>Ga0265301_10002693_pt1 | contig 20033 bp, 8 predicted proteins | sample AusTroGonzalo_MG_2_FD_193488 | JGI IMG/M metagenome (GOLD analysis project Ga0265301, IMG submission 193488) | Bovine rumen microbial communities from tropical cattle in Woodstock, Queensland, Australia - Gonzalo_04 | ecosystem: Host-associated > Mammals > Digestive system > Stomach > Rumen ... | reverse complement strand
GTCGGCGCGCTTCACGATCTCGATGCAGATGCCGAGCTCGTCGCCGTAGTAACCTTCCTGGCGGATTTCCTTCGAGACGAGCTGAACATCGGCGATGTCGCCGAGATAGAGGCGTTTGCCGGTCAGGTTGCCCACTTCCAGCGCCTTGATGTCTTCCACATCCTGAAACTCGGCGTTGTAGGTCAGGCTGATCTCGCGGCCCGCCTCGCGGACGCGTCCGACGGGGAGCTTGATGTTGTTCTTCGCGACCTTCTGCAGGACTTCGGCGACCGTGAGGTTGGCGGCGGCCATTTTCTCGCGGTTCAGGATGATGTGGAGTTGGACTTCGTTGCCGCCGTGGATTCGGACCTCACCGACGCCCGGGATGGAGGAGAACTGATCGGACAGCCGGTCGTCCACGTAGTCGTACATTTCATCCAGCGTACGCGTGCCCGTGAGGAAGAGCGTGACGACGGGGATGGCGTTGATGTTGATCTTGCTGAGCTGCGGGGTTTCGACCGCGTCCGGGAAATCGTCCATGATGGTGTTGATCTTCTCGCGGACCTGGTGGATCATCACGTCAACGTCGGTGCCGAGCTCGAATTCGAGCGTGAGCGCGGCGGCGTTTTCCATGCACACGGTCGTGATGTGCTTCAGGCCCTCGATCGAGGCGATCGCGTACTCGATGCGGCGGGCCACGTCAACCTCGATCTCCTCAGGCGAAGCGCCGGGGTAGATAGCCGTGACCTGCACGTACGGCACATCGAACTTCGGCAGCAGGTCGATGCCGATCTTCTGATAAGCGAACACGCCGAGGATCGCCAGCATCAGGATGATGCAGGTCATGGCGACCTTGCGGCGGATGGAAAATTGGCTCAGTGTCATGGGGAAGCCCTCCCGGTCACTGCGCGGACGTGACGGTCACGTCGGAGCCGTCATTCACGAAATACTGGCCGGACACGATGATGTCCTTCCCATCAATGACGTCAGGATTCAGGATCTCCACGAATCCGTCGGACGCGATGCCCGTTTCCACCTCGATCTCCTGCGCCTTGCCGTCCTGCACGGCGAACACCGCGGACCTGCCGCCCTTCTTCAGGAGCACCGCGTCGCGCGGCACGCCCACGCCGTCGCGTTCGACCAGCTGGATGTCGACGTCGACCAGCATACCGTCCAGCAGCGGCGTCCCCTCGGGCAGGTACGAGCGCATCGTGAAGGTGCGGCTGAGCGTGTCAATGACCGGGCTGCACCAGTCGGCCTTCGCCTCGATCTTCCGCCCGCCGAAGCTCACGGAGATCGGCGTTTCGCCGGGCTTGACCGCCTCGAAATACACGGCGCTGATGAGGCAGGAGGCGCGGAGCTTCTTCGGGTCGTTGATGCGGAGCACGCTCATGCCCTTGCCGACGAACTCGCCGTTTTCGTGGTACTTGTGCGTGACGACGCCGTCGTAGGGCGCTCTTTCCGTGGCGTCGCCCAGGTCCTTGTTGGCGATCGCCAGGTCGAGCTTGGACTGTTCGGTTTTTATCTCGGTGAAGTGCAGCTCGGCCTCGGCTTTCTCGTATGTCTTCTGCGCATTGTCGTACGCGAGCTCGAACGATTCGAACGTATTGTCGGACACCGCGTTCTGATCATGGAGCTTTTTGTTGCGCTCGAAATCCTTCTTCGCCTTTTCGAGCGCGGTCTTCGCCATGTTGACGTCCATCTGCAGAACAGTGTGGAGCGATTCCTCGACCACCTTCACCGCCTGCTCCGCCTGCGCCACTCGGTTCTTCAGGGTGTCATGGTCGACTGTGAACAGGACCTGTCCTTTCTTGATCGTGTCGCCGTCGTTCACTTTCAGGACCATGTTGCCCGGCATGCGCGCCGCGATGTCGGTCACGATGTACGCCTCGATCGTGCCCTGTACGCGAATCTGTTTGCGGAAATGATGCGTCTGCGGCTTCGCGGTCTGGACTTTGACCTTATAAACGCTCCCGGACTTCGGTTCGTCTTTTTTGGCGAGCTTGGAACATGCGACGGAGGAAAAGCAGAGGATCGCCGCGGAAAGAAGGAGGAAGGAGGAAAAATGATTCATGATCGCCTCGTCCGTTTCAATTCGGTTACGAACTAATGTTTTAATTTCCAAAAAGACTTACTTGCTAAGTAATATAGCACCTGTTTGGTTCAATGTCAAGCCAAAACGGGAAAACAGACGCAAAAAACCCGCCGTTTCGCACGAAAAGGCGGGGTTGATGAAACAAATGAAACGACTGAAGCTTGATCGGCGTGGCGCCGCAGAACGGCCGAAGTCACGCCTTCGCGATCCTCCGCTGAAGCCCGACGACGACGCCCTTGAACTGCGGCAGGCCCGACGGCGCGCCCTTGACGATGGCGTCCTTCGCCTGCTTCAGGATTTCGCGTCCGTTCTCCTCGGCCACCACGATATCCTCGATCCCGACGGTCTCAGGGTTGCTCTTCACGATCAGGATGTCGCCGTCGAAAATGCCGTTGCCGCTGAGGTCGGAGCCGTGCACGTGGACGGCATACAGGTCCTCCTTCGCGGGACTGTCCAGCAGCTGTGCCACGTCGCAGACCAGCGCCTTGTCGCCCGGTTCCGCGGCGGTCGCTTCGCCGATGCTGTGGAACGGGATCGACTGGACGCCGGCGGGGTAGCGCGTACGCTTCTTCGGGTGGGAAAGGCTGATGCTGCGGGCTTTCGAGCTCCGCGTGAGGTAGTTTTTCTTCTGCAGGGCCCGGATGTGGGCGAAGACCGTCGACGTCTTGATGTGGAAATGCTCCGCGATCTCGTAGATGGTCGGCGCCATTTCCTGCGTGGTCATGAACTCGTTGATGAATTCGATGATGTTTTTCTGTTTCTGGGTCAGACCTTTCATGGATGGGTTCCCTCCTCTTTGTTTGGACCGGGCCCGGATTCCCCCTCCGCACCTCCCCGCGGAGTTTGCGCGCCCGAATTTCCGATTACTATAATTGCCCGCGGAGTTTTTTCCAGCGTCATTTCCTCCGTGCAACACAGTTTCTCCGGAAAATCCGCCGCGGACCGCCGCATGACCAGAAAGCCAGACCAAATTGCGCGGTGCGGACCGGACAGCTCGCGGCTGGACGGGATCAACAGGAAAACACCGGAATTCGGACCTTTCCCGCGCTTGACAAATCCGCATGGGAATGCTATAATATAGCCTTGTCAATCCGTACGCTCCCGCTCCCCCCGCCTCTTTTCTTCGAGAAAGGAACCACCGCTCCATGTTGAATCCGCTCCATCGTCCGACGCGACTTCGCCCCGGCCTGCCTTCGGGCCTCGTCTGCGCCGTGCTTTTCCTGTGCGCGTCCTGCGCGTCCGCGATCACGCCAATCTTTGAGAACAAGGAAGGCGCGCTGCCATCCATCCGGTTCATGCTCCACGGCGAAATCCCGCTCGAACTGGTCACGCTCCCGGCTGGTTCGATTGCGATGCAGGTCAACCGCAAGCCGCTGGCGAACGAACAGACCGACAAGGACGGCCGCGTGGTATACACTTTCAAAGAGAACGCCCTTTCCGTCGGGAAATTCGAGGTCACGCAGGCGCAGTGGAAAGCGGTCATGCGGACGACGCAGGAGGAACTGATCGAGGCGGCCCGGCCGGGCGGAAAACATTACGGCATCGGCCCGGACTGCCCGGTGTATTACGTTTCCGCGGAACAGGCGAAGGAATTCTGCCGCCGCCTGAACAACTCGCTCCCGGGTTCGTTCCGGTTCCGTTTCACGCTTCCGAACGAGGCCGAATGGGAATACGCCTGCCGGGCCGGGACCACGACCGAGCTCAACAGCGGCCGGGACCTGCGGGCCCGCGGCAACCGGTCCGTCGCGCTCTCCGAAGTCGCCTGGTACCGCGACAATTCGTTCAACCCCGAGCCGTCCGTTTCGAACGTCGGACAGAAGAGGCCCAACGCCTGGGGACTCTGCGACATGCACGGAAACGTGCAGGAACTCTGCCTGGACTGGTTCCTCCGCGATTTCTCGTCCGCGTACACGGGCGACCTCTGCGCCCGGCGCGGCGGTTCCTGGCATGATTCGCCGGAAAACTGCACCGTCACCGCCTGCCAGCCCGTCGACGCGGCAGTTCCCGTGTTCAACGCCGGATTCCGCGTCGTCCTGAAGCCCCTCGCCGACATCCCGAAAACACCCGTCCAGTACGAGAAAAAACCGCTTCATCAGGACAAGATCACCGGTCTGGCCGTGCTCGTGAAGTTCCCAGACGATCCGCCGGACGTGATCATCCCGAAGGAGAAGGTGGCGTATTTCCTGAACGAGAAGAACTACCGCGGCTACGGCAATTCCTGCTCGATCTTCGATTTCGTCGACAACCAGTCCTACGGCCGCTGCGAACTGAAATACGCCGTCTCCGACTACGTTCTGGCCGACCACGAACGCGACTACTACCAGAAAGCGCTGAACTACCGCGGCGCGGACATGCTCATCAAGGAGGCCATGGCAAAGCTGCCGAAGGATTTCGACCTCTCCGGCATCTCGAAGGAGCCCGACGGCACCATGCGGTCCGCCTGCGTGCTGTACTCGCGGAACAGTTCGTTCGACGGTCTCTGGCCGCAGGCGCACTGGTTCACCCCCATGGACCAGATACGGCTCCCCGGCGGGCTCCACAGCATGCAGGTGCTGATCTGCGGCATTCAGGACAGCCCCACGGTCAGCATCCTGATCCACGAGATCATGCACCAGACGTTTGATATCCTGGACTACGTCGACTACGGCGAGAAGAGCAACAAGACGCCGAAAAACGAGCAGAAAGTCTCCCACGGACTCGGCAACCACTGCATCATGGGAATCGGCATGTACGACCGCACCACCGGACTCCAGACCAACCCGACCGCCCTCGCCGGGCCGTTCCGCTACCGCCTCGGCTGGCTGAAGGCGCTCCCGCTGCCCTCCAGCGGCAAGGTCAGGATCCCGGCCACCAGCGAATACGGCTACATCTACCGCAATCCGCGGAACCCGGACGAGTATTTCCTGCTCGAAAACCGCAACGCCGACACCTCATTCTACCGCGCCCTGCCCTCGCACGGACTCGCCATCTGGCACGTCGACGACGCCGTGACCGATCAGGAGGAGGACGAGGAGATGACGCCGGAAAAACATTACGAAATCTCGCTGGAACAGGCCGGCGGCGTCCCGCTTCTCGAACAGCCGTGCCCCGGCACGTTCGGACATCAGACGCACAAATGGAACTGCAACGGCATCGCCACCGATTATTTCTTTCCGCCGGACCGCGTCGTCTTCAACGACACCTCGAAGCCGAACAGCCTCTGGTGGGACGGTTCGCCCTCCGGGCTCGACATCTCGAACATCGAAGTCGATGGGCGCGACCTCATCATCACCATCGGCCCCGATCCGAAGAACCCGAGACCGCGGCCGCAGGAGCAGGAGCGCACTCAGCCGCAAAGAAACACCTGGCCGCGCCGAGGAGGCTTCGGTCGCCGCTGACGGCGGCCCCCTCACGCATATTTCCCACCGGGAATTCTGTGGATTTTTTGCGGCTTCACGCCAGAAAACCACAAAAAACACCGTGTTTTAGAGTATATCGGATATCGCACCCGGATTGCGGGAGGGCGAAATCTGCACGTTGCAGTGGGACGATATCCATTTCCTGCCCAACGAAACCGGTTACATTCGACGCATCATGAACAAGACGGGGAAAACGCTCGAAATACCCCTCATGCCTGATCTCTTCGCCTTCCTTGCAGAAAAAAACAACGACGAGAACCGGGATCCGAGCCTCGCGCATAAATATTAAGAAAAAAGTGGAAAAAAGTGCTTGACTTTCACCGGATTGGAGGATATATTGACCGTTGGAATTGGATCATAGATTAGCAAAAACGAATTTCAAGCTTAATCTGGACGTGTTTTCGTAAAAATAACAACGGGAATCCGCCATGTCTCAGTCCGATTATCCCGACAGTCTTCGAATCTTTTCAGCCGGAGATAGGTTCATTCGGCGGGCATTCTGCATACTTGGCGCAAAAAGTCATTTTAGCCCCGTATTCTCGATCCCGCTTCCGGGGGGCTTTCCCAAGCCAGAATCACGGGTATTCCATTTCCATCGGTTCTAAGTTCAAAATGAAATAGCATACCAGAAAGGCAACCTGAAAATGGCTGAACTCATTATCTCCAACGAGGTATTAGACGGAATCGACCTCACCAATGACGACATGATCGTTTCAAAGGGCGGCATTGCGGTCAACACGTATGTCGAGAATGATTGCACGCTTTATGTTTTCGAGGGCGGGACAGCAAGTAATACGACCCTCGGGGACGGCGGTTATCTGCTCGTCACAGACGGCGGCACGGCATCCAATGTCCTGACGCAGGGGCAGGACGCAGTCGTGGAGATTTATGAAGGGGGCGAGCTATACGATGCGACCATCAACGCCGGAGGCTGGATTTCGGTGCTGCCCGGCGCAAAAGCCGTCGGCATCCTGGAGAACGGCGGCTATGTCGACATCATGGACGGCGCGGAGGTCACGTTCGTCCCGAACGAGATTTTCGAGCTTGTGGTATCCGCCAACCAACTGGCCACGATCCATTCGGCCACGACTGTAAATGATACGCTGGTCACAGGTTCCGGCCAGAACGGCGGCATGCTTTTCATCTATCCCGACGTAGTCATCTCCGATATCGAGGTGACCTCAAACGGTTCGGTCGAAAACGACGGCTTTCTAAGTACCATAACCGTTCGGGAAGGCGGATATGTGAATACCCGTTCCGGCCAGATGCAGTACCTTACGCTTTCCAGCGGCGGGAACGGTGTGGTCTATCACGGCGGCTCGGGCATGGATGTGACCGTGGAGGAATACGGTCGCTATTTGCTCTACGGCGGCAAAGCATCCAACACGACAGTATCTTCCGGCGGCACATTCACGATTCAGAACGCCATAAACTCCGCCACGGAAGCCGTCCAGAGCGCCATCGCGTCTTCCTCCATCATTCTGAACGGCGGCGAAATGCGCATCGTTTCCTGCGGCACGGCGGACAACACGTTCATAGAAAGCGGCGGCAGTCTCTTCATCTACAGCGGCGGCACGGCGACCAACCTTGTTGTCGAGGAGGGAGGCATCCTCAATTTCGAGATCGGTCCGGACACCTATGTTCAGGGAACGTCCGGCGGCAGCGCGTTCATCATGGCAAACGCGTTTCTCTCCGACTTCGACATCACCGGCGGCACGGTCAAAGTCCTCACCGACGGCAAAACGAAAAACAACACGGTCCGTGACGGCGGCGACCTTTCGGTCCATGACGGCGGCGAGGCGGACGACGTCACTGTCGACATCGACGGGCGTCTCTATGTCTGGGGCGGCGGCAGAGCAAAAGGCGTCAAGATCCACAACGGCGGCTATTTCGCTTTCCTGGTTTCGCCGAACACTTCCGTGGAAGGGACGTCCGGCACCACTCCGTTCAAAGCGCAGGACGGTCAGCTCTCCGACTACGTCATCGAATCCGGGCGGGTCGACGTCGTAGACGGCACGGTGCAGGATATCACGATCAATGCCTCCGGCGAGCTTCACATCTCCAGCGGCAGCATCGCGGAAAACACCACGGTCAACAGCGCAGGCGAATTCCACGTCTCCAGCGGAGGCATGGCGAAAAACACCACGGTCAACACCGACGGCGAAGTCTACGTCTCCGGCGGCGGCGTGGCAAAAAACACCACGGTCAACAACGGCGGCAACCTCTTTGTTTCCAGCGGCGGCAAACTCACGGGACAGATGGAGTTTGCACCCGAAGCCTTCGTCGTTGTCAATGACGACGCCACTCTCGACTTCGACCTCACCGGGACGACCGCTGGCGCGGCGCCCCTCGTGAACGACCTTTCCCTGATCCTCGGCACGCCGGGCTTTACGCTCACCGTCGACGGCACGCTGGAATATGGCGACTACCTCCTTGCCGAAGGCGCGGCCGGATTCGACAGCACGATCACCGTGGTGAATGCGGACGGCAGCGAGCTTGGCGCCGTCATCGTCGGCGGCACACTCACCGTCGACGGCACGTCCTACACCCTGAACCTTTCCGAAAGCACACTGTTTGTTTCCGTATCGGATGGAACGGGCACACCTGTCATTTCCAGCGGGGTCGTGATCGAAGGCGGGGAACAGATCATTTCCTCCGGCGTGATCTACGAAACGACCATTGTCTCCTCCGGCGGCTCGATCCGGATCTCCCGCGGCGGGATCGCGAACGCCCCCACTGTCTACGACGGCGGAGGGATCGACGTCTACTCCGGCGGCCTCATCAGAGGCGCCGTGATCTCGTCCGGCTATCTGACCATCCACTCCAGCGGCACGGCGGACTTCACCACGATCGTGGACGGCGGATCCATGTTCATCTCCAATGGCGGGTATGCCAGCGACACGATCTGTTCCTCCGGTTCGGTCACGGTCTTCGCCGACGGCATCGCGGACGGTGTTGATGTCAGGTCCAAGGGGAAACTCCACATCTCCTCCGGCGGTACGCTTACGGGGCAGATGACGTTTGAAAACGGAGCGATCGTTTCCGCGCATTCCGGCGCGATCATCGACTTCGACCTCACCGGGACGACCGCGGGCGCGCCTGCGCTTATGAACGACTTTTCCATCGTCCGCGGGACGCCGGCTTACACGCTTTACACACTCACGGTCGACGGTATGCAGGAGACGGGCAGCTACGCGCTTGCCGAAAACGCCACGGGGTTCGCTCAGACCATCACCGTGAGGAATCCGGCCGGCGAGGAGCTCGGCACGATCTCAGTCGGAGGGTCGCTCGCCACCGCCAATGCCCAATACACGCTGAGGATCTTCCAGGGCGTGCTGTCCGTTTCCGTTGCCGAGATATCGAGCGCATCCGTCGTTTCCAGCGGCCTGGTGCTTCTGGACGAAGGCCGGATCGTCTCCGACGGCGAGATCTACGAGGACACCACCATCTTCTCCGGCGGCTGGCTTTATGTTTCCTCCGGCGGTGTGGCCGACGATGTCTACGTCGATTTCCAGGGGGAAATGATCGTATCCAGCGGCGGCAAGGCGACCGGAAACCTCTATTTGGAAGACCAGATGGGCATTTCGTTCGAAGAAGGCTCCATTCTTGAGTTTGACCTGCGCGACACGCCTCCGGGCGCACCCGCACTCGTGAACGACCTTTCGCGCATCGAGGGGACGCCAGCTTACACCCTCGTCGTCAATACCGATCAGGGCTACGGCGTTTACTTCCTTGCGCGCGGCGCGGAGGGATTCGATCAGACCATCTCGGTCGTGAACAAGATCGGAGAAGGGCTCGGCACGCTCTCCGTCGGCAACTCCTTGACGCTCTCCGGCATTGACTTTACCCTGGTCCTTTCCGAGGGCGCCCTGTGTCTTTCCGTCACCGCGAACTCGGATACGCCGATCACTTACAACGGCCTTGTGCTCACAAATGAAAACCGGACCGTCTATCCCGGCGAGATCTATGAATGGATCACGGTCAACAACGGCAGCTGGCTCTACGTTACCTCCGGCGGGTTCGTGACGATGACCACCGTCTCCTCAGGCGGCGGGATCCAAATCTCCTCCGGCGGCACGGTGGACAATTCCGTAATCTCCGGCTATTTGGCCGTCTCCTCCGGCGGCAATCTGAACGACGCGACGGTCATTGCCGGTGGTTTGATCGACATTTTCAGCAGCGGCACCGCAAATGACACGATCGTCTCCTCCGGCGGAAGCATGTACGTCTCTAATGGCGGAACGGCAAATAAGACGACGGTCAACGCTAATGGCGAGCTCACCGTCTTTAGTAGCGGCATGGCGAACAGCACAACGGTCAACGATGACGGCAATGTTTACGTCTCCAGCAGCGGCATAGCAAACAGAACAACGGTCAACGATGGCGGCAGTCTCACTGTTTTCTCCGGCGGCACGGCAAACTTCACCACCGTCAATTATAACGGCAATATGTACGTCTCCTCCGGCGGCGAAGCGAACAGCACCACGGTCAAATCCAGTGGCAATATGTACGTCGCCGACGGAGGCGAGGCAGACAGGACGGTCGTTTCTTCCGGGGCATTCCTGCGTGTTGCCTCCGGCGGTTCCGCATCTCTTGTTGAGGCGCTTTCCGGCGCACTTCTGGATTTCACCGTAGCCCCCGACACCTACATCGGCGGGACTTACGACAACGCCGCATTTGAGATCAAAGACGGTGTTGCGAAGCTCTATTCCGTCAACAGTGGCTGCATCCTGCGCGTTTCTTCCGGCGGTACGGCAAGCGGGACTTTCGTTTATGATAGCGGCGATCTTCAGATTTCCTCCGGCGGCGTCGCAAGCCGGACCCAGGTAAGCGGCGGCAAAGTCTATGTCAAATCCGGCGGAATGGTGGAAAGCTCCACAGTGAACACCGGTGACATACTCGTTTCCAACGGAGGAACGACTATTGCCACAACCGTGAACAGCGGCTGGCTTTGTGTTTCATCCGGCGGATCCGCAGACAATACTACGGTCAACAGTGGCGGCAATCTTTACGTGTCCTCCGGCGGATCCGCAGACAATACTACGGTCAACAGCGGCGGCAGCATGTTTTTCTCCAGCGGCGGCACGGCAACAAACATTGTTGCCGCAGAGGGTGCGCGTCTGAATTTGGTCGTCGCTTCCGACACCTGTATTCAAGGCGAGTATAACGGAAGCGCATTTGAGATGAAGGATGCCTTCATTTCCGGGTATGAGATCCAATCTGATTGCGGTCTTGAAGTCTCCAGTGGCGGTATGGCAAGTCTTGCCACGGTCAATGGGGGTGGGTTCCTTACTGTATCAGATGGCGGACGTACAGATAATTCCCTTGTCAGCGGTTATTATGCTTTTCTGGTGGTTTCCAGCGGGGGTATAGCCGCTCATACTACAGTTGATAATCATGGAAGATTGCTTGTTTCCAGTGGCGCAGTTGCTTCCAATACCATAGCGAAAGCTTTGTTCTATATCTATGATGGCGGCATGGCCCAAAAGACAGTTCTCGTGTGTGGTAATATGTCGGCCACATCTGCCGTAGTATCGGAAATCACGATCAGCTCCGAAGGATCATTGACTATGTATTCCGGCAAACTCACGGGCAAGATCACCGTTGAAGACGGCGCCACGGTCACTCTGACAGGGACTGTTCTGGATTTCGATATTTCCCGGTTGGCGCCGGAAGAGGGCGCCCTCGTAAACAATCTCTCCATGTTCCAAACGGGCACATATACGCTCACGGTATCCGATACGCAGTGGAACGGCGTGTACACACTTGCCGAAGGCGCAGCAGGATTCGACAACCTGATCACAGTGAAGAGCATCTCCGGCGAAACGCTGGAATTGATGGCCGTCGACGAAACCGTCACGGTGAACGGCGTGGAATACACGCTCACGCTTGCGGACGACACGCTGACCGTGACCGTGACCGGCGGCGATGACCTTCCGGTGATCCCGGTCTATGCGGACATCACGGACCCGACCAATCAGGTCGTGACCGTGACAGCCGAGTTCGGCGCCGATTCCGAGATCCAGGAGTATTCGTTCGACAACGAGACGTGGCTGGCATACACCGAGCCGGTGAGCTTCGAGGAGAACGGTTCCGTACATTTCATCGGCAGACGGCAGGACGGCACCGTGACCGAAGCGGCAAGCTACGAGGTGACGAACATCGACAAGGTCCCGCCGGAAGCTCCGGCGGCGGCCGCGGATATCTCCACGCCGACCAATACGGACGTGTTTGTCTCCGCGGAATTCAGCGAGGACACGGTGTACGGGGAATACAGTCTGGACGGCGAAAACTGGAACGATTATTCCGGCGCGGTCAAGTTCGAGGAAAACGGGATCGTGTATTTCCGCGGCACGGATGCGGTCGGAAACGTGTCCGACGTGACGCCGTTCGATGTGACGAACATCGACAAGATCCCGCCGGAAGCCCCGACCGCGGCGGCCGACGTCACGACGCCGACGAATCAGGCGGTCAGCGTGTCCGCGACCTTCAGCGACGACTCGGCGAAACAGGAGTATTCGCTGGACGGCGAGACCTGGAACGATTATACCGGCGCGGTCAGCCTCGCGCAGAACGGCACGGTGTACTTCCGGGGCACGGATGCGGTGGGGAATGTGTCCGACGTGACGCCGTTCGAGGTGACGAACATCGACACGACCGTGCCGGAGAAGCCGACGTTCACGGTGGATGTCACCACGCCCACGAATACGGCCGTAACGGTAACGGCGGAGTTCAGCGCGGACAGCGTCCGGAAGGAGTATTCGCTGGACGGTCAGACCTGGCAGGACTACACCGGCGCGATCACATTCGCGGAGAACGGCGCGGTGTCGTTCCGCGGCATCGACGAGGCCGGAAACGTGTCCGAACTCGCGAGCTGGACGGTGGATTACATCGACAAGGTGAAACCGGTCCTTTCGCTGACCGGCGACAACACGACTCCGCTTCAGGCCAGTACGCTGACCGCGACCGTGGACGATGGAAGCAGGATCTATTATCGCATCGGCGATTCCGAGGCTTGGACGGAGTACACCGGGATGATTGAGGTCAAGGCTAACGCCACCTACAGCTTCAAGGCGACCGATGCCGCAGGGAACACCGGGACCGCTGACATTACCTTCGCCAACATCGATACAGCCGCGCCAGTGATCACGCTGACCGGCAATAACGCGACGCCGCTTCAGGCCAGTACGCTGACCGCGACCGTGGACGATGGAAGCAGGATCTATTATCGCTTCGGCGATTCCGAGGCTTGGACGGAGTACACCGGGATGATTGAGGTCAAGGCTAACGCGACCTACGACTTCAAGGCGACCGACGCAGCAGGGAATGTCGGGACCGCAAGCATCGCTTTCGGCAATATCGACACCACGGCCCCGACCGTCAGCAATGTGGAGGCCGACGTCACGACCCCGACCAACCAGGACGTGGTCGTGACCGCGAGCTTCGCCGACAATGTGGCCGTGGCATCCTCGCTGTACCGGATCGGCGAAACGGGCGAATGGACGAATTATGGCAACGGCGTGACCGTTACCCAGAACGCAGTCGTCTATTTCAAGGCGGTCGACACCGCTGGCAATGAATCCTCTGTCGTCAGCTGCGAGGTCGGCAACATCGACAAGACGAAGCCGGTCATCACGCTGATCGGGGACAATCAGACTCCAGTGCGGCAGACCCTGCTCGCGGCATTGACGGACGACGGCAGCGAGATCTATTATTCCACCGATAATGCGACCTGGACGAAGTTCGAAGGACAGTTCGTCGTCGACGCGAATGCGACCTATTACTTCAAAGCGACCGACACGGCGGGAAATACGGGCACGAACCAGATCACCTTCGCCAACATCGACAAGGATGCCCCCGCGAAGCCGCTTGTTTCGGCGGATGTGACGACCTCGACGAATCAGCCTGTGACCGTGACAGCGGAGTTCAGCGCGGATGCGCTGGTCCGGCAATACAGCCTCGACGGAGAGACCTGGCAGGATTACACGGCCCCGCTCCTGTTTGAAACGAACGGCGTGGTAACGTTCCTGTGCGCCGACGCGGCGGGCAATGAAACTTATAACTCCTATGCCGTGACGAACATCGACAAGGATGCCCCCGCGAAGCCCGTGGCATACACCGACGTCACGCAGGCAACCAACGGCAGCGTGACCGTGACGGCAGTATTCAGCGAGGATTCGGAGAAGAAAGAATTCTCGCTGGACGGCCAGATCTGGGCGGCATACACCGGGGCGGTCAAGTTCACCGGAAACGGCACAGTGTACTTCCGCGGTACGGATGCCGCCGGCAATGTGTCCGAGGTCACGACGTTCGAGGTCGCGAACATTGATACGGTCGCCCCGGAAAAACCTGTGGCCACGGCGGATATCGCCGAGCTTACGAACGCGAATGTGTCGGTTTCCGCGGTCTTCAGTACGGACAGCCTCAAGAAGGAGTACAGCCTCGACGGCAAGAACTGGTTGAGCTACACCGAAGCGATTACGTTCACGGAGAACGGCACCGTGAGCTTCCGGGGCTTTGACGAAGCCGGGAATGTTTCCGAGGTCACGACGTTTGCCGTGACGAACATTGACAAGTCAGCGCCGATTGCTCCGACGGCTGCCGCCGACATCACGGCTGCGACCAACGGCGACGTACTCGTTTCCGCCATGTTCAGCGCGGATTCCGTTGCGAAGGAATACAGCCTCGACGGAAAGACCTGGCAGGACTACACCGCTGCCGTCAAGTTCACGGAGAACGGCACCATTCTGTTCCGCGGCATCGACGAGGCAGGGAATGTGTCCGAAGTCACATCGTTTGCCGTGACGAACATCGACAAGGTCGCGCCGGTCGCGCCGATTGCCACGCCCAGCACCACCAATCCCACGAAGCAGTCCGTCAGCGTGACGGGCGTGTTCAGCGAAGATTGCGCGACGCGGGAATACTCGAACGATGGTCAGACCTGGCTGGTATACACTGCGCCGATCACGTTCACGGAAAACGGAACCGTTTATTTCCGCGGCACGGACGCAGCCGGGAATATATCCGCAGTCACGACTTTTGCGGTCGACAATATCGTCAGCGTTCCGCTGGAGCCCCCGGTCGTTTCTGCAGATATCACTGCACCGACGAACGGCTCGGTCACGGTATCGGCTGCGTTCAGCGATGTCGCCGCCGTGAAACAATATAGCGTGGACGGACAGACTTGGCTTGACTACAGCGGACCGCTTGCGTTTTCGGAGAACGGGTTTGTCGTGTTCCTCTGCGTCGATGCGACAGGCGAGTGTGCATATGCGGCCTATGCCGTGACGAACATCGACAAGACCGCGCCGGAACAGCCCGGGGCTTACGCCACGGCCACGGCTCCGACGAACCGGGATGTGACCGTAAAGGCCATGTTCAGCAACGACACATCGAAGAAAGAGTATTCTTTGGACGGCACGGCCTGGCTGCCTTACGCGGACGGCATCGTGTTCGAAGAAAACGGCATGGTGTATTTCCGCGGTACGGATGCGGCGGGCAATGTCTCCGGAGTCACGAAATACGAGGTGACGAATATCGACAAGGTGGCACCCGATCAGCCGGTTGCATCGGCTGATGTCACCTCACCCACGAATACGAACGTTGTGGTAACGGCTTCGTTCAGCGATGATTCCGTCCGGAAGGATTATTCCCTGGACGGCGAGACCTGGACCAGCTATGAGGAAGCGATCGCCTTCTCCGAAAACGGCTCCGTATCGTTCCGCAGTTTTGACGAAGCGGGCAATGTCTCCGAGATCACCAGTTATGAAGTCGCGAACATCGACACAACGGCCCCGCAAAAACCGGCCGTCTCTGCGGATATCACCGCACCGACCAATACGGATGTACTGGTTTCCGCCGTATTCAGCGAGGATTCGGTCGTCAGGCAGTACTCGCTGGACGGCAAAACTTGGACGGCCTATACGGAAGCCGTCAGATTTGCGGAGAATGGCACGGCATATTTCCGCGGGATCGACGAAGCGGGCAACGTTTCTGAAACCACGGTTTTCGAAGTCGCCAATATCGACAAAATCATCCCCGAAGCTCCTGTGGCCTCGGCAAATACGACCGCGAAGACGTATCAGAATGTGACCGTCACCGCCGTATTCAGCGAGGATTCGGTCGTCAGGCAGTACTCGCTGGACGGCAGAACATGGGCGGAGTACACAAAAGGCATATCCTTCAGCGATAATGGGATCGTTTTCTTCCGCAGCTCGGATGCCGCCGGGAATGTCTCGGAAGTAGTCTCGTACACGGTCGATAACATCAAACAGCCTGTGAATGGTCCGGACGACGGGTGGAACGATTTCCTGTACGACCACAAAAAAGGTCTTAACACCGATGTCGAAAACTTCCTTTCCACGCCAATGGAAAGCGGTTCCTACGAAGTCCTGCTGGATGAGGAGGCTTCGGTCTCCGTTGCGGTCAATGACGTCACGTACAACAATTTTGTTGGCAAAGACGACAAAACCGATTATGCAAAGATCGTGCTGGATCACAGTGCGCGTCTGAGTTTTGCGGTTAATTCCACCGATGCGGCGAAGTTCGTGATCTGCAGCATGGTTGCAGGTACTGGCAGGAAAGCCGGTACATACACGATGAAAACACTCCAGACGACCACGCTGAAACAGGAAAAGAACGCCACGGTGTATGCGGCAAATACCAGTCCGCTCCTTCTGGAAGCCGGAGAGTACTACATTTCCATGCAGTCCACGAACAAGAAAAACGGCGAAGCGTTCTACAACGTGAGTCTCAACGGGGATGCCAGCGAGTTCTTCCCCGACAGCGGAAACGACGACTGGACGGACCTCAAGGAGTCCGGCGGGAACAGCAGCGAATACGGCGAAGTCGGCACGCTGAACGCAAGTTCCGACTGCGTCCTTGACGGCTGGGTCGGATTCGGTGATTCGATCGACTATGCGAAGTTCTCGCTTGCAAGCGCGGCGAAACTCAGTTTCACGCTCAATGCCACGGATGCAGCAAAGTTCACGGTCTATACCCTCTCGAAAGACAAGAAGGGGAAATGGACTCTGAAATCGCTCCAGGCCACAACGCTCTCGAAACCCAAGACGGCCGAAGAGTATTCCGCAACCACGAAAACACTGGTGCTGAATGCTGGCGAATATTACTTCTCCATGCAGTCCACGAACGCGGCCAAGGGCGGCAGCGCATACTATGACGCGTATATCAATGATGCCACTGCGGCGTTCTTTGTCGATCACGACGACGGCGCAAACAACTGGGTGTATGACAAGAGTACAAAGGCGCTGAATTCCGCCGACAACTTCATCACGACGGAAATCACCGCCGGAACAGGAGAGATCCTGCTGGACGAAGCCGGTTCCGGCATGACAGGCTGGAATAATTACGTCGGTTACGGAGACGAAGCCGACTATGGGAAGATCACGTTGTCCGAAAATGCAAAGCTGAGTTTCTCCATCGAGGCAGCCGATGCGTCAAAGTTCGTGATCTACAGCCTGACGGAGCAGAATGGCAAGTACACACTCAAGGCCCTCCAGACGACTGCGCTCAAGAAGGCCAAAGGCGCTACCGTGTATACTGCAACAACAAAGGTGCTTTCGCTCGCGGCCTCCGGCGAATATTACATCTCCATGCAGTCCACGAACGCGAAGAAAGGCGGAGCGGCATATTACAACGTGCAGCTCAATACAGCGGCTTGCGTCGGCCTTCCGGAAAACGTTGTCCTTGATGCCCATGTTTCGGATGCGCTCGCCATGCTGGAGACGGACAGCCTGAACTTGACAGAAGGCCTGAGCCTCGGTCAGAACGACGCGGACGCCCTCGCAGACGTGACCGCATCCACACTCGCCGAACTGGACGACAAAGCCGCCTGGCTGAGTAGCGCAAGTCTGGCGTAATCACTACAACATAAACATCAACAAACACTCGGCCCGCTGGCTCTGCAGGGAGTCAGTGGGCTGAATTCTTCTGTCAAAAACAATATCCAACCGTATTTCCGTTCAAATACGAGTTATTACCCTCATCCAAGAATTTTGTGGATTTTTTGTGGATTTACGCTCGAAAAATACAAAAATACACCATGTTTCACAGTGTATCGGAAATCGTGAAACAGGGCGATTTGAGTTCAAAACTGGAGCCGGCTCTCGGATTCGAACCGAGGACCGACGGTTTACAAAACCGTAGCTCTACCGCTGAGCTAAGCCGGCCAGTCGGAGCGGGACACTGAAACAGCTTATGCCGTGTGTCCAAGCGGAGTCAGACACTGAAACAGCTTATGCCGTGTGTCCAGGCGGCGCCGGACACTGAAACAGCTTACGCCGTATGTCCAGCGGAGCCGGACACTGAAACAGCACACGCCGTATGTCCGGGCGTGCCGTGCAAGGTCAATGACCGTGCGGGCAATATAATATGGCATATTTTTTCCAAAAGTCAAACTCTTTCACTTTATTTTTCGCGTTTTCGTGGTATAGTATGATATAAGCCGGCACCCGGATTACGACGAGAAAACGTAGGCGTGATTTGCGTAGCGTCGGAGCTGGTATAGAACTCTCCGATGGCATCCGGACTACCTGTCTCATCCGTTTTCAGCCCGCGGCGGGCTGAACCCGAAACCACGAAAGGCTGTTCCGTTTTATGTCGAAACGCTGGCTGATGATCGCCGACGCCCACCTGACCTGCATCGGGCCGGAAGATGAATTCTTCCGGATGCTCGACGGCGTGTCGCGTCTGCCCGGCGACGTGGGGATCATTTTTCTCGGCGACATTTTCGACCTGTGGATCGCGCTTCCCGGCTACGAGAACGGCGAACACCGCCGATTCCTTGCGTGGTGCCGCAGGGAGAAGGCGAACCGCGAGGTCGTTTTTCTGGAGGGCAACCACGAGTTTTTCGTCGCGAAAAAGTACGCGGACGCCTTCACGTACGCAGGCGAGGACAGTTTTCAGGACGGGCTGCTGCAGTGGCTTCACGGCGACCGCATCAACCGGAAGGACTACGCCTACAAGGTGTTGCGTTTCATCCTGCGCAATCCGCTGACGTATGGATTCCTCTGGCTCGCTGGCCCCACGTTCGGGCCGTCGTTCGCGCACTACGTCCGGGAACGCCTCCGCGTCACAAATCAGGCGCATAAAAAGTTTTTCCCGGAACCGCACGCGCTGAGTTTTCTTTCCTCGTGCCCGCCGGATTCCATCGTCTTCGCGGGGCATTTCCACGACCGTCTGACGAAGACGACGGACGGCAGATTTCTGGAAGTCCTTCCGGCGTATGCCAATGCGTCCGAACTCGCCTATTACGACCCGATGGAACCGGAGCTGGACGTCTTTCCGGCGGCCCGCATCGCCGACGTATGCGGCAAAACAATCAATCAGGAGGCGGCTGAATCATGAAAAGGCTCATGTATCCCGGCAGTTTCGACCCCGTTACAAACGGGCATCTGGACGTCATCCGGCGCGCGGCCCGCATCGCCGACGAAGTGCTGGTGGCGGTCGCCCGCAATTCGGAAAAATCCCCACTTTTCACGACGGAGGAGCGCATCGAGCTCATCCGCACGGTCACGGCATCCCTCGGCAACGTCCGCGTGGTGACGTTCACCGGACTGCTGGCCGACGCCGTGTCGGCGTTCGAAGTCTCGGCGGTCATCCGCGGCCTCCGCGCCGTCTCCGATTTCGAGTATGAATTCCAGATGGCGCTCATGAACCGCGAGCTGAATCCCGCCTGCGAAACCCTCTTCATGATGCCGAGCCCGGAATATTCGTTCCTGAGCTCGCGTCTCATCCGCGAAATCGCATCCTGCGGCGGTTCCATCTCGGCGTTCGTGCCGCCGGAAGTCGTCGCCGCCATCCGCAAAAAAATGGAGCAAGTCCAATCATGATCAAGATCAACACCTCGCATATCCTCCCCGACACCCCGTATCTCCTGGAAGGCACGGAGCCCGCCGACGTGCTGGAGCTCCCGCCCGACGCCGATCCGCCGCTGGCGCCCGCCGGCGATATTACGTACCGCCTGTCCGCGGTCATGGCCGGAGCCGACCTCATCGTGACCGGCAGCGCATCCGTCCCGCTCGCCACGGTCTGCGCGCGCTGCCTGGACGACATCCGCGTGCCTGTTTCGGTGAAGGACCTTTGTTTTCACTTCGAAAAGGTGAAGGACCTGGAAGTCGACCTGACGGAAGACGTGCGCGAAGAGCTTCTCCTTGCTGTGCCGTCCTGCTTCTACTGTTCCCCGGACTGCAAGGGCATCTGCCCGATGTGCGGAGCAAACCTCAACCACGAGACGTGTTCCTGCGGCAATGCCCCGGCCGAACCCGAAGCGGCCCCCGCCGCGCCGTCCCCGTGGGATCAGCTCGACGCGCTGAAGCTCGCGCCCGAAAAGCCCGTGAAACCGGCGGCGAAGAAAACGGCGAAGAAAACGGCGGAATCCAGCACAAAGAAGCCAACGAAACCGGCCGCGAAGAAATCGGAAAAGCCCGCAAAGAAAACGGAAAAGCCCGAGAAAGCAGCCTCGAAGAAATCGGCGAAGAAGTGAAGAGCTCCCCGGAATGTCCGCAAACCAATAAAGGCGCTCGCCATGAAACATTTTCACC
>Ga0265301_10002692_pt1 | contig 20043 bp, 7 predicted proteins | sample AusTroGonzalo_MG_2_FD_193488 | JGI IMG/M metagenome (GOLD analysis project Ga0265301, IMG submission 193488) | Bovine rumen microbial communities from tropical cattle in Woodstock, Queensland, Australia - Gonzalo_04 | ecosystem: Host-associated > Mammals > Digestive system > Stomach > Rumen ... | reverse complement strand
CTTGACGCCTGCGCCAAAGAGTTTGTTCATGAACACCTGGAGCACACCCTTGAGGTCGGCGAAGCTAATGTTTTCGTCAACGACAAGACCTTCGCACTGCTGGAACATCGGAGCGTGGGTAGCATCGTTGTCGACGCGGAACACGTGGCCCGGAGCGATCATGCGGAAAGGCGGCTTGTGCGTTTCCATGTAGTGAATCTGGGTGCCCGACGTGTGCGTGCGGAGCATGACCTTGTTGTCCACGTAGAACGTGTCCTGCATGTCGCGGCTTGGATGGTCAGGCGGAGTGTTGAGAGCTTCAAAGTTGTACCAATCCGTTTCGATGTCGCGACCGAAGTCCACATCAAAACCCATCTGTGCAAAGAAGTCGATGATTTCTTCGCGGACGTCGTACAGCGGATGCGTAGAACCGGCAGCGATGCCTGCGCCCGGGAGCGTGATATCGACAGCGCCGCTAGCGAGCTTCTTCTGGAGAGCTGCTTCGTTTGCGGTTTCGATAGCCTTGTCGATAGCTTCGGAAACGGCAACCTTCAGTTCGTTCACGAGCTTGCCGTAAGCGGGGCGTTCTTCGGCGCTGAGCGAACCCATCTGCTTCATGAGGTCCGTGACGGCGCCCTTCTTGCCGAGGTACTTTACGCGGAGATTGTTGACCGCTTCTTGATTGGTGAGGTCCGTTTGTGCAAGTTCTGCATCAAAGGCCTGCTTGACATTGTTAATAGCTTCACTCATAGTACGGCGAAATTTAGAAAAATAGCGGACTCATTGCACGAGTTTCGCTTAAAAAATCGACTTTTGCCGCAATGGAACTACAAATCCTCGTTACATATCTCGCCGAGCGCTGCCTGAAGTTCGAAAATAGTGTCCGGATTCAGGCTGTATAATATCTTTTGCCCAATGCGGTCTGCGATTACGAATTTTCCATCGACAAGAGCCTTCATGTCGTGCGAAAGAGTTGGCTGCGATACCCGAAATTCTTTTAAAATATCGGTGGCGCACATATCTCCGTTAGATAGCAAATTGATGATTTTAAGGCGCTTCGGATCCGCTATGACCTTAAGCAGTTTTGCGATTTTTGTATAGTTAATTTCGTTCATGTATATAAATATAGAAATCTTTCTATATATTGAATGGAAATGCGCTGTAAAATGGCTTAAAATCGTGATAGAAATTACTTGTAATTAGATAAAATTACAAAAAAATATATATTTAGTAATATAATTGGAGTATTTGGATAATGGGAGAATGGGAGCATTTGGAATGGACAAAGTTTTTTGTAGGTGCTTATGTTGAAGATGTGGGGTGTTTCTTTTTTTTCGACGCGCGCTAAACGCGGTTTTGGCATCGTGGAGGTGCTGGTTGCCGCAGTTGTGCTTGGTTTTTTGTATATGGCTGTGCTCAATTTGCAAGGGAGTAACCATGACTCGTTGCTGCGCATTCGCGGTCGTGACGGAGCTACAGAAGTTGCTCAGAACATAATCGATAGCTTGGGGGCGCTCGGGCTTGCAAATCTTTCGGATAACAAGCTGGCGGGTGCAGATGGATCAGTTGATTACACGATCGTGCTTGAACCAATCACGAAAACCTGGGAGGCTCAACCGGGTGCTGTTACAAATACAATAACCGTTGTTTACAATGCCGAGGTAACTGTGTCACCTGATGCCGATTACAGTGCTTCGGCGGGTTCTTTGTTGGGAACCTCAACGCATGTCTATGCCAAGCGCTTAGATGTCAAGGTCAGCTGGCGGTTCAAGAACACAACGCAATCCATAACCGTTTCGGGGGTTGTGAGATGAGTATGAAAAAGAAAAAATTGGGCTTCACTTTGATGGAGCTCATGGTCTACATGGCTATCGTGGGAATCATCGTCCTTATTGCGGGTGAGGCTTTTAGCAATTCTACAAAAATGCGAGTTCGAACCGACAATATGGTTCGTGCAACGCAAGAAGCCGAAAACGTAGGAATGATTCTGAAAACCGATATCGAACAGCTTGGGGCAAAAAGCTCAAAAGAATCTGGTGCTGCTGCTACGGGTTCTGTTTTCGGGGATAACTTCGGCTCGGTTCATAAATCAGTTTATATGGATCCGGACAATACTGACGATTCTAAAAAGGATTCTTCGTCGTTTCGGATAACTTCGGACGGTAACTTTAGCAACGTGACTTTCCGCCGTTTGCGTTATGATGACGATGGTTATTATGTTGCCACAGAAGAAATCAATTGGTTCGTGGATGATGAAGCTACGTTGAAGCGAACTTGCAAACTTATTGATAAAAGGGATGGTTGGGCGTTTGACAATTCTGACCCTTGCAGTGATGTTGGTGCTGATTTGGTACCGGTCTCTATGGCGTTTCAGGTTACAAAGTTCAATGTTGTCGCCGCTAAGCCTAGCGCAAAAGTAGACGATGTTCAGGTTTTTCCTGTTGGAAGCAATAGCTTCAGGATGGCTTCTCGGCAAACAGAAAATCACTATGTCCGCTTTACTACGAAGAACCTTTTGGGTGAAGAAAACAATGGTGGCACTGGCGCCATTTTTTCTGATTTCTATTCAAATTACGACAACTTGAATGAAACCATCCGCACTTCGTCGGACCAGATGATGAATCAGGCTTTTGCAATCAAGGACGAAACTGTCGAGGAAACCGATTGGAAAAAGCTTTGTTCTAGCTACGGACGCTTGACTTTGAAAGAAAATCAGGAGTACGAAATCTCTTTTGAAGTTGCTTATCCGGGAACGAGTTCTGATAAAAGTCTTCTATTTATTCCAGAGCAGGACCACATGTCTGTTGGCTTTAGGAATATTTCGACGGGAAATATCCCGGAGGTTAATGGGGTCAAACTCATAGACGATTTTCTGTTCTTCCCGCCTTTGGCTGCGAGTGGATCTGGAGTTCGTAAAATGCGCTTCCATGTCTCACAAGAGGTAAGTAACGTTTGCCTTGCTTTTACGTTTGCGCTCTACTCTCCGCTTGTATCGCAAGGCACGGTGACTATCAAAAATCTGAAATTGCTGAAGGTCGCAAGTTCGGATTATACGTTTGCCGATCCTCCGTATGATGCTGAATCAAATAAGGTCGACAAGAAAAATGTGAAGGCTTTGAAAGTGGAATTGCAAGTGAGCCGTGGTGCCAAAAATGGTGGTAAGGGTGAAACGGGCGATGTTGTAATTGTGGTTCCGATACAGAGCAATGGACCTAGGGGATAATGTAAGGGGGCTTCTTATGCAGGTAAAATTTAATACAAAGAAATCCGGTGTGTCTTTGATTGTTGTACTCATGTTTATGATGATTGCAACTATTGCTGCTACAGCAACCTGGAAATGGCTTTCTAGCGAAGGCAGGTCTAGCTCTAGCCGAATGCTCAAGCGCGAGGCTTACCAAAGTGCAATGGCGGGTATCGAAAATGCCCGAGCCTGGATGACATATCATTCAAACGACGTGGGTGCCATCATCAGGCAATATATCGACGGTGGCAACAAGCCGATTAACCTGGATTCTCGTTTACGCGCATTGCAACGAGCCGGACAAAATTTTCACGTTTGGCTTACGGGCGTGAATGTCGAAAACGCTACTTACAAGCTAAAAGTTTACTCGGCGGGTGAATCTAGAAATGGAACCAAGCACAATGAAGTTGCCATTTTTAATGTCGATGGCTTGTACCGCATTAATATTCCCAAAGAACATACAACCAAGGTAAATGACTTCGATTACAACTATTTTGGCAGTACGACAGTTAATCATGGCGACATCTTTGTAAGGTCAATTCTTGTGAATGGTGACTTGACGGGAGGAAACCCGGCAACAGTCGACAGTAACATGATTGTGACGGGAAATTTCAAAGTCAGCGGTAATTCTGTGGCTGTGCATGGTACAGCCTGTGTGGGCGGAAACTTGGATGCTGATAATGGTATTGTGGGTAATAATTTTTATGTTCACGGCAATCTCGATAACTTGAACGTCCGTGCGGTGACTGCGAATAAGGGTGGTCAAACAATCAATCTTGGTAATAGCATTTATGGAAACCTTTATGTCAATGGGAATATCTCGGCGGCAAATGGTAACCAGGTTATCGATGGCAACTTGACCTTGAACGGAAAGTGGACTACGAATATGTCGGGCTACAACGCTGGTGTTCGTGGCGATTTTTGCGTGGGGAATGCTGGGCAAGTTTATTTACCGAACTTGGATCGAGAATTCAAGGCGTCCGGTAATGTATGGATGGAATCCGATTATCCGATTTGGACCGGCTCGGAAAACTATGATAAGTACAATCGTATTGTAATCGGTTCTAAAAATAAGGATGTCTATATAAAGACAGGGCATTCATGGAATGACTACAAGGATTTGAGAGCGTCAAATGTCTTTACCGAAAGAGGCGATATGTATTTTGGATGGGGGGTGGAAAAATCCCAACAAGATTCACGCAGATGGGGTAAGGGAACTTTGGCTCATAGGGAAGATGAAGTTTACAGGGATGTTTTCCAGGACAAGGCGGGTGGAAACGGGAAGGCTGGGCTTTCTTATCTCTATAACTGGACGTCTTCGACGCCGCTTGTAAACCTTGATCAGTTTAATGACCAAAATCCACCGCAGTGGAATAATAAGGAATTGCTTGTCTATAAGTTGGACGGAACGCGCTTTTGGGATTCCTGGCACGATGATCGATATGCTTCTGTGAATTTTTCCAATAATCAGATAACGGGTTCTCCTTACTGCCGTCGTCCGGGAAACATTGCATGTGGGTGGTTCGGTTGCTATATTAATTCGCCTGCTGGAATGAAGGAAAAGGCTCGCCCGTATTGCGGAGTGGCGCCTTGGTTCAAGGTGGATGGAAACTTGAAAACTCCATTCCCGGCATCTAGACCAGATCACTTAACCTGTGCAGAATCTGTAAAATCTCATTGCGACAGTATTTGGGAAAAAACGGATGGTTGTGGTTCTACAAAGTTCTTGGTGACCGATCCGCTTAAGACCGGTATTACGTTCTTCGAAAGCTATGCAAACAAGAGTTCTTGTGTCCGTCATCTTGTTAATAATGTTGATTTCAACAACTTTGATTTTAGCCAATTTAATACCTGTTATACGCAAGCTCTTGAGCATGATGAAAAAAGTGATGACAAGTTGCTTTATAACAAGTATCTCGTCGTAAAGATTACGAACAGGAATATCTTTACGTCGTCCAAGGGATTTTTGACGGGTAAGTTCATCTTTATTTTTGAAAATGACATTCACCAAAATATGAAAATCCCTCCAACAGTAGGCGATGGGTCATATTTGTTCATGTATTTAAAGGATGGCTTGAGTGGCGAAATTTTGCCTGGAGACAATGTCTCGGAACTTAATTTCTTTATTTATACTAAAAACGATATCAATACGGTTTTGTTCAACCAGACCATTATGAAGGGGTCTATCTATGCTGCTGTCCATGACGAAGAGACCGGTTCCAAGACTTGCGCCAAGGTAAATAACTTGACGTTTAATAGGGGTATGGAATTCAACCAGCAAATGGTGGATGACTTGACGGAAGCGGGCGTTCTCTGTAAAAATGACGGCTCTAGTTGTGGTGGCATAAATGATGGCTCCGTGACGGATGATGATACGGAAGAATCTGCCGAAGACGCCGAAAAGGGCAAGGATCGTTTCTTTATCTCGACAGCTCCGCAATTGAGTATCAGTGTGGAATCGATGTACGAAACTCATGAATCGCAGCCCGTTGCCGGTAACACGGTAGACTTGCAGCCTGCTTATGTAATCTTGCCACGCGTGATTTACTTGCCTTCGGACCCGTATGGTGAATTGAAGGATTATTACAATGTCTTGGCGTTAAATGGCGCGTCATTGAAAAAAGAAGATGTTGTCTACAGTATTGCTTGTAATGGTCCTAATTCACTTTCTACAACGGGTAAGTTGTTCAATGGAACCGCCCTGACGCGTGGTCTTTACAAGTGCGAGGCGACTCCGTCTGAATATGACAATGTGCCATTCTGGGTTGTTGTCGGTAGTGCCTCCCGCGGCGATGGCGAAGTCAGTTTTGAAAAGCCGTACCAGTCGCTCTTGGTAAGTCAAACGACTCCGGTTCCGGTCAATATTTTAGTCAGCCCGCATGCGACTGAATTGAAAATCAAGGTAAACTGCCCGGCGCTTCCTGGTCCTGAATGGAATTATGTAAAAAATTCAGACCTCTTGGACAATACGGCTTCGGATGGTTGTTCTTTCAAGATTCCACCCAACAATGAAAAAGGCGTTTACAAGCTGTTTGACGTGACGACCACAAATGCCACTTCGGGAAGACTTACGTTTACCTTGAGACCTGGAGAAGGGTATACGTTGGCTAGCCCGTATTATACGGACTTGCAGGTTTCGTCAACTGCGGATATCAATAGAGCGGATTTGGATTATTCAGAAATCAGCAGCTATTGTGCTACCCATTCGGATGTTTGCCCCTCGGGTGGGTATGATGTTTGGCCCAATTGTAGCTATACAGGGCTTTGGGTGGAGCCGGAAGGTGGTGCGACCGCCGTGGTGACGAACGATCTTAACTATTCCTGGACTATTTCGACTGGCGGTTCTGCAGGGACGATAGAACTCAAGGACCGCAGTAACGGTCGGTGCGTAGTGTTGATTCCTGATGGAAGCGACAACAAGTTAGATAAATCGTCGATGGAACCGGGCATGACTTACACTCTCAAGGCTTCGGCGAAGGCGCTTGCTAGAACGTTGAAGGTCGTATTTGTCGGTGATATCGATGCTGGAGATACCCCGGTCATTAATTACGAAACTGCGTCTACAACGGGAGGACGTTGTGAATATACAGGCACTGGTGTTGGAAATGCTTGCTCAATCCCGGTGTTTGATGGCGAGGATATTTCCTTGAGCATCGATTCGACGAATCTGAACAACAAGGATTTTAGTTACTGGCTTTGCTCGGGAGCTTCTTGCCCAAGTACGGATCCTCTCCATTCTTCGTACTTTGATGCGTTTAATGTGAACGACAATGCAACGGTTATGTATGTGCATTTTGGTGAATCTGATAAGCATTGTTTCGATGAACTGTTCAAGAATAAGTCCGTTGCCTGTACTAATAGCGACGTTGAATACTGTATCGACAAGTGCGATGTTGCTGATGATGCAATTTGCGTTGGCGCCGTGGATTCTAGGGGTACCTATACGAAGGCAAAGTGGCATTTGCTTTCTGGAAAGCTTAGCGATATCGAAAATAATACGCAGTACATTTCGATAAAGAATTTGAGAAAGAAGACTCGCGGTGTCAATAACAAGAATGCCCAGGTCAAGGTTATCAGCACGGTAAATGCTGGAATTAACGGAACCATGAAGGCTCTCTTCCGTATGCCGCAGGCGACTTCAAGCTATGGCAGGTCTTCTGAAAATATTGCCAATTCCGGCTTTATGTTGCGTTCTAATGTTTCGGGAACGGAATACTTGATGCTGAACGTCTTTGTAAATACGAAGGGGCGCTTGGAAGCTCAGCTTTGCACGGATGCGGGTAGCTGCCTTAATGGTGAACTCGCAAAGGATGGCTCTACGAAATCGGTAACGACTGCCAGCATGGTTGTTATGTCGGCAACATTGAATACCCAGAACCAGTTGGTTGTCAGTGCGTTTGTGGGTGATAATTATTACGGGTCTCCTGATGAATATTCTTACACCTTCGACTTGTCGAAATTGACGACAAACTATTCAGACCGAGCTCATGAATATGTCGGCTTTAGCCTTGCTGATCCTAATTTTAGGCTTTATGGTATAGGTTGGCAGAGCGAAGATTATAAATCGGAATGCTGGGATACTCCTCCGACTGTAAAGTGTTCCTTTGCTGCCAAGGCTCAAAACGGCGTCATTGAATTGGACAAAGAAGTTGTGCCGTGGGTTGGACATTCCGGCTGGTTTGATTCCAAGGAATGCACGCCTAGCTACTACTACTATAATGGTAACGATGCTAGTTGCGGTAGTGCCGATGCAAACGGACTTGAATGCTATTCGAAATACTACAAGTTTACGGCTAGTGGCAAGGGCTTGCATGGCTATGGCAATGATGTGAAGACGGCAAAGGCTTCGCTTACTTGTACTTCTGTGGATGGCGTGGAAAATATGTGGAACCTGTCGGCTGGACGTGCGCATTGCGGAACGTTCTGGACGGGTGAATTTACGGAATGTAGTGAAAACTATTCGGATCTACTTGGTACGAATAAGGATATGGTATTGGCGCCTCTCGATGAAAATTTGACTGAAATTGTAATCGCTCAAGGTTCTCGTTATAATTTACGTGGAGCATCACTGAATGTGACTTTGGATAATTCAGATCATAACGAAGTTGAAATCGTGTTGGTCAGTAAGCATGATTACAATTCTGATTATGCTGGCTTTAACTTGAATACGATTTGGGGCGATTATAAGGGAAATACCATCTGGGGTAGTGCAGATGATGGCAATGGAATCTTCTTGAGTAATTCTGTGAAGATGACCGGAAATACAGCCTCATTCGATGTTGTTAACGAATTTGCCAAGGGTGCCGAAGGCTTTGATCCAGAAAATGTCCGAAGCATTATTCTCAGGAATCATGGGACATCTTCTGTGACCGTGAAACTCATATCGACGAGCTGCCGTAATGCGGTTAGCGTATCGAGCTGCAAGGCTGAATACAAGGAAGATAACCTGAATGCTTGGGTTGTGAGTGCCCGCATTAACAATATCTCCAGTGCAACGGATTTGACGTTGAATAAGAAGATCGAATCGGGTACAGGTACAAACTATAAATGCGGCAATACGGGTGTTGATTGCGCCAGGGAAAATGGTGTCGTGACTTATACGATTCCTGATAATCCTTATATCCACCAGGGTGAACATTACTACTTCAAGATGTCCGTGTCTAATGGAAATAAAACGGACGAAAAGGATTGTGAGGTAACTCCCGACCCGATTGGTGCGATAAGCAGTACTTGTAGCGTGAACCCTCTGTCTGTACAGACCGGAAAGGGTATGCCCCAATTCCAGTTCTCTTTGTTTGGTTGCCCCGACAATGGTTGTAAATACAAGATTTTGCTGGGTGAAAAATCAGAAACGGGAACTGCCAAGTCTGGAATTCAGGTAAAAAAGACTTTCTCTGATTTGAATACTGAAACTAATGCCTTGGCTGAAGGTGAATACATATACAGAGTTGTTCCGGAAGGTTCAGAAACGCCGTTTACGGAATGCTCTGCCTCGTTCAATGTGACAAAGCAGGTTAGCGAAGATGAGGAAGTGGCAACCACATGTAGCATTGAAAGTGCGAATAATGGGTCCATTTCTGCCGGTGGACAGGCTAAGTTTACCTTTGTGGTAAACAACAATCAAGGAATCAACATCTCTGGACGTAATTATCGTCTGGTGCTGAGTGATGGCACGGTGCTTTCGGGAAACACAGGTTCCAATTATTCGAATACGGTATGGTTTACGGTTCCATCAACAAGTGGCGATGTAACCCTTAAGGTTTGGGACAAGACTGAATACAAGGTCTCTTGTACGCAAAGTTTGACTGTATCTGCTGCAAATGTGACGTGTGGCGTTTCCAAGAATTATTGGGGCATCAGTGGTGAAAATTCATTCTATACGACTGAAGACCTGTACTTCATGGCGAAGAATAATGAAAATGTTGCAGGAACTATTGATGTGACCGTTATGAAGAATGGTGCTGCCGATGGTACTGGGACCATTACAAACTATAGCAATTGGTCCAGTTTGAAAAACATTGGAACTCTAGGCGTTGGCGATTATACATACTCGATTAAGTCGAACGGTGTGGAACTGTGTACGCATACGATATCTGTTGTCGAACCATTGAGTTGTAGCGTAGATAAGACGACTATTGGCTTGGGAGAATCGTTTACATTTACACCATCCTATGCTGGCAATTGCTGGAGCAGTTCTTTGTCCGGCTCTCCATCGAATGGCAATGGACTTTCGGGACCTTCTCAATGTCAGTCAAGTTATACAATAACACCTTCAAATACAGGAACATTTGAATACACGTATTCTGTGACAAGCGGATCTCTCGGTAATGTTTCATGTAAAAAGTCGGTGACTGTTGGCGAAATTAAGCCGAAAATCGTTTGCCCTAACGATAAGACGGCAAAAGTGGGTTCTACGGTTTCTGTGACTCCGAAGTCCTTGATTGGCTGTGGAACCGGATGCAGTTATACTATTGTAGGTGCTGGTGCTTCTGAAGCATCGGGATACACTGGTGGTGTGGTCTCATTTACGGGAGCATCGAAGGCTGGAGATAAGGACTACACGTTCCGTGTGACAAACAGCAAGGGTGACGATGAATGCAATTTCACGGTTACGTATACAGAAAGCGCTTCTGGCTGTAATTGCACCTGCTCTACGGGATGTGACGATCTTTATTCTGGTTCGTCGATTGAAGGCGGACAGCCCGCTAAGCATTGCTTGTTTGCAACAACGATTACAGAAATAAATGAATTTTATGATAGAAATCCGATTATGGTTAATGGAAAAAGACCTGGGTATTGTTCGAATGGGGATAACAACAATCTCTGTACGAATAAACTTGCTTCACTTGAAAAAATAGATGGAGGCTATTATATTGAAACCCCGATTACTTCGGGAGACAGTGCTTGGTTTAAGGTCGAGGTGGGTGGCTCGAGAACGCCTGATTGCGAAAGCGAGTCTTCTGATGCGATTTCGTTAGCCCTTACAAATACGGATAACAATAGTGGCGGTCCTTTGGCTGACGGCTCGTCTTACAAAGTCACTGCTATTGGAAGTTGCTCGAATGTACGGTTTAATTGTTGGACGGAGAATGGATGTTCGATTGCTGTAAATTCAGGTAGTCCGGTGGTAGGATACGCATGGCAATCTAATTATGTTGTGTCTCCGATGCCCTCTGTTGGTGATGTATTGCATGTAACAGGGACCGTGACGCAGATTTGGTGTGCCAACTGGTAACCCTTCCCCCCAAATTTTTCTCAAAAGACCCCCTCGTGGGGTCTTTTTTTTGCATTTTACGCAATTTTATAACAATCTTTCAAAATTATTACATGTTTATACTTTTTTACATATATCCCGTACAAGGGAATTTTTAGTGTTTTTTTGAATTTATCTTTAGCATTAATAAAAAAGAGTTGGATTATTCCACTTTCGTGGGATAAAGTTGGAATGTGTATGATGTTTAATTATGTGGGTGATTTGTGCCCGAAATGTAGCCGTAAGGCAGGCTTTACCTTGGTGGAATTGCTTGTCTATATGGCAATCCTTGGCGTTGTTGTCCTCGTTGCAGGGCAAGCTCTTACCGATAGCACTAAAATTCGCGTTCGCACACAAAATATGCTGGCCTCAAGCCAGAATGCCGAGAACGTGGCAAGTTTGTTAAAAGACGATATTGCACAAATGGGTGCTAAAGAATACGAAACTGAAAAATATTCAGGCATTTTCAATGTTGTCCAAAATGCATTTATGGACCCAAATAATGCAGATGCTTCTTTAATAGACAAGTCTTCGTATTTTTTGCAAAAGGGAACGGGCGAATTTGACAGTTTGTACTTTAGAAAAATCCGCTATGACGATGATGGTAAATATGTAGGGCTCGAGGCTGTCTCGTGGTACGTGCACGATGGCGTGCTTTATCGCCGCTGCAAACGCTTAGAAAGTGCTGCGGGTGCAATTGACGATGCAACGTGCCCTGCGGATGGCAATACAGAAGTGGCGATTGCAAATGACATGTCGCGCTTCAAGGTTGTGCCGGCGAAGCCCAAATTGCTAGAAGCAAGTACGGGCAAGGTGATGTTCCCACCAGCGGATGGTGAAACCGATTTCCGCTTGATTTCTCGCTATGACGGTACGAAGATTCTTCGCTTGAATGCTATCCCTGAACTGGGGGGCAATCCTGTGAAAATTTCTGGATTTGTCTCTAATTACGATGCCGATGCGGAAGCTTATTCTACTGAGAATAAAATAAATCAGCTGTATGCGGCTCAAGCAAATGGTGAAAACGGAAGCTGGTCTACGTTGTGTACCGAGATGACTTTTTTGCCTGGCGCTGAATACGAAATTTCCTTTAAGTTGCCAATCTTGACGTCTACGGATTATTCCCAGTCCATTGTTCCTGGGCGTGACCACTTGTCTGTGGGATTGCGGACAAAAACAGGGGAAAAAATTAATCGCTTGGATGATTTCTTTTTTTCATCTCCCAATGATGAAATATCTGCCAATGTGATGCGTCGTTTCCGATTTGCGGTAAAAGAGGAAGTGAAGGCTTGTCTTGCATTTACGTTCGCCTTCTTCTCGCCGTTTGCAGAACAGGGAACGTTGAATATCTCTAACTTGACCGTAAAAAAAGTTCAGGATGTGAATTATGTGTTCGATGCTGACTATACTCCTGAATTAGCCGATAAGAAGAATATCCGTGCGTTCTTTGTTGATTTGAGAATCAACAAACACGGCGAACAGGGTGGTTCGAAATACGTTTTTGCAACGCCGAGCAATGGCTCTGCTGTAGAATAATCATAGGGGTGTGTGATATGATGGATACTAAAAAGGGTGTATCCCTTATAACTGTATTGATGTTTATGCTTGTTGCGACGATTACTGCAACAGCGACTTTCAAGTGGCTAAGCTCCGAAGGGCATTCGAGTGCCGCTCGTATGATGCGTAGCGAAGCGCGTCAGGCTGCGGTAGCGGGGATTACAGCTGCTCGCACGTGGATGACGTATCACGGGAACGAGACGGGAGCCATTATTCGCCAGTTCAAGGGCAATGGCGATAAGCCAATTCACATGAACAACGTGATTGGCAATAATATCGAAAGCGATAACCAAAAATTTGACGTGTGGCTTGTTGGTGCCGAAACAGAAACCTCGCCGTATGTGGTGAAAATCCTTTCTACGGGAGAATCCAGAAACGGCTCCAAGCATAGTGAAGTCGCTATTATGAAAATATCGGGGCTATACCAGGTCAAGGTTCCCGAGAAAAAAGTGAGTATCTCTTTTGATCGTGCGTTCTTTGGCAAGACAACGGGTATTACAGGTGATGACTCGTTGGAATCTGCTATCATCAATGGTGATTTTGGACATCAGAACAACGTTCCTGTGATTTCAAAGCCGCTCTTGGTAACCGGTAATTTCTCATTCCAGGGAACGACGAACATGGGTGGCGATTTGTATGTTGGCGGAAACTTCGAGAACAAAGGCGGCTTGTTCTTTGGAAATATCGATACTAATCCGAATTCCAACAACTATGCGAATTGCAATACACCGGATGCCGATACACTTGTCGTCTATATTGGTGGTTCCATAACGACTTGTGAAGGTAATATTCTTGCGGTTTGTGGAGACCTCTATGTGGGCGGTAGTGTTCCTCCGAATTGCGATATCAAGGTGGGTGGAAACTTTACGGTCAATGGTCACATGGAACGCGGTACGGGCGATGTCTCTAAAGGTATCGGTGTCAAGAAGAACATGGTCTTTACGGATCAGGCTAGCTGGACAAAGAACGAAACCAACTATTATAACAGTACGGGTGGCGGAACAATTTCCACGTTTAAAGTGACGAACAACTTGGTTCTCCCGCCGACGATGGATGGCAAAATGGATTGGCAGGACAATTATGTGTTTACGTTGTCCGGTAAGGTGATGAGCTATACGACTGCAAATACGGTTTTGCGTGAACGGAATGCCCCTAACAAAAAATACGGTGCTTTTGTTGAAGGGACGACTGCGGAGCAGGCTAAGAGTGGATATGCGGGGTTCCGTTATTTTTCGTTTAATGCCAGCGGCGGTATTAAGAATCGTCAAGTTTCCAAGTGGAGCGAATCTGATCCGTTGCTGAAAAATATTGGCGATAATTACTGGGGTAAGCTTAAAAAAATGTATGCCTATCAAGGGCTTATTGGCTCTGATGGCGAAGTCCCTGTACCGATTCTTTTGAATAACGAAGATTCTTGGACGAAAAAAACACAAAACAAGTTTTGCGAGCTTGATAAGACGTTCAACTTAAACGATGCTACCATCGAAAAGATTAACACATGCTTTGATAAAGCTTCCGAAAAAGAGCTATACAATGGTTTCTTGATTCTGGAATGGCATTCCTCTGAAAAGGTGGATCCGACAATAGCCTTGGATGGAAAGATCGTCTTTTATGCTCCTGAAAAACTGGCTGATGGTCATGAGTTGGTTTTCCCTTCGACGACGGAAAATTCCGTGGTGTTGCTGTACTTGAAGGAAGGCGCTGGACTGATTCGTGGTATGCAAAGATTTAAGCAGAATCTTTTCATTTATTCCAGAGGTGATATTGATGAATTGAAGGAGCTGAAACTTGAAGGCTGCGTTATTATGGACAATGGCTCCACTTTGCGGAAATACCAGGGAAAAAACCATTTGAAATACAAGGCTGAAGTTGTTGAAGCGATTCAGGCTGCAGGACTCATTATCGGTAACGAAGAATATGAAAAATTGGCGAACAAGTCGCTGGGTGGGGCTTCGACTTCGGGAAGTTCTGATGTCAGCGATACTGTTTATGTGGCAGTGGCGTCGCAGCTGAAAATAACGATGGAATCGGAATATAAGAATGAAGAATCTTATGGGAGTAGTGATGAGAACGTAAAACCATCTGTTCTCATTTTACCGAGAATTGTTTACTTGCCGAGAGATGCAAAAGGTAAACTTGCCGATTACTACAATGTAGTAAATCTGAATGGGGCCAATGAACGTAAAAATCCCAACAATGTCACTTGCTCCCCGACGGGACTTCCAACGGTAGAAAAATTCAAGCTGTATAGTTCAAAACTCTCGCAAGATGTTTATAGCTGCCAATACATAAGCAACAACTATGAAAAAATGGGATTTTATGTTGTTGTCAGCGGTTCTACGGGCGATGAACCTGTTGTCAAGTTTGAAAAGAAATCCATTGAAATTACTAAGGGTAACACGGTTCATGTGAATTTGAAGTCCTCTAAGGCGAAGCCTGCAACGGTTGACATATATCAGTCCAAGGCGCCAGAAAATTGGACTATCACTGGTGCTACCGTAAAAAAGGAAAATTCCGATGGCTCGAGAATTTATACGATGCCTTTCAATGGAGATCAGTTGGCGTTTGATGTGACGATGGAAGAGTCTGCTTCGGGAACGGGCTCTGTCTATTTCCAGTTAGTGGAGCCGTGCGAAAATTGCGTCATCAAGGCGGATTCTAATTCTACGACAGTAACTGCTGAAGGTTCATTTACACTTATCCGTAAAGATGTCCGTGAATATTGCGAACTGGCTGAGCATAAGGACGATGAATCTTGCAAGCAGGGCGGTGATTTATACAAGAAAATTCAGACTCCAGAATGCGGATCTTTGACAAAAGAAGGTACTCAGTGGGTGGTTGCCGATGGTGTTGGCTGTAAGATGGATGAACTTAACAATAAATGGTTCTGCAGTATCTATATTACAAATCCAGTTGTCTTGAAAAAGGCTGATAACTTTAACGACAATTTCTGTGAAGTCGTTATCCCGCCGAATACGAGTATTTCGTCAGCTAAGAACGAAACAGAATACCTCTATGCATCGGTGCAACGTCGTACGTACAACTTGCACATTGAATTTAGCGGTGCTGAAGATCCCGATAATTTGGTGGATGTGTATTCCAAGATTAATGAAGACGACGAATACGTCAAAAAGTACACATGTAAAAATGGAGAAGTTTGCGATTATCCGATTTATGCGGGATACCGTTATGAGTTGAGAGCTGTGGATCATGGTTCCGACCATTTCTCGAGATATTCTTCGGAACCGAGTGTTGTTGCTCAAGGTAAGATTCTTACGATTCTTGCCGCGAATGATTATTCTATTGTGGCTCATTTCAATGACCGCGATCATCACTGCTTCTACGAAGACTTTGCTCCGGATGAAAATAACAATGGATTTACGGCGTTCTGCGATGGAAACGACGATGCTCCACGCTGTATTGACGTGTGCTATAGTAATCCTTCGCCTGGTCTGTCTTGTAAAATTTCAGAAGCTAAGCATTGGGTAGGGGCGGATGTGGTTTCGAATCCGGACTGGGTCATGGTCTACGATAACAGAAACGCCACTTCGAATTGCCAATGGGATTATTCTTCTTGCAATTGTTCTTCCGATGACAACTCATGCCGATTACTATGCCGAAAGCGTTCTTGTTCGACTACAAAATCTGGAGACTTGCTCGCTCCGGCGATTTCGAACAACTACATTGTGGCTCATGTGGCGTCGGATGCTTCTTCGGAAGTGCCGAACGGTTCCCAGAGCGTGATTCTCAATACGAAGGATAACGGTAGCAATGGTACGCTTACGTCTATTTTCTCGACGGAAATTATCGACGTGAATACGACCGTGAAAAAGATGGCTAATTCCGGATTTATCTTTAGAGCAAATGAAGATGCATCGGAATATTATTCCTTGAGCGTTTACGGAAAACATGCGGGTGGAGCCTACTCTCCGTATGTCTACGTGAATCTCTGTTATGTGAAAGGTCAAACGGCGTCGGATGATGCTTGCGTTGAAAAGTATCTTTCTACAACTGATTGGGATGTCTCGGATGCTGGCGGTTTTACCAACCTCTCCAAGATTGGTCTTGTGATGGATATTCAGGGCAATGTCGTTTCGGTAAATTTGCAAGTAAACGGTAATTCCGCTAACGCTTCTTCGGCTGGGTTTACGTTTGATTTGAGTGAACTATTTGGGAGCAACCTTCTGTTGGATGATATCCATCATAGTCATGCAGGGTTCAAGCTTTCGAATAAGGACTTCAAACTTTATGATATTTCGTGGTCGAGTACGGCTTATGGTGATAATGCTTGCTGGGATCGCCCGAGACTAGTCTGCTCATTCAAAACAAATTACCTCGGCGGAATTGTTCCGCAAGATGAAAATGTGAAACCTTGGGTTGGTTTCAGCTCGTTTACGATGAACAAGTATAAGAAGTGCCACATCAAGTATTATTACAATGGTTGTGACAACGCTGTTGTCTCGACGCCTTCTCCGACGAATCCCCTCCATAATTGGGAACAGCTGTACCAGCTCTATGCTTGTGCGGGTGGCGAACGGCTTGGTATGTATTGGGACAAGGGATCTGAGGTAAACGATCCTTACTATCGCTTTAAAACGGGTGGAAAGCATGGCTATTATTTTGAAGACCCTGAATCGCGTTGGGGTGGCTTTGCCATGGATGCGAAGGTGGCGCTAGAATGCCCGCCCGATGTCAAGGTGGATGTGGCGTCGTCTATGCTTCAGACGCAATCTTGCGGCGAGTTTTATGTCGGCGATATTATGATGTGTTCGAAAAACTTTGATTTCCTGAATAGCGAAGAACCTGTATTCTGCTCGGATAGCTGTAGTTTTGAGGTCTCTGGCAACGAGGGCGTGAATGTCCGTAAATCCAAACTTTTGGTGGGGCTTAACAATCCCAATAGCCATAATTTGCGTATTTCCTTTACGGATAAGAATAAGATTCAGTCTTCGTTCTATACAACTGCGATGGATGGCTCTTTGTCTATCGATGTGAACTCTATATCTAACGAAGATGGCTTTGACCCGCAGCATGTTATGAGTGTGAATGTAAAGGTGGTTGATGGTAGTTCTGTCGAAATCAACCAACTGAAAAGCAGTTGCCCGAATTCGCTGAGCATTGGTTCTTGCAAGGTGCAGTACGATAATAAGCACTGGGAAATTACTGCTGATGTGAAAAATGCAGACCGTTGCATTGTTGAAAAGCCGCTAGTGTCTGATGCTGAAACTGTCGGGAAGGCTGATGGCTGCCCCAAGACTTTCCGTTTTAAGGAAGAAGGGCTGTATTCCAAAGAAGATGTGCTAAGCTATGAATTTACGGTAAAGGCTTATAAAGGTTCTGGCGCCGATGAGGAAATGGAATCATTGAAGTGCGATCCGTACAAAATCATACCGATTGAGGTTGGTTGCGACATTGCTGAAAATAAGAAAACGGTTAAGCAGGGCGCAGGCGTCCCGTCATTAAACCTCTCGTTTACGAATTGCCCTGAAGGCGGCTGCGATTACACTATCAGCTTTGAAGGAAATGTGGTTGCTCGTGGGAATACGCAAAAAGAAGGTGATAAGACCGAAACGTACGCCTTTACCGATTTAAATACACCTTTGAATACTCTGAGTGCAAAAGAATATTCGTTTATCGTTGTTGCTGGCGGTAAAGAAAATCGTGATTGCAAATTTACAGTTGAAGAAACGGCAAGCAAGGCGGAAGCTTCGGATTGTAGTTTTGATGAGGATAGTAAGAAGTTTACAGCCAAGGTTAAGATTCTACAGGGAATCGCCTGGTCTGGTGAAATTGATTTGCTTGATTACAACGCTATTCCGTATAAAACGGTGGAATCGTTTGCCGATGTAACGACATCTGAAATCAGTGTCGATTTGTCGGCAGTTCCTTTCTCGAACGGACAAAATACAATCAAGCTCACATTGAACGGAGGCGCAACAGGGAATACCGGGTGTCTAGTGAATTATATGCAGAAGACTCCGCAGAGTGAACTTGAATTGACTTGCCCATCGGTTGTCTCGGTGGATGGTTATGGTAAAACTTTTGAAATGACACCGACTGTTAAGGGGTGCGAAAATGGTGGCTGTTCATGGGATGTTTCTGGAGGAGCTTTTGTTTCTCCGTCTAGTAACTATACATCGGGAGCCCTTACTGTGACCGAATCTTATGTGAGCAGTAGTAAGGAATACACGTTTACCTTAAGCCATGAAGGTCTTGATAGCAAGACTTGCAATGTGACGGTTGAAAGAGCTTCCCAGTTTGAACTAGACTGCGAAATTGCAAAGCAGATGGATGTCGAGCCGGGAGAAACTGTTACGATTCAGCCGCATTCTGTGACAGGGTGCAATTCGGATTGCTCGTACAGTGTCGAAATGCAGAATTCGATATCTGGTGCGGAATATATCGGTGTTATGAATGGTTCGGGATCTAATTACAATGGTGGTGCTATTTCGTTCAAGGGCGCAAGCTCTGGCGGCACAAAGCAATACCGCTTGACGGTTACGGATGCCATGAATTCCTCGAAGTCGTGCTTGTTTGAAGTCGGTTATGCAAATTCCGGATGTCGTTCAATAGAACGTAAAATGTCTATCAGTAACAGCAATATTAGTATAAGTGATAAATTTGTGGCTGGATGTAATGAAATTAAAACTGTTAAACAATGCGGTAAGGCTCAAATCCAGAAGTCTGCCTGTTCTTGCTCGGATGGCTTGTCGCATACGTTTACGATTAACGGAAAGACGCTTGACTGCGGAGGGTATTTCGATGATGTTATTCCTGCTCGTTCTACTGTAACTTTGGAAATTCCGGAAAACTGTACGATAAATGGCAACATATACCTTTCGGAATGTTATTACGATCCGAATTATGTGGGAGTCGGCACAAAGTTAACGGGTAACTTCCAAAGCTTTGGACCGGGCTCAAATGATGTGTATGTGGCTGCGCTTGACAATGGAAATAGGTTGAATTGCTCCGTGTCTCAAACGGCTTCTAATGCAAGAACCGTAGCCTCGGTAAATGGTTGTAATATCACGATTAATGGAAACAATGATCGAAGCTATAGCAGCTGTGAACTTGAGGGCAATGCCGATTATGAGCTCGTTGTAAAGGATGATGCTCCGAGCGATTTGAAATGTGGTATTAGTTGGTAAATTAGCAGATAAAACAATGCAAAAAAGGAACCCCGAAGGGTTCCTTTTTGTAATTCCTGAATAGTGATTCCCGGTCAGCGCTGGGAAAGACATCCAAATTACTTGATGATGAGCATGGAATCGTCCCAAGCTTCGTGCTTTTCGAGGCCGAGGAGGTTGGCCGTCGTTGCAGCGATGTTGGAAAGACCCCAGTCGCCTTCCTTGAGGCCGAGCTTGCCGCCAGTGACGTTATCGTAAAGGATACACGGCACCTTGTTGAGCGTGTGGCTCGTCTTGGCCTTGAAGGAACCATCCTTGTTGACCTTCGGCATGCCGGTCTTCTTGTCGATTTCGTACATTTCGTCGGCGTTACCGTGGTCAGCCGT
>Ga0265301_10002691_pt1 | contig 20046 bp, 26 predicted proteins | sample AusTroGonzalo_MG_2_FD_193488 | JGI IMG/M metagenome (GOLD analysis project Ga0265301, IMG submission 193488) | Bovine rumen microbial communities from tropical cattle in Woodstock, Queensland, Australia - Gonzalo_04 | ecosystem: Host-associated > Mammals > Digestive system > Stomach > Rumen ... | reverse complement strand
GCGAGGAGTTCAAGACCGCCCGGACACACCTCCTGAAGCACCTGCCCGGGAACGCCGCTTGGAGGAACGGTGCCGAGACCACCCGCCGGGCTTCCTGATCCGGCGGGCACACACCGACCGCCGCTGGGCGGTTCCCCGGAGGGCTCCCGGATCGGGAACCTTCCCGGGAGCCACACGGCTCCTAAATCAAGCAGGGCTTTTTGCCCGGAAAGGAACACACCATGAAGACCATCACCGTCGACCGCCAGCGCTTTGGAATCAAGACCGACCCCCGCACGGCCACACCCTGCATTTCCAGCATCCACCCCTACGACGAAACCGAGTACCACTGGGCTCTGAAATCGCCCGCCGGGATGTGGAAGGTGTACCGCCGGGGAAAGCTGGTCACCATCTTCGGCAAGAGCCTGAACCTCGAGCCGGAACAGGTCGCCGCCCGGCTCCTGAATCTGGACAGGCAGGCACACCTGACCCGGACGGGCGGGATCTGGTAAGCCGCCCACCGCCACACCGGCGGTTCCGGTTGAGGGCTTTCAAATCGGGAGCCTTCACCCGGAGCCACAGGCTCCTAAATCAACAGGCGCACAACGCCAAGGAGGGCACACCATGAAAAAGCAGGACATCCGCAACATCTACACCCAGAAGGTCACCGAGCTCCTGAATCAGGGGTACACCATTTTCCCGGACACCATGAACGGGAGCCAAGGCGAGATTGCACACATCGACCTGACCAACGGCTCTGAAATCCTCCGGGTTCTTCTGACCCGGGAACACCACTGGGAGCGCGGCGAAGACGGGTACACCGGAGACACCATTCTGCTGACGGTCGGCAGGGCCGCACCGGACACACGGGTGTTCGACAACTGGGATGGCACGGTTTGGAACAGCCGCCTCGAGCCACTCTTCCAAATCGAGTGGGCTTGGATCGGCGGGAACCGCCTACACAGCTGGTACACCGACATGGAAGAAGGTCGCCGGATCAGCCGCCTGCAATGGGAACGCTACAAGGCACAGCAGACCGAACACCGCGAGGTGCTTGACGACGCTTACAAATCGATCGCCCTGCGCTGGCTCCGGAAACAGCCCAAGATGAAGACCTGCAAGCTGGAAGACATCGAAAAGATGACCCGGGTCTGGGGCAAAGGCGGCAAGCGCAGCTTTGAAATCAGAGCCAAGGGTAAGTACTTCACCATCCGCTGACGCACACGGTACCGCCGCCGGGCGGTTCCGGTTGAGGGCTCCTGCTGGGAACCCTCGCCCGGAGCCACAGGCTCCCAAATCAAGAAGGAGGTACGCACCATGAGGTTCATCGACCTGAACGACGACCGGGAATACACGGTCGCAGACCTGAAGCGCGACTGGGCACAGTTCCGGGAGGAAGACCCGGACAACCACGCCGCCAGCTTCAGAATCGAGTTCTTCGAAATCCTGATGGCGACCATCAACGGAAGGAACGACCTCGAGATCCTCGGCCTGACCCCGAAGGAAGTCAGCAACTACATCATCGGCCTACGGGCACAGCTTTGAAATCAAGGAGGAATCAGAATGTACATCCACGAGCTTCTCAACAACCCCGAATTCAACTTCAATGCACCGGTTCGAATCCTGAAATACCTCGGCGGCGACGAGACCGTCACGGTTTTCGACAGCACAGTTTCCGGCGACATCCACTTCGACCTGATGATGAAAAGCATCACGGCGATCAACCCCGGCGACGACGGTGTCTTGGAAATCGAGTACGCAGATTAACCAGGAAAAAGCGCCGCCGGAAGTACACATTCACTTGACTTCCGGCGGCGGCAGAGTGATGGATGGACAGCCCACAGGGCTTTCAAATCAAGAAGGAGGCTTTCGAATGAAGATCACCGCAGTTATCACCGACGCTGACATCCGCTACTACATCGATCAGGCGGCAACCGAACTGGAAGAAGACAACCAGATCCGGTTCCCGGACAGCGATGCCCGGGCTGAGTTCATCGAAGACTGTGTCGCCAGCGAAATCGACAGCTACGAACTCTACGAACGTAATCCATTTGGCTACCGCCCGGATTACCGGGTTACGGTCCTCGACATGGCTGACCTGTACGAATACACGGTCAACGATTGACACTTGCGTTTTCCCCTGAAAAGGGTGAAGATAGAAACGAGCCACAGGCTCTTGAATCAGGAGGCACTATGAAATACATCGCTTACGGATCAAACATGGTCCAGGAACAGATGGCAGTCCGCTGCCCGGAGGCCAAGCTGATCGGCACCGGGTACATCAGTGGAGCCCGGCTGGAGTTCTACCTCCACGCCACGGTCGAAGCTACCGGAGACAAACGGAATCGGGTGCCGGTTGCTGTGTGGGAAATCAACGACCGGGATGAGAGAAACCTTGACCGGTACGAAGGATACCCCAGCTACTACATCAAGGAAGAATGGCCGGTGCACATGAACGACGGTTCTGAAATCACCGGAATGATCTACCTGATGAAGATGATCCGGAAATCTCCGCCGCACACCCAGTACTACGAAGGCATCGCTAATGCTTACCGCAAACTCGGCCTTAGCTCCCAAATCAAGACGGTTCTGAAGCCAGCGCTGGAGAGAAGCATCGCCCGGGGATATGCTTGGTGAGGACCTTCACAACCAGGCAAATAGCCCCGCGGGGGCACACAATTACAGCCGCTTCCAAATCGGAGGCGGCTTTCCTTGTTCCCGACACGTTTGCCGACGTTGCCCGCCACGGCTGGCGGTCGGGTTCTCATTCGACCGATGAACCAGACGCGGCTGACAGCCCGCGACAAACGCAGAAAAAGGCGGGGCAGCGCTTGGCTGCTCCGCTCCGAAATCCACTGGGGCTTACTTGTCGTTTTCCATCAGGTCTGCCGTCAGCTCAACACCGTCGTCAGTGTTCCTGAATCGCAGGATCAGCTGACCGTCGGAAACCTCATACATGGCTTGGAAAGGCTGCTCCCAAATCTGTGTCAATCCGGGGCAGCGTTTCATGGCTTCCCGGCGGTACGGTTTGAAATCCGCACCGGGTTCTTCCTGTGTCCAACGCTTAAAAATGCTGATCAACGCCGGGCCATGATCCATCCGGATCTGTTCCCAGACTGCTTTGCCCGGGAGATCTTTGAAATCGACATCGGGCAAATCCGGGTTCAGGAATGCCCATTCATCCACGGGCATTGGGTTCTGCATGAATGCCAGTAGGGCTTCCTGTGTTCCGCAATCGTCACACACGAAGATCCCATCGGCAACCCGGCTCAGTGCGTTCGTGCACAGGGCAGGTTTCATGGTGTCCTTCCCGCACCGGGGGCAAGGCATCTGTTCTCCGGCTTCCTGCCGGGCTTTCAAATCAGCAAGGGCTTTCTGGACATCAGTCATTGGAAGTCACCTCCTGCGCCGCCAGCTTTTTCTCCTTCCGGATCGCCGCGTACTTTTCCTTGTGCTTCTCAGCCGCATCGTCGTTCGGAAAAGCGCTGTGGCCCTTCAGGTGCTTCAGCAGAAGGTTCCGCTCCGCTTTGGAATCAGCACCGCCATACCCGATCCGCATCAGCCACGCCCGGGCGAAGTACTTCTCGTTCTCAGGCTCCTGACGCTCCGGGAAAACCCGGGTCGCTTCCTTTGCCGCCTTCAGGATCCGGGCGGTCAGCATGGCATACACCATGTTCCGTTCCGGTTCATCCGGATGTGCCTGGTAGGTGATCGTGATCTTTCCGTCTGCGAAATCAAATCCGGTAAGGCCATCTTCCTTGGCGGCATCCAGCAGAGGAATGATATCCGCTGTAGTTTCCGGGGTGCTTTCCATCAGTCTCGCAATCAGGGTATCCGGGATGCTCAGTTGATCGCCGCCGGTCATCTTTCCAATCAGGTACTGCTTGGTGTACAGCATGAAGATCAGGTTCTTCAACTGCAGCGCTGTCAAATCGTCAGCGGGTACCGAAATGCTTACCTGATCCACCGTTCCGGTCGTTTCGGGTTCCGGTTCCGTCTGCTCCTCCGCCGGGGCAGCTTCCTCTTCCGGGAAACAGCCGATCCGGGTCAGGAAATCCTGCAGGGCTCCGAAATCTTCTCCCTCGATGTTGCCGTCCCGGTTGACGGTGTAATCGCCAACCTGATAAACGAATGTAGGCGGCCCCATGTACTTAGGGGTGATTCCGAGTTCATCGGCGAGGGCTTTCGCCAGCGCCTTTCGGTCGGTCGTGTTTGTCTTGATGGTCATGGTCCATACCTCCTTCGATTTTGGTAGGACATTACTCACTCTAAAAGGTCATAAAGTCAAGCAATTTCAATGCTTCCAGCGGATTATTTCCCATAAGGCTTGCTGTCGTTCTCCCACGGCATCCACTGCCGCCAGAAATGCCCCAGCGTAGAGGTATAGGTATAATCCACATGCCGCAGGCCAAGGAAATCAATGATGCCTTCCGGCGTCAGGTCATAGTTCTTTCGAATCCACTTCTCAATGTACCTCACTGGCACCATGCCGGAACGGAAGGTGTTCACGCAGACGCTGACTGGCTCTTCAATCCCGATGGCATAGGCCAGCTGCACCTCGCACTTTCCAGCCATCCCGTCACGAACCACATCCTTTGCAATCCGGCGGGCCATGTATGCTGCCGCCCGGTCGACCTTCGTCGGGTCTTTCCCGCTGAAAGCACCGCCGCCGTGATGTGCCGCGCCGCCGTACGTATCCGCGATGATCTTTCTTCCGGTCACTCCGGAATCGGCAAAGCTGCCGCCGGTCACGAATCGTCCGGTTGGATTGATCAAAACCCGGAAATCCTGGTTCAGGCCATAGGCATCCGCAATCTTATGCATGATGTGTTTGCAGATCTCCTGAACATCCTCGGTCTTAGCATCTTCCCTGTGCTGGGTGCTGATCAGGAAGGTATCGATTCTGTGTTTCCGGTAATCGAAAGACACCTGGCTCTTAGCATCGGGCAGCAGCTGTGGGTATTCTCCCTGCTGCAGATACTGGATTGCTTCGGTTGCAAGGACAAAAGGAAGCGGCAGCATTTTGTGTGTTTCGTTGGTGGCATAGCCAAACATCATGCCCTGGTCGCCTGCGCCTTTGCGATCAACGCCCAAGGCGATATCGCCGGACTGCTTCGAAATATGGACCGTCAGATCAAAGGTGTCTCTGATCTCCGGCTCCCGGATAGCCAGTACCTTCCGTACCAGGTCATGCACATCCGGCTCGTGGTCGGAGGTGATCTCCCCGGCAACCGTTACGTGGTTGTCCTTGATCAGTGTTTCGATAGCCACACGGGACTGCAGGTCATGGCTCAGGCAGTCAGACAGTATTGCGTCAGAAATTTGGTCACAGATTTTGTCAGGATGTCCAGCGGACACCTGTTCAGATGTAAAAAGCATAGTGTTCCTCCTTCGGGGAAAAGGAAAACCCGCCAGGTACTGTGCCTGACGGGCCTTCACGATTTTCCATGATATCATAATAACACATTCGGGACGGGGAATATTATCATAAATTGGACAGAGGCATACAATACACCAATTTAATAGTATCACAAAACAGGAGATCGGGGGAAGGCTGGTTCCCCACGATCATCCTTTCCCATACAGCAGGACGGTCAACCGATCCAACGCCCGGTTCTTATGCCGGTATGCCGTAGCCTGCTCTACGTGCAGGTACTCGGCAATGTAGCTGGCAGCCCCGCTTCCATAAGATTTGGAATCCCCATAGAAAGTTTCCAGACAAAACTGATCCTCCTCAGAAAGCTGCTCCCATGCGGGCATGAACCAGTTCATGAATTCGACCGCCTGCCGGTAGCGCTCCCGCAGCACATCAATCTCCTCGATCGCTTTCAGCATGCGGTCTTCTCCGGCAGTAGGATTATGGGCCTTCGGCATCCCGTCCCACTTGGGACTGGTGACGCCTGCCATGGTTTCATAGGCACCCTTAATTTCCTCGCCGGAGTTCTTGATGATGAACTGCATGCTTTTGAAATCCTTCAGTGCCGCAATCGTCGCGGTCCGTTTGTCGAGATACTTCCACATGATACTCATAGGCATAACCTCCGAAAATAATAGTGTTTCTCGGATTGCCATTGAGATTGACTCAGATTGTCAGGTGGGCCTTCACCGCATCGATCAGGCTCTGCTGCGTGGTATCCTTCCGTTTCAGTGCGGAAAGCACATTCTCGTCAACAGTGTCTTTCATTACGATGTGGTGGATGGTCACCACTTCATTTTGCCCTTGCCGCCAGAGACGGGCGTTGGTCTGGGAGTACAGTTCCAGCGACCACACCAGCGAAAACCAAATCATAATGTGTCCGCCTTTCTGAATGTTCAGGCCATGCCCGGCGCTAGCCGGTGAGATCAGAGCTACAGGAATCTTGCCATCATTCCAGTCGGCAATATCCTGATCGGACTTCAGATCCCGGGTCGGCACTCCCTTTGCGGTCAGGTACTCCTGAATCCGCTGATGGTCATGCTTATACCAGTAACACACCAACACGCTCTGTCCGTTTGCCTGCTCGACTAGATCAAACAGGGCTTCCAGCTTCTTTTCGTGAAGCGGCTTCACTTCCTTATCGGAATTGTAGACCGCGCCGTTCGCCATCTGCAGGAGTTTATTGGACAAGGCAGCAGCATTATCCGCTGTCAGTGTGTCTCCCTCGACATCCACCAGGAGATCTTCCTTCATGGAGTCATACAGTTTCCGTTCTTCCGGGTCCATCTCCACATTGTGGGTGACGGTCAGGCATTCCGGCATGTGTAGATAATCCTTCGCCTTCATGGACACGGAGATGTCCGCGATCTTCTGATAGATCAGTTCCTCCGCCCCGGGACGCGGCACATAGTTGTAAACCACTCCGGTGTACGGATTCATGCCTGCCGGTTTGAAATACGCTTCACGGTACCGGGTGATAAACTGCCCTAGCCGCACGCCCTTATCGATCAGGTACGTCTCCGCCCACAAATCCAGCAGGCCGTTGCTGGCTGGGGTTCCGGTCAAGCCGACGATCCGTTTGATATACGGACGCACCTTCCGCAATGCCCGCCAGCGCTGGCTCTGGTGGTTCTTGAAGCTGCTCAGTTCGTCAATCACCACCATGTCAAAGGGCCAAGGCATGTTGTGCTTCTCCAGGTAATCCGTCAGCCATTTCACGTTGTCCCGGTTGATCACGTATACGTCAGCCTGCACCCGCAGTGCAGCAGCACGATGCTTCGCGTCACCAACCATGACGGACATCTGCAGGAAATCCAGTCCGTCCCATTTTTCCCGTTCCTCCGGCCACACATTGGAAGCGACCCTAAGAGGTCCGATCACCAGTACCTTGCCGACGTCAAATCGGTCAAACATCAGATCCAAGATTGCCGTCAATGAAATCACCGTTTTGCTGGACCTAAGCCCATATCCAGGAGAAGCATGGACTCCGGATGTTCCTTGATAAACTGAACAGCGAACTCCTGATACTTATGCGGATTGAACTTCATGCGGCATCACCTCCTTCATCATTTGAGTTTTCCTTTCGTATCAAGCTTATGAATGATTTGCTTCAGCAACCGGGGACCATCCATTTCAGACAGCAGGCAGAAATATTCGCTGCAGAAGAACTCCGTGATCTCCCTCACCCGTTTTCCCGCCCACTCATCCTCCGGGTGCTTTTTCAGCCACAGATAGGCCGGTTCGAAATCCTTGATTGCCTGCAGGATGATCGCCTTTGCCAGTTCGTGATATCCTTCATCGCACATTGACTTCTCTCCATGTGATTGTTCCAATCTTGCCCACCACTGTGGATAGGGCTTTCCGATCAATTTCCTTCTCCTGAATCAACCGGGCTTCCGTCTCGGACAGAGACCGCAGTTCCGTCATCACCTCATGGTGGTGATCCCGGAGCCGCTGGTTTTCCTTCTCCAGGTCGGCGATGTACTCGGCAGCGTCATCCTCCGGTGAAGTGAGTTCTTCCAGCAGGCGGCGTGTGTCATCGCCCATGTGCTGCTCCACCAGCCGCAGGAGATCTTCCAAATCAAAGACCGTTTCGGTCTTGCCTGACTTCAGTTGAATCACGCTAGGCACTGCGATCACCTCCGTATCTCATCCAGGATTGGGGGGATTTGTTCAGGGTCGTCGAGAACTGAAACCTTATATCCCAGTTCCCGTAGTTGCTCATGCCGCCGTTGTTGCAGCGGTCGCGGTTTCTCTCCGGGAGCTTTCACTTCCACAAAGCCCATGTGGGAATCCGGTAGCAGCACCATTCTGTCCGGCATTCCGTCAGTTCCGGGAGATACCAGTTTGGGACACAGCCCGCCCCGGGCCTTCACGGCCTTGACAAGGCGCTGCTCAATCTGTTTTTCTCGCATTTAGGGACGCTCCTTCATCACGAATTAATCAAAAAGGTGCAGGTCGGTGCAGGTCTTTTCAGTACCCTCCTATAGGGACTTTTTTTTGCCAGATTTTTTTCTCTCTATAGAAGGCTTATGAAATGAGGTGCACCGACCTGCACCCTATAGAGAAACCCTTATGCCATAAGGCTTCCGGGACTTGAAAAGGTGCAGGTCGGTGCAGGTCGAGGCATGTGTTTTTTGGTCAATCGCTGAAATCCTGCTTCAACTGCAGGCCCTTGATCACCATTCCGGCCTTCGTCTTCTTCCGTTCAAACTCGCGCTTATCAAGCTCGGTGTAGAAATCAGAAGTGCTCCGGGCAAACTCGCCCATGCGCAGACAGTAGGCGCGGTATTCCTGGTACAGTTCGCCAGACTTGCAGCTGTAGGTCGGCCCCAGTTCACAGCAGTCCTCCAGGAAATCTTCCATCCAGTCATTCTGGTTGCGGTAAGCGTCGATCGCTTCCTGCACAACCGTCGGGTTCGTCAGGTGGTAACCTTTACTGATGATGCGCTGTGCCCCTTCGATAATCCATTTCAGGATGTAGGGACCAGCGTTCTCGAACAGGAAATCAGCGTAGTTCTTGTGATCCTTCTTCCCTGTGAATACCGCTGTGAAGGGAATCACAATCAGCCGCCGCCAGGTTCCATCGTCGGTCGCGCCGACACGAGGCAAGTGGTTTGTGTAGAGAACCAAAGTATGAGACGGTGTGAAATGCGCAGGCTTGCAGAACTTTTTCTCACCGAAAATCTGGTCGGTAGAGGTCAGCTGCTTCACCACACTGGTGTTCATCCGCATGCCTTCCTCCAGTTCCTTTGCCAGCGCCAGTCTGACGCCTTTCAGTTCAGCCATTTCCGGCTTCACGTTCCGGCGGCACCCAACGGTCAGTGTGTCTGCAGACACGTCGCCGCTGTAGGAGCCCAGGACTCGGGAGATCGTATTCCAGAAGGTGGATTTACCGTTTCGCCCACCGCCGTAGGCTATAATCATTGCTTCCATATAGACTTTACCGACCGAAGCCAAACCGACAACTTCCTGAACATAGTCAATCAGCTCCTGATCGTTCTGGAAAGTCTTGTTCAGGGCATCCAGCCAGAGCTCCTTGCCCTTGTCACCCGGATCAACCGCAGTGATCTTCGTGCAGAAATCATCCGCCCGATGCTCCCTCCGGCCTTCAAGGCCTTCAGCCAGGTTGTATGTTGCCGAGGGCGTGTTCAGGAGCAAGGGATCGTGGTTCAGCTGTTCTAGTTTAATCAGCACCAGCGGTTTCACCGTAGTCATGACCGCGTTGATGTACTTCGCGTCCCGGCGCTTCATGACGAACGCCTCGTATGCCCGCGCCGACAGGTATGCGAGAAGCAGTTCCAGCATTTCCTCGTTCAGTTTAGCCGTAGCCTTCTTGCTGCCACCGAGCGCTTCCTCATCGCCGCCTGCCCGCAGGAAAGCCTCACGGGCTTGGAAAACCATGAGCTGAGCATCGGCCAGCTGCAGGTCAAGGAACTCCTCGGTTGCCCCGTAGGCTTCCTCTTTGGATTCATTCCAGACCGTATCGTCATAGTGCAGGAAGTCTGTGCCTGGATGGAAAGCAAGCTCGTCACCGTACTCCTGTTTCAGCACCTTCGCCTGCCCGATATCGGAATAATCGCTCGGCTTCAGGGAGCCGAGCTCGCCCATCGGAATCGCAGCGTTGAACTTCTCCGGAGGAATGTATCCGGGCTGTTCGGAGACCGTCTTCTCGAACTTCCGTGCGCTCTGCCAAATCCGATCGAGCTCAGCGTCCGGCAGCGGAGGATCACACTTTGTTGCTTCCTCCATGAAGATACTGTGCGTTGTGATGTTCCAGCCGAACCGCTTGACCAGTTTCCCGGCAAACCGGCTCATAGTGGAGTTCCGGCTTCCTTCTTTAATCACCCGGCTGCCATAGCTGCCCTGGTTCATATCCTCATCGAAATCAGCCTCTTCAAGGAATTCATCCAGCGTTTTCGTGCCCGGAAAGAAATCCGTCTTCGGGTCTTTCGTGCCGTAAAAGAATCGGGCGGCATCCAGTGCGTTCGTGTCCGCGAAGGGAAACAGCGCATACATTTTCTTTTTCAGAGCGCTGTAAGCAGCTCCGTCAGTGATGCGCTTGATCATCATGAAAGCGTGGAACCTGGGCCTGGGGCCTTTGTCACCCTTCGGCAGCATATGATGCCTGCTGTAATGGATGCCTATCGGCACATCCGGGAATTCCTCCGCCAGTTTCTTCGGCTCAATCCAGTCTTCCGGGTTCTCGGAATGGTCGTTATCGAATTCCCAGGCGAGGCAATCGCTCTCTTCGAAGTTGGTGTTGTTACGGTAATTGTTCTTGTAACGTGCGCAGACATAATCGTGACTGACCGCCTGCGCGAGTGATTCAGCGTCGGTGATGGTAGCCTTATGCGGATAGAGACAATTGTTCTCCCGCCCGAGGCAATCGGCAAAATAGATATCAAACATAAGCGGCTTCCTCCTCTGGAAGTTGATATACTTTGGGGGTATAGGCAGCAGGGTTCGATCTCTGCTTGCCTTTGCGGTAAGGATTAATCCAGATCTTTTTCCCCGATTTGTATGTGCGCCAGTGTCCGGCAACACCCCAGCAGGGGCAGGTAAACGTGCGGATGCTATGGGGTTCAATCGCGTTCAGCACGTCATCCGAAACCCTGGTCACCTTGACAAGCCTAGTCTTGTTGACCTTCTTGTACCGGCCCTTCTTCCGGATCGTTTCCTGATGCGTTTCCTTTTCCGTCTTCGTAACGAAGACTTCAGGCCGTTCCAGTGACAGCATCTGAATCGCAAGGTAAATGGACTTCACATTGCGCATGAAGTCCCGCAAATTCTCAGGGTTTTCCAGCATGTATTCCGTCATGGGATCACGGTGGGTATATGACAAGACCTGCGCCGTGCAGGGCATCACATGGCCATCCCGCCTGAGCTCGCATCTGCCCAGTGAGATGACGATATTGCACAATGTGCCTTTGTTATTGGCGTACACATATGCGTCGATAACAGGCGTTATCATTTTCTGAAGGCCATCCTGATCATCCGTCAAAATATCGCCCTCCTTCAGCAGCGTCCGGCGAAAACAAACATAGGTGTTCACATAATCGTCCGGCTCCTGAATGAGAACCGCAAACTCTGGAATGGACGGAGACATCAGATAAGTTGAAGAAAAGTAGTCCGTGTCGTACAGCTTCTCAACAACGGAGATCATCTGCTGTTCTGTCATTTCAAAGCGGTCTACTCCCTGCCAGCTTCTCCCACGGCGCTCCCATTCATCGACATTTCGCTGTATGGCTTCCGGGCTGATAGCCAGACCCTTTACCATTAATGAAGTAATTGCCATTAGATTGACCTCCAAAAATGAATCAGGCAGGCCTGCACCACACAGACCTGCCTTCGCAGTTTAGTCATCGATCTCGTTGACCTGGTCGGTCAGCGCCTGCATCACAAAACCGAGCGCTTTCAGGATGCTGTCCAGACCGTCATCGCCGCAGCAGGCGATCTTGATTCCGGAGATCTGGCCGTTGTCGTTTTTCACCGGTTCGAAGTAGAAGTCGCCGCAGATGCAGTTGATGCCGATGTAGGTGCGGCCTCCCGCATTCCGGCAATCTTCTCCGACGAAACCAGTCGTTCCGGCTTCCACCTCAAGAGCGGTTCTGCCGTCGCTGATCTCCCGCTCAAAGGTATCAACGATCTCCCCGTTGATCTTCGCTACGCCTTCGGTAATCGCATACATAAGATTTCTTCCTCCTTGATATATCGGATGGGTATTTTCATTTCAGCAGCGCAGTCGATCTCGCGCCGCATGCCTTCGCTGACTTCTGGCCCGCAAACCCACAGCTCCTGACAAAGGCCGAGGAACCGGAGATCCAGGTTGATTGCCTTCTCCCGTTCCGTTTCTTCCGATAAGAACTGTGGCAGCAGCAAGTGCGGAGTCAGCGGAACGCAACCCCGCTCCACAGCTAAGCGGCTGTATCGGCGGGCCAGGTCTGTGTTTCTCTCAATGTCTCCTGAGTACCGGGAACAGATGTAAACAACCGGTGAGTCCCTGTTTCGCGTGTCCATAGCGGGCAGCTCCTTTCATCGTGCTGCCCACTTACGCCCAGAAGTCGACCGGTTTTATAAATGGAATATGAAATTTGTTGAAAAGAGAACAGTGCCTCGAATAACCCTTCCGATTTATATATGGCGGCACCCCCCAGCGGATGCCGCTTTTATGTGTCCATCTTTTTGAAAAAAAGTTTGTTCGCTGTTTATAAAACTCCTCCACTTCTGGGCGTTAGTGGTTGTCATCGGAACACAGAGAAAAGATTTTGAAAAAAATCTGATCGGCTCTTATAAAAACCGATCACTTCTGGGCGTAGATGGCTGAATACGTCAGAAAGGAGGAAATCCCAGTGACAAAGCAAGACAAAACGGTTCTGGTTGAGGGGCTGAAGAAGCTGAGCGCTGACGTGGCGGATCTCGCCGCCCGGCTCGAAGGTTCAGAGGCTCCGGAGAACACGCAGGACGAACCCGCTGTCGAACAGGTTCAGGCACCTACGGAAGCAGCGCCCGCTGAAACGCGCACTTACGAAGAGACCCGGGCGGTTCTCGCGGAGAAGTCCAGGGCAGGGTTCAGGGCTGAGGTTAAAGCGCTTCTCGCCGAGTTCGGTGTGAGTCAGCTTTCCGACGTCAAGGACCCGGGCAAGTTGGCTGAAATCGTGAAGAAAGCTGAGGGGATTGGTAATGCCTAGTCATGCATACCTATCCGCTTCAGCCAGTGAACGATGGCTAAAATGCCCACCTTCAGCCAAGCTGTGCGCTCAGATGGAAGACCAAGGTAGCCCATACGCGCAGCAAGGCACGGATGCCCACGCGCTCTGCCAGTATCTGGTGGAGAAAGCACTCGGCAGGAATACCCGCGACCCCACAAACGACCTGACCTGGTTCGATGCCGAAATGCAGGAGGCAGCAGAAGCTTACACCGCATTCGTCATGGAGCAGGTCGCTCAGGCAAAGGAACTCTGCCCTGACCCACTGGTCTGTGTTGAACAGACGTTGGATTTTTCCAAATGGGTCGAGCATGGTTTCGGAACCGGAGACTGTGTCATCGTCGCCGATGATCTGCTGCACATCGTTGATTTCAAATATGGAGTCGGCGTGCTGGTCAGCGCATCTGGTGAGGACGGAACCGGGAACAGCCAGCTGAAGTGCTACGCCTTAGGTGCTCTGGACACGTTCGGTGACCTGTACGACATTCGCCGGATCAGGCTTTCAATCTTCCAGCCGCGCAGGGACAACGTGGACACATTCGAAATGACGAAGGAAGACCTGCTGAACTGGGCAGACGGAACCCTGGCCCCGATCGCCAAGCTCGCCTATGTCGGCGATGGCGATTTCTGTGCCGGTGACCACTGCACGTTCTGCAAGGCCAAGGCGGTCTGCCGCGAAAGAGCCAACTACAACATGGCGATGGCAGCATACGATTTTGCTGATCCGCCAACGTTGGACACGGCTGAAATAGCGGAGATTCTGCCCCAGATTGATTCCCTGGTATCCTGGGCCGAAGACATCAAAGCGTTTGCTCTTGAGCAGGCGCTGTCCGGCACAAAATATCCCGGTTTCAAACTGGTCGAGGGCAAAAGCAATCGGAAGTACCGCAATGAAGCGGAGGTTGCCAAGATCGTATCGGAAGCCGGATACGAGCCTTACGAACATAAGCTGCTGGGGATAACCGCAATGACCAAGCAGTTAGGTAAAAAGCGGTTTGACGAGTTGTTACAGGGGTTGATTGTTAAGCCCCAAGGAAAGCCGGTTCTGGTACCGGAGACTGATAAGCGTCCCGAGTTCAGTTCCGCAGCAAACGATTTTAATGAAGGAGAATAAGTATTATGAACACTATCGCCAAGAATCCGTGCAAAGTTGTCACGGGCAAAAAATGCATCATGTCCTATCTGAACGTCAACGAACCCAAAACCCCGCTGGGCGGCGGCACCCCGAAATATTCGGTGAGCATCATCATTCCCAAGAGCGACACGGTCACCATCGAGAAGATCAAGGCCGCTATTAAGGCCGCCTACGAGGAAGGCCAGTCCAAGCTGAAGGGCAACAGCAAGGTTGTCCCGGCGCTGGAAGACCTGAAGACGCCGCTTCGCGACGGTGACAAGGACCGCAAGGGCGATGAAGCCTACAAGAACAGCTATTTCGTGAACGCCAACAGCACCACGAAGCCCGGTGTCGTCGATGCCAACAAGCAGGACATCCTGGACACTTCGGAGCTGTACTCCGGCATCATCGGGCGGGCTTCGATCAACTTCTACGCCTTCAATTCCAACGGCAATCGCGGCATCGCCTGCGGTCTGAACAACATCCAGAAGCTGGCTGACGGTACGCCCCTGGGCGGACACAGCAGGCCCGAGGATGACTTTGCCGACGACGATGACGACGAGGACTTCCTGTCCTGATCGGTTCACTGGGGTGGCGGGTAACACCGTCACCCCGATTATTTTTGTTTGTGAGGAGTTGGTCGTATGGACATAAAAACGCTCAGCATCGATCTCGAAACCCGATCTGGTGCTGATATTGCAAAGGCCGGGCTGTATCGTTATGCTGAAGACCCTGATTTTGATGTTCTCTTATTCGGAGTGTCCGTAAATCACGGGCCGGTCGAGGTATATGATCTTGCTAATAACGACACCATCCCGGACGCGATTCTGGCTGCGCTGTCGGATAACAATGTGACGAAGTTTGCTTACAATGCTTCCTTCGAAAGAATCTGTCTTTCCGAGTGGCTAAAGCGTTATCACCCGGAGCACTTCAAATCCTATGGTGCTGAGGGTGACCCGGTTCAGGAATATCTGGACCCCGCCGGATGGAAATGTACCCTGGTATGGGCCGCATACAACGGCTTGCCACTGGGGTTGGATCGCGTTGGCACTGTGCTTGGTTTTGAAGAGCAGAAGCTGAAGGAAGGCAAAGAATTGATCAAATATTTCTGCTGTCCCTGCAAACCTACAAAGGCGAATGGCGGACGCACATGGAACCTTCCGCATCATGCGCCGGAAAAATGGGAAATGTTCAAGAAATATAACGCCCGTGACGTTCAGGTGGAACTGCAGATCCAGGAACGACTCAGCAAGTATACGGTACCGGATTCTCTCTGGGAAGAATACCATTTGGATCAGCAGATCAACGACAGAGGGATCATGGTAGATCAGGAAATGGTATCGCAGGCGCTCCGGATTGACGAGATATCCAAATGTAGCCTGACCGCCCGCCTTCAGCAAATCACTGGCTTGTCGAATCCGAACTCCGTCATTCAGATGAAGGATTATCTCGCCGAGAACGGATTGGAAACTGAAAGCCTCGGAAAGAAGGATGTAAAGGCGTTGATTCAGACAGCGCCGGAGGATCTGACAGAGGTGCTGAAGCTCCGGCTGCAGCTGGCAAAAAGCTCCGTTCGGAAATATGAAGCCATGCAGAACTGTGTATGTTTCGATGGCCGCTGCCACGGGCTTTATCAGTTTTACGGTGCGAATCGAACTGGCCGCTGGGCCGGGCGGCTAATTCAGTTACAGAATCTCCCGCAAAACCATATGCCCGATCTGGAACAGGCCCGGGATCTTGTGAAGAGCGGTGACTTCGAAACGCTGGATATGTTATATGATTCCGTGCCTGGCGTCCTATCGGAATTAATCCGCACTGCATTCATTCCTCGGCCCGGATACAAGTTCATCGTTTCGGACTTCTCAGCGATCGAAGCCCGGGTGCTCAGCCACCTTGCTGGCGAGAAGTGGCGGGCAGAAGTGTTTCGCTCCGGCGGCGACATTTACTGTGCCTCCGCCAGCCAGATGTTCAAGGTTCCAGTTGAGAAGCACGGTCAGAACTCGCACCTCCGCCAGAAAGGCAAAATCGCTGAGTTGGCTCTTGGTTACGGCGGCAGCGTTGGTGCTCTGAAAGCCATGGGAGCCATCGAGATGGGCCTTTCTGAAGACGAGCTTCAGCCGCTGGTCACCATGTGGCGGGAGTCGAATCCGCACATCGTTCGGTACTGGTGGGACGTGGATGAAGCCATAAAGGAAACCATCCAGAAACACGTTGAAACGAGAGTCGGCAACGTATCCTTCATCGCCAGAAACGGGATGCTGTTCATCAACTTGCCCTCCGGCAGGCGGCTGGCTTATGTGAAACCGCGAATCAGTGAGAACCAGTTCGGCGGTGAATCCGTCACCTACATGGGAATCGACACCAACAAAAAGTGGAGCCGGATTGAATCTTACGGCCCGAAATTCGTCGAAAACATAGTCCAGGCAATCTCCCGGGACATTCTGGCCTATGCCATAAAGACCTTGTCCTATTGTTCGATCGTCGGGCACGTACATGATGAGCTGATCATAGAGTGCAGTCCGGATGTCTCTCTGGAAGCTATCTGTGAGCAGATGGGGCGGACTCCTCCCTGGCTCCCCGGGATAGAGCTTCGCGCCGATGGTTACCAATGCCCTTTCTATCAGAAGCAGTAGGCTTCTCATGCGTCGCTTCGGCGGCGCATCTTTTTTGCGTTTTGGGACTCAAAATGATATAATAAACTATTATGATACCAAATACAGGGCCAATGCCTAAGAAGAGAGGGCGGTGACCATGGAGAGGAAGGATCAGAAGAAGGACTCTGGCGAACACAAAAAGAAGAACTGGTACTCCGTCGGTGTGATTGACGACAAGTTCGATGGCACTGGTAAGGACAGCCTGAAGATTATAGAAAAAGCTCGACAATTAGATATCGACACATATAGATCCCAAGCTCAAGGCAGCGTCTTCTATTATATTCATTGTACACAAACTGAGGCTGACAAACTGATTTCTGTTCTTGGAAAAGAGAAATACGCATGCGGCATTCTTGATGAAGATGGGGTTAAATTGCTAAAGCTCATCAAGCCCCAGATGGTTCACAAGAGCAAAGAAAAGAAACCTGACGAGAAAAAAGATTCAAAGAATGACAATAAAAAGACAAAGTCACTGGACGACCAGTTACAGGAGGCTATTTTTACATATAATGATGCCTATACCATTCTGAATGATCACGGTATCCGGCTTTTCAATCAGCGTGAACGGGCTGTTGATCTGCTTGAGCATATTGAAGGTTTTATTAACAGTATTGCCAACAAGCCAAAGGAATTCGATACCGTAATTGCTCAGATTCAAGTCGAGAAAAAGCAATTCAGAGATGCATGCATCTTTGCTAAAAAGGAGCTGAACGAAGCCAGAAAGTCTGCGGTAGGTGCTGGTGCAGGTGTCGCTGGAGGCATGGCAGTCGCTTCTCTCGCTCCTAGTGCTGCAATGTGGATTGCAACAACATTCGGGACTGCTTCTACCGGGACTGCCATCTCTACTCTCTCCGGTGCAGTCGCAACAAAGGCTGCCCTTGCCTGGCTTGGTGGTGGCGCTATAGCCGCTGGAGGTGGAGGCGTTGCTGCTGGAAATGCCCTCCTTGCTCTTGCAGGCCCCGTTGGATGGGGTATCGCTGGAGCGTCACTTTTGACCTCTATCATCCTGTTCAGGAATAAAAAGATGAAACTGGACAAAGAGAAAAAAGACGAGATTAAATCCGTCCATAGCAATACTGAGCAGATAAAGGAAACTGATGCAAAGATCGATTCTCTTCTGAAGAAAACTGTAGATCTTAGGAGGCAGCTCAATGATCAGTATCATGCTGGCCTCATCTACTATAATATGGACTATCTCGCGATTCCTGAGGGCGGGCAATTATTCCTTGGCGCTGTTGTGAATAATGCAAAGGCCCTTTCTGCCTCCTTAAGTCAGGAGGTGTAAACAAGTGGATATTGAATACGCAGCAAAGACATCGCAGGAACAGGCTGTTGCCTCCTGGGTTGATTATCTGAACCAGATAAGAATTGATCGACTGATAAGCAGATTGTCAGCGGAACAAATCAATCTGCAAAATGCTGAAAAGACCATACATGACACGCTGGACATTATTGATAAAGAAATCGTAAACAAAGGTCTGGGGCGTGGCGGAGCAAAGGGCATGCATGGCTTTATTGCAGAAGCAGCGCAATGGGGTCTTGGAAACGCAAAAAGCCAGATCGAAGGTATTGAACCGGTATATGAATGGATCAACGATAATGATGCTGTTGACTTAATGAGAGGTGCAGTACAAATACAGCAGAAATTCTCAGATTCAGGCGGTCATCTTTCTTTGCATGCTGTCCTTATGCATATGGAGAAATACCCTGACTTCCTGAAAAATGGCGGCAAATACCAAATCCCTTCTGATCACTATGAAAAAATAAAATGGTTGCTGTCAATCCCAGAAGATCAGGCAAATAAAATGCCCACCTCGACTGGCGATTTTTCGTTAAGGCAGTGGCGAGAAGTTCATGATATCTTTGATAATAACCAGATCCCCTTGGATTCTGTTGAGCCATCTGATCTTGGTTTTAGAGATGTTCAGAGAGGAACCTACGAAAAGACCCTGGCTGTAGAAGAAGAAAAACTCAAGCAGAGAAATCAGGAAAGAAACAATCAGGCTTATCAGGAAAGCAAACCGACAATCGCTGAAGGTGCGAAGGCAACAGCTGTAGCCGCCGGGGTTGAAGCTGCGACATCTTTTGTAATCAGCATTGTTAAAAAGCGTCGAGGCGGAAAGAAATTCTCCGAATTTGACTTGTCCGATTGGAAAGAAATAGCAGAAGACACCGGTGTCGGCGCTGTTAAAGGCGGAGCACGTGGTGCAACAGTATATGTATTAACCAACTTCACCGCGACTCCAGCAGCTGTTGCAAATGGACTGGTTACAGCTTCTTTCAGTATTGCCGAGCAGGCACACAAGTTTAGAACCGGCGAGATCAGCGAGGTTGATTTTATTTCCAATTCTGAAATTGTGTGCTTAGATGCTGCAGTAAGTGCGGCTTCATCGCTTGTTGGTCAGTCACTAATTCCGATTCCTGTAGTTGGTGCGATTATCGGAAATGCCGTAGGGACGATGGTCTATAAAATTGCAAAAGATCATTTGTCCGAAAAAGAACAAGCCCTCTTAAAATCGTACTATTCTGAAATCGAAACCCTTTGTGCAGAACTCGACAAGCATTACAATGGATTGCTGTCCGAACTCTCCGCTGACATGACCCACTATCTCAACATTCTGGATCAAGCATTCTCCACAGACCCAAGAGTAGCGATTGCTGGGTCTATTGAGCTTGCGAAGCAGATGGGAGTGCCGTGTGAGGAAATCCTTGATACGAAAGAAAAAATCGATTCATATTTCCTGGATTGATGCGTATTCGATCAGATCCCATAAGGATTAGGAGGAAAGCAAAATGTTTGACGAATTACGTTTCCAAGATGCCCTGGAAAATTACAAGAAAGCTTTTGCTGAAACATGGCAGGGCGAGAAATATAAATGGGAGGCTGTAAAGTGCTTTCAGGACAATTGGGATGTCAACGCAGAAGACTTTGCAGGCATGCTAAAGCTATCTCTTTCCAAGACCTATAATCTTCTTGCGTCAAGAATGAATTACCCCGCAGCCACCTTAAATGATTTTGCAGGAAAATACCCTGAAGATGTCAGAGCTAGAAAAAGGTGCAGTTGATTATTGCGTATTGTCAATCTCTCTCAAACCGGGTAGTAAAAATACGGCAAGCGCAACGATGATAATGCCAATTCCGCAAATGACAAACCATTTCTCAACTCCCAGCCG
>Ga0265301_10002690_pt1 | contig 20047 bp, 13 predicted proteins | sample AusTroGonzalo_MG_2_FD_193488 | JGI IMG/M metagenome (GOLD analysis project Ga0265301, IMG submission 193488) | Bovine rumen microbial communities from tropical cattle in Woodstock, Queensland, Australia - Gonzalo_04 | ecosystem: Host-associated > Mammals > Digestive system > Stomach > Rumen ... | reverse complement strand
AAACGGCAAGTGGTCAAACGTCATCTATATGCCTTGTAACGCTGAGAACGGTTTTGTACCAGAGATTCCCAAGCGTCGTGTGGATGTCATCTATCTTTGTTACCCCAACAACCCCACGGGTATGGTTATCACTCGCGAGGAACTGCGCAAGTGGGTTAACTACGCCCTGAAGAATGATGCGCTTATCTTCTATGATGCTGCTTATCAGGCATATATTCAGGATGAGAAAATCCCCCACTCTATCTACGAGATTCGTGGTGCACGTAAATGCGCCATTGAGTTCCACTCGTACTCAAAGACAGCTGGTTTCACAGGCATCCGTTGTGGCTACACCGTTGTACCAAAAGACCTGACAGCAGCCACCCTGACGGGTGAGCGTATTGCCCTTAACCCATTGTGGTATCGCCGTCAGTGTACTAAGTTCAATGGAACCAGCTATATCTCACAGCGTGCTGCCGAGGCTATCTACACGCCCGAAGGTAAGGAGCAGATTAAGGCCACAATCGACTACTACATGCAGAACGCCAAGCACATGCTCACCACCCTGCGCTCGCTGGGCTTTGAGTGCTACGGCGGCGAGAACGCACCTTATATCTGGATGCGCACGCCTGATAGCAGCAGTTCTTGGCAATTCTTCGAGAACCTGCTCTATGGAGCTAACGTGGTTTGTACGCCTGGTGTGGGCTTCGGTCCTGCAGGCGAAGGCTACGTACGCTTTACCGCCTTTGGTAGTCATGAGAAAACGGAAGAGGCGCTCGACCGCATCGCCAGTTGGAGCAAACAAAAGTAAACAAGGAAAAGGATTATGTGTGGAATAGTTGCTATATTAAACGTGAAGGAGCAGACGCATGAGCTCCGTGAAAAGGCATTGAAGATGAGTCAGAAGATCCGCCATCGCGGACCTGACTGGAGTGGTATTTATTGTGGTGGCTCAGCCATTCTTGCTCATGAGCGCTTGAGCATCGTTGACCCAGAATCTGGTGGACAGCCCCTTTTCTCGCCTGATAAGAAACAGGTTCTTGCTGTGAATGGCGAGATATACAACCATCAGGAAGTTCGTCGCCTGTATGCTGGCCAGTACGAGTTTCAGACTGGTTCCGACTGTGAGGTCATCTTGGCTCTCTATCGCGAGAAGGGCATCAAATTTCTGGAAGACCTTAGCGGCATCTTTGCCTTTGTGCTTTATGATGAGGAGAAGAATGAGTTCCTCATTGCTCGTGACCCCATTGGCGTGATTCCTCTTTATATTGGTTACGATGCTGATGGCACCGTTTATGTAGCATCAGAACTAAAAGCCCTCGAAGGTCAATGCGAGCGCTACGAGCCCTTCCTGCCCGGCCATTACTACTATAGCGGCGATCCAGGCATGAAGCGCTACTATCAGCGCGACTGGTTCAACTATGAGGCTGTGAAGAATAATTCTGCTTCTGTAGAAGCTATACACGATGCCCTCACCGATGCCGTGAAGCGTCAGCTGATGTCCGATGTACCTTATGGCGTACTGCTCAGCGGTGGTTTGGATTCCAGCGTTATCTCTGCCATTGCCGAGAAGTTCAGTGAGCACCGTATTGAGGATGACTCGAAGACTAAAGCATATTGGCCCCGCCTGCACTCGTTTGCTGTAGGTTTGAAGGGGGCTCCCGACTTGGCAAAAGCAAAACTCGTAGCTGATCATATCGGTACCGTTCACCACGAAATCAACTATACCATTCAGGAAGGACTGGATGCCATTCGTGATGTCATCTACTTCATCGAGACCTACGATGTCACCACCGTCCGTGCCTCTACCCCTATGTATCTGCTGGCACGTGTCATCAAGTCAATGGGTATCAAGATGGTGCTCAGCGGTGAGGGTGCCGACGAGATTTTCGGAGGTTACCTTTATTTCCACAAGGCCCCTACAGCAAAGGATTTTCACGATGAGACCGTGCGCAAACTTGGCAAGCTCTACATGTACGACTGCCTGCGTGCCAATAAGAGTCTCTCGGCATGGGGTGTTGAGGGTCGCGTGCCTTTCCTCGACAAGGAGTTCCTGGATGTGGCCATGCGTACCAACCCTGAGGCGAAGATGTGTCCAGGTAAGACCATGGAGAAGAAGATTGTTCGCGAGGCCTTCGCAGACCTGTTACCCGAAGAGGTGGCTTGGCGTCAGAAAGAGCAGTTCAGCGATGGTGTAGGCTATTCATGGATTGACACCCTGAAGCAGATCACTTCAGAGGCCGTTTCCGATGAGCAGATGGCTCATGCCGCCGAGCGTTTCCCTATCAACCCGCCAAAGAACAAGGAAGAATACTACTATCGTTCTATCTTTGCCGAGCACTTCCCCAGCGACTCTGCTGCCAAGAGCGTACCCAGCGAGGCTTCCGTGGCCTGCTCTACAGCCATCGCTTTGGAATGGGATGCTGCCTTCAAGAACATGAACGACCCCTCTGGTCGTGCCGTGAAAGGCGTTCACGAACAGGCATATTAAACAGAAAGACATCAAAAAAAATCCGGTGATTCGCTTTGAGTCACCGGATTTTTTTTGTACCTTTGCGCTCACAACAATCTAAAAAGTATCTATCGATTATGGAAACCATTCAAAACGAACTACTCACTGTAGAAGTGTCGGCACTGGGAGCCGAGTTGCAAAGCATCAAGGACAACGACGGACGTGAATATCTGTGGCAGGCTGGCGAGAAATGGCCTCGTCGCTCCCCTATCCTCTTCCCCATCGTTTGCAGCGTGAATAATGACACCTATCGCGTTGACGGCAAGGAGTATCACCTGCCACGTCACGGTTTTGCACGCGATACCGAGTTCACCCTCATCAGTCAGGGCCCCGACCGTGTGACCTACGCCCTGCACGAGAGCGAGGAGACGCTGAAGGTGTATCCCTACTGCTTCAATCTGGCCGTTACCTACCGTTTGGAAGGCAATAAGCTCCACGTTATCTGGCACGTAGAGAATACCGACAAGCGCGACATTCATTTCCAGATTGGCGGACACCCTGCCTTCCTTGCCCCTGGCTGTAAGGAAGACGAGCCCCTGAAAGGCGTCATCGTGTTCGATAATAAGGAGAAGATGCAGAACCTGAAGAGCTATATCGACGGTTCTCACGAGCTCACCGAGATTGAGGCCGAGACGAAAGACGGTCTGCTGGCTATCACTGACGAGACCTTCGCCGACGACAGTGTGAAGTTCCATAAGTGTCAAACCTCACAGGCCACGCTCCTGAACCCCGACGGCACACCTGCTGTGACGCTCGACTACCGTTGTCCTGTCATTGCTTTCTGGAGCCCCTATAAGAAGCAGGCACCGTTTATCTGCATCGAGCCGTGGTATGGTCTTGGCGACCATCGCGGCTACGACGGCGAGTTCAAGGACAAACCCTACATGAACCACCTGCAGCCCGGTGCCTCGTTCATGAGCGAATACACCATTACCATCGGATAAAGCTAAAAAACGGATGCTCTCACTGAAAGGCATCCGTTTTTTATTTTTACAGGTTCTTCTTAGGATAAAGGGCATCCCACCATGAGGCATCGTCCTTCAGCCATTTCTGGAACCATGCCATCTGCGTGGCCAACCATTTTTCTTTCTTTGAGTACTCAAGGATATGATGATTCTCACCTTTTACCTGCACCAAGGCCACCTCGCGACCAAGGAGTTTCAGGGCGGTAAACATCTGCAGGCTCTCTACCAGAGGCACATTCGTATCAGCATCGCCATGCAGCAGAAGCAAAGGCGTATGAATCTTGTCGGCATTAAACAGAGGACTCTGGTCCACATACAACTGACGATGGCTCCAGGGATAGCTGTTGGCCATCGACACCTCACTATAGTTATACCCCCAGTAACCCTGTCCCCAGTAGCTGGTATGATTAGCAATACCCGCATGACTCACGGCAGCAGCAAAGATATCCGTCTGCGTCTGCAGATACTGCGTCATGAAGCCACCATACGAGGCACCCATACAACCAATCTTCTCTTTGTTGATATAAGGATGCGCCTCACAAATCTTCTTCGTACCCTCAATGATATCCTCTGCAGGACCACGACCAGCCGTGTTCACATGACGTGAGGCCCACTCCTGTCCGAAGCCCGTAGCACCACTGGGTTCGATGATATAGGCCACATAGCCCAGCGAGTTCCAGTACTGAGGGGCATAGGGCGACTCAAAATAACGGCTCACGGGCGAACAGCCACCATAGTAATACACAATCATGGGGTATTTCTTCGTGGCGTCAAAATCCTTAGGCAAGTAGAGACGACCATAGACTGTATCACCCTTGGAATTAGTAAAGTTCCAGTCCTCACAAGTGCCAATCTCGGCATCACCAAGAGCCTCAGCGCCGTTGAAGAAAGTTATTCCGGACTTTCCAGATTTTCCAGAGAGATCCATCACATACGCCGAAGCGGGCTCCATTGTCTTATACGAGAGATAACCTACCACGGATGCACGCGCTGCCAAATCATAGCGATAGGCGTAATCGCCCTGGATAGGCAGTTTGGTTATCTTGCCCGTCTTGGGGTTCAGCACAAACATATTCACATAGTCACGATCCTCTGCCGTCAAGTAAATCTGTCCGTCAGCCAATGACCAGTCAACATTATCTATTGACGGATCAAAATCCTTCGTCAGTGGTGTCACCTTCTTCGAAGCGATATCATAGAGAAACAGTTCGTACTCCGTCATGCTGGGCGTCACGTTCTCGGGCAACTGACAGCCGATGCGGTTGAAAGCCTCGGGATTACCCCTGAAGAGAATTTGGGTAGCATCAGGCGAGAACGAGCAGCCGCCAAGGAAGCCCTCACCCTGCAACACGGTATCCATCTTCAACGTCTGGGCATCCATGATATAGACATCCTCCACCTCTGTAGGACGCTTGGCCAATCGGGAATAAGAGGATACAACCAAGAGTTTCTTACCGTCCTGAGAGATATCATAGAGATGTTCCCCCTTGTTGCCGAAGGTGATACGCTGACACAGTCCTGTCTTCAAATCATAACGCTTCAGGTAACTGCGTGTGCGCCAGCCGGGCTGACGATCATCCATCTCCAGCACCTCATAGACATCAGCATCTTCCTTCGGACCTTCTTCGCTGCACGAGATAATCAGATAATCCTCCGTAGGACTTACGGTATAACTTTCACGCGGAATATCGTAAGCCCATTGCGTGCGCTGTCCCGTCAGTGGATCTACCTTGAAGAGCACACGCTTATCCCCCTGATATTCCTCCTCGATATAGGCCGTAGAGCGCGGCATCCACTTTACGTTCTTACTCAGGTAGCGCAACAGGCGCTGCGTCTTCACCTCGCGCAACTCATAATCCCAACGGCTATTACCGCCCCGTTCCGTGGTCTGGTAAGACACCACCACGTATTTTCCATCTGCCGAGAGCGAGATACCACGCACACGCTTACCGTCCGTCAGGTCGTGCACCATGTAGGGATGAGACTTTGAGAGGTTAGGGGTAAGAGGTGAGAGGTTAGAAGTGAGAGTCACGCTGATGCTATCCGTATCGCTAGGCTCAGCCAGATAGCGGATGGCAAAGGTGTGGTGTTCCGGTGCCAGTTTCAGTTCGCCGGAATTCTCCTGTCCGTCAACGAACAGCTTATAGTTCTTCGGACCCTTCACACTGACCGAGCCCTTCACGTAGTCCTTATTATTCACAAAGAAAGAAAGGATGCCCACGCTCTTGCTGTCCTTCAGCGAAGGAAGCACCTTCCCGCTGAACACGGTGGTAGGCTCTGCTGAGAGCGTCAAGCCGCCCAACAGACTCTTCTCATCAAACTTCTTGCCGTTCACATCTACGGAATCCATTCCTACAGGAGCCTGCACAGCAAAAGGCCCTGCCATGTTAAACTCCGTCACCGTTGTCTTTACCTGCGCCCCAGCATTTAGAACACCTGCTGTCAGCGCTATCAGAATAAAAGATTTCTTCATATTAGTTAATGGTCAGTTTACGAGGTGCAAAAGTACGAAAAAAAATTGATTATCTACTTTATTTGTTCGATAAATTCTATTTCCACAATACGCAACTCGCTCTTTGTGTCTCCACCATTCTTGGCTTTGAACAAATCCAATTCGCCAGCGACAGGTTGAGCCAATTCTGTTATTCCGCCAAAGGCATCCTTATCCTTACCGGCACCTTTCAGACGGATGGTGATTTCGTTGGTCTTCACACGTTTGGTGGGCGTCAGATGGATATAACCCAGACTACGTTCCGTCTCACCACTCCAAATGAGCGTCTTACCAGCATACACTTCTATCGGATAACTGCGCAGACGCCAACCAGTTAGTTTCAGACAAATGTCATCAACAACCGTTTTCTTTGCCAAACGATAGGTTATCCAAGCCGTAGAGAGTCGTCCATCGTTTTTCCATTCCGACAGTTCATTATCATCATAACTACAAACGGCGTGCTCACTATCGTAGCCAGGCTTAGCCGACACGATTTCTATGTCACGCGCCTGCTCTTTATAAGAAGGAGTAAGCGGTGTCTCACCTCTATTTAGCTGGGGTTTCAATAGCGATGGTTGAGATTCTCCCTTTTCGCTCTTCATTGAGAGATACGCAGGTTTCACGCCCTCTGCATAGGCTGAAAGATTAATCTCACCAGCATTCGTAGTGGTACGTAGCAGCACACGATTCACGCCGCATTCCACGGGTAGCGACATCGCATCAGTTTCTATACCACCAATCCACTGGGCTTCACCCCAGAGCGAGAAATGCACCATCCTGCTATCCAGCGGACAGCGACGTCCCTGCTTATCTACCACCTCCACTTGAACTAGCACCATATCGGCACCATCGGCCTTAATACCCTGCGGATTCTCTATCGTTGTGAGTTTCAGTTGATACGGTTCGCCTACCGTCTCCAGTTGATAACGACTGCCATCAGAGCCTACAGCCTCCAGCGTACCAGGTTCATAGGGAACGTTCTCGAAGATGTAAAGATAGCGATAGCTCTGCTTGCCGTGCCCCAGTGATTTACCATTCAGGAAAAGTTCTACACTGTCAGCCGTCGAAACCACATAGATGGGCTTCACTGTATTAGCAGGATAATTCCAATGCCCCACAATATACGTCTTCGCCTCTTCCGGCTCTACCCATCCTGACCACATCACCTGATGTGCATAGAAAGCATCCTTGGAAATACGCATAGCATCTACAACACCACTGGTACGATAATGTTTCTCGCCACGATGGTGGGTATTGGTATCGCTGAAGACAATTTTCACGCCACCCGATGACACACGGGTACCCGTGCCTGGACGCTCGAGCCAGTAGTCGTACCAGCGGCGCACCATCTCCACAGCAAACTGATCCATGTTATGGTTGTACTCATCCGCTGGCTTACCACGATACAACGGTCCGTCGCCCTCCTTATGGTAGGGATAGCTCTGTTCATCCCAATATTTGCGCAGCCCCTCATCGCGACAGTATTCCATTGCCCACATGGGGTGCTTTTTGCTTTTATTGATATACAGCATCTCGCCGCCATACTCAGCCTCATCGATATCCAGCATCTCACGACTGCCGATAGCTCGTCCGCCATGAGGATCGTACTGATCGCGGATAGCTTTCATCTCCAACATGTGCTCACGACTAATGCTCTCGTTGCCACTCTCATAGAAAAGTATCGAGGGGTTGTTGCGGTTATAGATGATGGCATCGCGCATCAAAGACGTGCGCTGCTGCCAGCGAGCGCCCTCCACATCCTTCTCAGCATCACCAGCGGGCATGGCCTGCGGCAATCCCACGCGGTCGCAACTCTCTATATCCTGTTTGCTGGGCGTCACATGCATCCAGCGCACCATATTCGCCCCACTCTCTACCATCAGACCGTTCGAGTAGTCGCTCATCCATGCTGGCACACAAATGCCCACGCCCGGCCATTCGTTCGACGTGCGCTGGGCATAGCCATGCACCATCATCACGCGGTCATTCAACCATATCTTGCCATCCTTGAAGCGCGTCTTGCGGAAGCCTGTGCGGGTAGTGACGCAGTCGATGGTTTCGCCGTCGACAAGAAGCCCCGTCTCCACCATATACAGATACCCATATCCCCATGACCAGAAATGCAAATTCTCAACAGTCTGTTGAGCCGTGACCGTTCGCGTCTCGCCTGGCTGCATGGTCACAGTCTCACCATTGAAGCAAGCCACCTCACGTCCCTCTGCATCCATCATCCGCACGGCAAAAGTAAAAGTTCTCAGCGTTACATCCTCGTTTCTCACCTCACTCTCTGCATGAATCACAGCCTTATGTCCTGCCACGTCAATATCCGTAGCGTAGATGTAAGTACCCGTGGTGCCGAGGTTCGAATAAAGCGGTAATGTCTGGTAAAGCTTACCCGTGATATGCAGCCATACGTTCTTTGGCAGACCGCCGTAGTTAGCGTTGAAGTTATTATCGTTCCATTGATAGCGACTGTTCAACACTCTATCGCGGTACTTCCAATTGTTGTCGCAACGCACGGCTATCACGTTCTCGCCTTCCTTGACATACGGAGTGATGTCAAATCCGAAAGCCATCACGCCATTATCCGAGAAGCCCACCTTCTGGCCATTGAGCCAGACATCGGCCCCCTGACGGGCACCCTCGAACTCAACAAACACCTTCCTGTTAGCAACATCAGCCAACTTGAAAGATTTTCGATACCACGAAATCGTATCCGTTAAATCCACGATATCCTTGCGGAAAGCCTCATCGCCATTAAAAGCATAAGGCAACGTCACCTGCTGCCACTGACTGTCATCGAACTCTGGCTTCGACGCCTCCACATAATCGCCTACTGCCAATCGCCAGTCGCTATTGAAATTAAGTTTCTGACGCACCGTTGCATTCACGCTCACAACGAGCATCAGCAGTATATGGAGCAAAAAACACCTCTTCATACCTTATTTATTGCATCGTTTTTCGCCGTTTCTTATGATGATGCCCTTATACGACGCATCCACACGCTGTCCTGACAGGTTATAGATACCTTTTGCGGGAGATACGGTGCGGGTAATAACAGGATTGACAGCTGTTGGAATGTTCACGTTCTGCACCTTCTCGGCCTCTGCCCATGCCTCGGCATCGCTCTTCAGGTCGCTACCCAGATAGTAGCCGGTGTTGGTGGGCTGGTTGTAGCCTATGTTCTCGTTCAGACAGCTCATCCAGTAACAGTGGTCAGTCATCAGCCAGGGGAACTTATGCGTCGTGGGATACCAGGTCGAAAAGATCTTGATATCCTGCAGACGGGTGTTGTCAGGCACGATAACCTCCTCACGCCAGTCGCCCACGAGGTCACCATACCACGAGGGGTTCGACTTCGTGCCATTGATAAACGTCTCCGAGTAGCGATACATCGTAAAAGTTCGTCCATTCTTCGGACTCTGAATGATGTTTTCTTCTATCAACTGCCGTGACAGCGAGCCATCGAACCAAATAGCCATACCGCAGCCGCCCTTCTGTCCCTTGGTGTTGATAGTAGTCTCCGTGCCATCCTGCTTGATATAGTTGCCCTGATAGTAGAAGAACTCACAACCAGGATATTCAGGGAAGAAGTCGCCCACCAAACAACGTCCCATGTCGTTGTCGCTCGCGGCATCCTTTTTCCAGATAACAGAGCCGTCGCGGGCATCGTGGAGTGCCACCATCGTCTTACCCGTCTCCAGACAGTGGAACATCTGCAGGCCTTCACGCTCGGGCAGGAACTTTCCCACGTGATTAGCATCACCATGTCCCAGTCCCGTGTTCCAAAGCCCTATACCATCGTGATCCACTGCCATCGAGCCATACATCACCTCGTCCAGTCCGTCGCCGTCGAGGTCGGCCACATTCAGCGAGTGGTTACCCTGACTGGCATAAGTGCTATGCTTCTTGCCATCCTTACCAGTGCCATCGTCGTTGGTGTCAAAGCGCCAACGTTTTGTGAGCTGTCCGTCGCGCCAGTCCCAAGCCTCTATGACGCTGTGGCCATAGACGCCACGACCGAGCACGACCGATGGCAGCCCCGTCTCATCGAAGCAGCCTACGCCCACGCGGAACGAGCAGGCACGCTTCCAGTAGTCATCACCCCACGACGCACTCGTCTCGCGATTAATGAAGTCCTCACGCGCCAGCTCTCGACCCGTCTTCCCTTCGATTATACTGATAAACTCCGGTCCTGCAGAGTTATAATGATCCAGATAGCCAGGTTTCGACGTATTCAGATTGCCCCACGTGCGATAGTCAATCTTCCCATCGCCGTTGGTATCGGGAATCTCCGTACCATCGCCAAACACCGTACCCTCACAAGTGCGGATAGCCATTTCGGCACAGCCGTCACCATCGAAGTCGGCCACGGCAAAGCTCGACGAGTTGCCCAGGATAACGCCTGGCCCGCCCTTCACACGCCACAGCAGCGTGCCGTCCAGTTTATACGCATCCCAGATAACCGCCCACAAGCAGTCCTGCTGCGAATAGCTGGCACCCGAGCCGTCGCTCACGATATTCCCACTCTCATCCTTCACACTCTGCAGGCGCTTCACCACCAGTTCAAACTCGCCGTCACCATCCAGGTCGCCCATGCTCACGTCATTGGCGGTATAGACAATCTTCGATGTATTCTCATACACATCCTTCGTGTCGGCCAACGGAATACTGATATAAGGCAGTCCACCTGACACCTGCGCCTTCGTCAGCGTAAACTCCGACAAGGTTTCTTCGCTCCCCGCATACGTCAGACGATAATGGTTATCCGCCGTTTTACTGGCCGAGCCGTCCTGATAGCACGTACGGTTCTTGACATTCGATGCTATTTTCTTCTCTGCCCCAGTACCGATGGTGCGATAAAGGTCAAAGCCCGTATCGGCATCATCACCTGGCAACATACGCCACGACACCAGCACCTTTCCCGTATGCTGCTGATAGTCGCCCAGTGACGCATTACTCGCGCCGTTGATACTGGCCCACAGAGCACGGTCAGGTAGTTTTTCTGCACTCGTCCCTACCGTACAGAACATGACAAACAAGGTTGTCAAAACGTAAAATTTTGATTTCATTGATTAGTTTTGTAAATTAGTAATTGGTTTGTGGGTGCAAATATACACATTTTTCCGCAAACTACGGAAAAAATACAAATATAATTTAGGTTTCACCATCACCGCAAACTGATCATTTACAGAGCGTTTTGGTGAAACCCATTTTGAAGGCTTCCAAACTCGGAAAGTTTAAGATAGCAACTCGGTAAGTTGGACATCATAACTCGGCGAGTTGGAGGTGCTAACTCTATGACTTATGATTATAACTCTTAGACTTATAAACGTAACTCTTAGACTTATGAAAATAACTCTAAGGTTTATTATATTTAGAGCGCAAAAAAGAGATTTCACCATATCTTTTTGACTCTCATATATTTGTAGAGAAGGTGAAACCCTTTTGCATAGTGTTTTATTTTTTGTAAATACATCAAAAAGGGTATGAAAAGTAACAGGACTACGGCTTCGCCCCCTTCTTGCCCTGCACCCTCACATTCTTAATTTTCGTCACATCCTTCATGCGGAAATTCTGGATAGTGTCGGTGGGCTGGATGTTGCGTATGATGGGCTGAAAGCCTACACACCTAACGCGTATTTTGGTGATATTACGGGGTAACCAAAAGGAGAAATGACCTGCAGAATCGGTGACAGTGCCAGGTCCGGCATCATAGGTCATACCGACCCATGCATCGACCAACGGTTGGTCGTTTTCATCAACAACGGTGCCGGTGACGTGGCGCAAAGACTGCTGCAAGTAGGGATGCTGGTTGACATAGGCATCGCTAAGCGTATCAGGAATAGTTACCAATTCTATGATCGGGCAGTCCTTGTCATAACCCGAATAGAACTTTCCACCATATCCAAACCAAGTACGCATCTTGTCAATCATTAGTCCCTGCTGATGGAAATACTGTTGCGGCCTATGGCGAATCAGTTTGCACAGTGAATCAGGCAGTTGTTGTTTGTTTACGATCATGATCAGAGAGTCGTAGTTGAAGTGCCAGGGTTTCACGGCTTCCTTAGTGTCGGTCAGGCAACGCCTCAACGTAGAATCTGCCAGCAGCGAATCCTTACAACTGACGTTATGCGTATAGATGGCCTCTGCTAATTTGTCGGTAAACGTTATGAGTGGATTCACGCCGCCAGGGCGTTCTGCCTTTAGCTTGCCAATGGGGAATTCACACTTTGTACCATCTAGCAAGAAGGCTTTTTTCTCCTTAGAACAATTCACGGCATCCATCCACATAGCCTTCAGATCACGTGCCTGCTGGTCGGTAATGGGCATCGAATATTGTCTTACTTTCAGATGTCTACAACTTTTCGGATGTTTCCGCCATACCCATTTCTGCTTACCATCAACCTTTTTATATTCACCCAAGGCCTTGCGCGAAGCCTGCCAGATGTTCGTATCGGCTTTATGATAGACGAGCGCGTGGCTGACGGAATCGAAATATAGTGCCCACTCTCGCGACTGTGACGGTTCGCTCCCCATGCCGAATGCCACATGCTTAGGCATTAAGAGTTGTACTCTCAGCTTGTTGTAAAATGCCCCCCTTCGGTGCTTCTCCTGCCACGAATCCGATGCACTGTCAGGCTGGATATGTAAGCGCTCGGCAAGTTTCTTGCCATCCGAGTAGGTCGTTAGGAATTTGAGATCGCCAATGAGGTCGGAGCCGATAAGCTTCACATCATTCACTTCATTCTTTATTCTTGATGAACGCTGCGAGGCGTCAGACTCTGCGAGATGCATGACGTTGTCTGATGACCCTAAGTCTGAGGAGGAAGGAACGATGGTGAGCCCGGCGATGCGTCGCTGCAATGCTTCCTCGTGACCATTGAAGATGACGGGCACCGTCCATTTCTGAGTGATGATTTTTCCGGCCTCCTCTGCAGGTGTCCATCGCGGCATCTGAGTGAGCACGCGAGTGGCCTCCTTTGACAACTGCTCAGAGAGTTGCTCATGCAGCTGTTCCTTCGCCTCGGAGGTCATGGAAGCTAGGAGGGTGGAATCACAAGAGAAACCGTTTCGCACTACTTTGAAATCACTGGTCTGCCCCAGCGTATCGACCAAGAATGTTACGATGACGCGTCCTTTTGCGCCGTAGTAAACAGCCAAGTCTGGATAAACAAAGAGACTGTCGATAAAGGCTCTCAGCGCCTTGTCGCCCCCAGGGAAGCGTGCCGAGATTTCACCGCAGTCATAGACGGTGGAGGGGGGAGTGGTGAGAGCGGAGGGGGTAGTGGTGAGGGGTGAGAGGTGAGAGGTTAGAGGTCGCTCTTGCGCCACGAGGAGCTGTTCTTCTGCGGGTTGTGCCACCAAGGGCTGTACTTCTGATGGCTGCGTCTCCAAAGGCAGCTCTTCCGTTTGCTGTGCCACCAGGGGCTGGTCTGTCGATTCCTCGCTGCCCATGTTGAGCACAAACAGCAAGGCGATAGTGGCTGCTATGCCGATGCCACCTGCCCATGCGGCCAGACGTCGAAGGGCGGGCTTTTTGTCCTTGGCAATGACCTCACGCTCAAACCGTGCCCACTCTACATCTACATCGGGCATACCTATTCTCTTATCGATATCTTCTTTTTTCATGTTACTTTGCAATTTTAAGGGTTTGTCTGATTTTTGCTAGCGACCGCGTGATGTGCTTGTTCACCGCCGAGGCGCTGATGCCCAGCACCGTGGCCGTCTCTTCATAGGTCATCTCGTCGTCATAATGCAGACTCAGCACGCGGCGGTCTTGCTCCGTCAGGTTACTGTCGATGACTTGTTGAAGCTGCTGTATCAGTTCTTCGCGTTCCTTACTCTCGCTGGCAGCTGTGTCGCGTTGCAACTCATCCTCCAGCTGTCGCTGAAGCTGCCTGGAACGTAGCATGTGTAGGCATTGATTTCGGGTGGCAGCCAACAGGTAGCCGCGGATGCTGTCGAGGGCTATCTGTGGTTTTCCCTTCCATACCAGAGCGAACACCTGATGCACGGCATCCTTGGCATCGTCGGCATTCTCCAGCATCGAGAAAGCCATACGATACATGTGCGGATAGTTGTCCTTGAACAGGCGTTCAAACTCTTGTTTACTGTAGTCCATAAATGTCGTTTTGGTCTTTATTCGTCTATAAGACCCGCAAATGGTAAAATCAAATACCCCTGATTGCAAGAAAATGATATCTGACCGACTTTTTTTTTCGATTTCGGATACAAAGGTAGTTAATTATAGGATAATTCCCTTGTAAAATAGGGAAAATCCCTTGTATTTAAAAGAAATAATGCTTATATTTGCACTCAACTACTAAATATTCACATAAAACCAGATATCTATGAAACGATTTGCAATATGTTGTGTAGCTTTGGCAAGTGTCCTGACAGCGACAGCGCAGGTGCCTGTAGCAAGTAATCCGGTATGTGCAGAATGCGGCGGAGGCGAGATGGCCAAAAAGAATGGACAATGGGTGGAGGTGACACCCCACAAGTCATGGTGCCCCATCGCAAAGAAAATAGAAGAGGCGAAAGAGAAGGAAAAGGAGAACGCATGGGCGCCTAACTTCAATTCTATAGAGTATAAGTATGGCAATGGCGTGAAGTGCGAGGAATGCGGACGAGTACAGGGCCATGTTTCGGATTGCAGCATAGGCTTTTGTCAGAAAAAGATCTTAAAACTTTCTGAACTTGACCATACAAAGATATGGGCGGGATCAGTAGAGGCAACCAAGAATACTGTTCATCGCTTGGAAGGGAATATCCGCAATGCTGCCCAACGGGCGCGTGAAGAAAGGGCGCAGGCTCAACAAGGTGGAAAGTCCCAGCAGCCTATCTCCACCAAGCTGAAAGACCATCAGCCCATGCCTGAGCAGCGACCAGCAAGGCCAGAAAAGCCCACGGCGCTGATTCCGAAAATGGACAAGATGCCGCCAACGGTACTGCCAAACACGACGGTGCTGGTAGGCCTGAGGGAGCAGATCAACGGAAGCTCAACGATCTACGACAAGCGCACGCAGTTCAATGATAAATATGCGGCTGTGGCCAGATGTCACACCAATGCGAACGGCACAGAGGAATGGGCGCTGTTTAAAGACGACGAGAAGATTGGGGATTTCAGCAAGGTGACAGTCATCGACGAGGGCGACCTGTACAGATTCTATGTCTGCAGAGACATGAACGGCAGATGGGGACTCTACGACAAATATGGCACAAAGACCCTGGACCATGAGTATTCATCGATAGAGCCTATCGTCTTTAATAGTATTACGAATAGACGTGAAGTGACACTGAAGTGCTATCGTGACGGGAAGTGCGGCATGACAGACCCCATATTCCCCAAGCCCGTGGTCTGCGAATATGATGACATCCTGCATGAGACAGATAATAGTTATCGTGTGCAGAAAGATGGCAAATGGGGGCTTATTACTTCATACGGAAGGACGGAGATTCCTGTGGAGCAGGCCTACATCGAGAGAATTCAGTATCAGGGCGTTCCAAACACCTATTATATCGTCACCAAGGACAAGGTAAACTTCTGCGTCTATAGTAGCGGATCTAAATCTTTCAAAGACGACTACACATTAGGTGAGGCGCGAGAGAAAGTCAGGGAGATGGCTTCTATTTTCTTGAAATATTAACTATTATCTTACAATAACAAACCTAAAAACAACCGCTCATGTTGATAATGATTTTGCAGCTCCTCATCGTGTTGGGAGCGTTATGGGTAGGATCGCGTTACGGATCGCTGGCCCTCGGAGCCATCTCGGGCATAGGACTGGCCCTGCTGGTATTGGGATTCGGAATGAAACCCGGCACCCCGCCTACAGACGTGATCTATATCATCATTGCTGCTGTGACCTGTGCAGGCATCATGCAGGCTTCGGGAGGTATGGACTGGCTGATTCAGATTGCAGAAAAACTGCTGCGCAAGCATCCAGGCCGCATCACCTTCCTGGCACCCCTGTGTACGTTCTTCCTCACCGTCTTGGTAGGAACGGGTCACGTGGTTTACACCTTGATGCCGATTATCTGCGACATCGCCCTGAAGAAAGGCATCCGTCCGGAGCGCCCGTGTGGTGTGGCAAGCATCGCCTCGCAGGTGGGCATCACCTGTTCACCGATTGCTGCCGCTGTGGTGGCATTCGTCAGCATCTCCAATGCCAACGGCTTCGACATCACCATTCCGCAGGTGCTGATGGTCAGCATACCTGCCTGTCTGTGCGGACTGATGGCTGCGGCCACAGCATCGTATAAACGTGGACTGGACCTCGACAAAGACCCTGTGTTCCAGGCTCGTCTGAAGATTCCTGAGCAGCGTGACTATATCTATGGCAGCGGTGCCACCACGCTGGACAAGGTGATTCCCGTCGAGGCAAAGCGTGCCGTGTTTATCTTCCTGGCAGCCCTCTGCGTCATCGTCATGTTCGCGGCTGTTCCCTCCCTGCTCCCATCGTGGGACGGCAAGGCGCTGAAGATGAACATCGTCATCCAGATTGTGATGATCACGGCGGCGGCCCTGATGATCATCTTCTGTAAGGCATCGCCCAAGAAAGCCGTTGCGGGCCCCGTATGGCAGTCGGGCATGGTGGCTGTGGTGGCCATCTACGGCATCGCATGGCTGGCCGATACCTATTTCTCAAACTACATGGGCGAGATGCAGTCGATGCTGACAGAGATTGTAAAGGAATATCCGTGGAGCATCGCATTTGTGTTCTTCATGGTCTCTGTGCTTATCAACTCGCAAGGAGCCGTCGTCGTGGCCATGCTGCCCCTCGCCTACTCCCTCGGCATCGAAGGAACGGTGCTCCTGGGCGTGCTGCCGTCGGTCTATGGCTACTTCTTCATCCCCAACTATCCGTCGGACATTGCTACGGTGAACTTCGACCGTTCTGGCACCACCGTCATCGGAAAATACCTGCTGAACCACTCGTTTATGATGCCCGGACTGATCTGCGTCACCACATCTACCATCGTGGCATATCTTCTTTCCATGCTTATCTATTAACCCTTCAATCACACAACTATGAATAAGAACGAAAAATTTGTCATCACCATCAACCGTGAGGCAGGCTCAGGAGGACGTACCGTAGGCGAAAAGATTGCAGAGAAACTGGGCGTTCCCTTCTACGACAAAGCGCTCATACAGGCACTCATGGAGAAATACAACCTCACTGCAGAGGAAATCGAGAGTCTGAAAGGACGCAAGCACGACTGGTGGTCGGAGTTTAAGCGCGTGGTAGGCTTCGAACGCTCCATATCCGATTCAGTCATCAACACCCCCGACATGTATAATGCCGCCGACATCTTCAAGAGAGAAGTGGAAATACTCAAAGGCATTGCCGAGTTTGAGTCGTGCGTCATCGCCGGACGCAGCGGATTCTTCGTCTTCGAAGACCACCCCAACCACCTGAGCATCCTGATCACGGCACCCCTCGAACAGCGCATACAGCGCCTGATGAAGAAACAGGGTATCACCGCCGAGGAGGCCAAAAAGACCATCGAGAATATTGACATCGCTCGCGAAAACTACATCAACAAGTTTACAGGCACCTCACGCTACGACAGCCGCAACTACGACCTTGTCATCAACATGGAGGGCAAGACCGAAGACCAGATTGCCAACTTGATTCTGATGTATATTGAATAGGAATAAAAAACTTATTTCCCCAGCTCCCAGAAGGCGACAGCAGCGGCGGCAGCCACATTGAGGGAGTCAACGCCATGGGCCATGGGGATGCGCACCACATAATCGGTAGAGGCGATGGTTTCCTTAGGGAGTCCGTCGCCCTCGGTTCCCATCACGATAGCCAGGCGGGGCTCAGTTTTGAGGACAGGGTCATCCAATGAGATGGACTTATCCGTCAGGGCCATTGCTACAGTCTTGAAGCCCAACGCTTTCAAATCGGCATAGCTATCGAGCCACGTCCAAGGCACCAGAAAGACAGAGCCCATAGACACACGCACGGCACGACGGTTCAAGGGGTCGCACGAGTTGCGCGTCAGCAGTACGGCATCGATACCCAAAGCAGCAGCCGAACGGAAGATAGCACCGATATTCGTGGTATCCACCACCCCATCGATAACCACCACACGACGGGCATCCTTCAGGATATCCTGTAATGGTTTGGCTTGCGGACGGCGCATCGCACAGAGCACACCACGCGTCAGGGTGTAACCCGTGAGCTGAGCCAACAAGTCGCGTTCGCCCGTATAAACAGGAATATCGCCACAGCGAGCTATGATATCAGCAGCATCGCCCGTGATATGTTTGCGCTCACACAATAGCGACAGGGGTTCGTAGCCAGCATCGAGTGCCACACGAATCACCTTGGGACTCTCGGCAATGAATATTCCTTTCTGGGGGTCGAGGGCGTTGCGCAACTGGGCTTCAGTCAACTGACCAAAGACGGCAACACCCGGTTCGTTTAATGAATTAACCTCTATAATCACTTTTACTTCTTGTTTCTAACCTCTCGCCCCTCGTTCTCACTGCGCCTCGCGATACTTTCCTTCCTCCTTATCGTCGAGCATGGAGAGATAGGACTGATAGCGACTCTCGGCAATATAGTGCTCCTCTACCGCCTTGAGCACGGCGCAGCCTGGCTCGTGGGTGTGGGTGCAATTAGAGAAACGGCAGTCCTTGGAGAAATGGAAGATGTCCTTGAAATAGCCCGTAATCTCCTCGGGCTCCATGTCGAAGGTGCCAAAGCCCTTGATGCCCGGAGTGTCGATGAGATATGATGGGGCAAGGGACGAGGAGCTGGGGGCAATAGGTATCATCTCGCTGAAGGTGGTGGTGTGCATACCCGTGTTGTGGGCATCGCTGATTTCGGCTGTACGCAGATTAGCGCCTGGCACCAGTTGATTGATGAGGGTTGACTTGCCCACACCGCTATTGCCACTGAGCAACGTGATTTTTCCATCGAGCATCTGGCGCAGGTCATCAACACCGGCACCCGTAGCGGCAGACACCTGACGACACTCGTAACCGATGGTCTCATAGAGATTCACCACTGCCTCCTGATAGCGCAGGAGGTCATCGTCCAGGATGTCGGTCTTATTGAAGATGAGCACCACGGGCACACGATAGGCCTCGGCAGATGCCAGGAAACGGTCGATAAACGTGGTACTGGTTTGGGGATTGGCCACCGTGACCACCAGAAAGGCTTGGTCAACATTGGCCGCGATGATATGACTCTGCTTAGAGAGGTTGATACTCTTGCGGATGATATAGTTGCGACGATCCTCGATGGCAACAATCCATCCGTCTTCGTTCACTTCCACACGGTCGCCCACAGCCACGGGATTGGTGGTGCGGATGCCCTTCAGGCGGAAGTTGCCTTTTATCTTACAGTCAAGCAGTTGGCCATCGTCCGTACGAACGGTGTACCAACTGCCTGTATTCTTAACGACAAGTCCCTTCATTAGACTGTCATAATCTCCTTGTTCTTGGCCTCAATGAGCTCGTCGAGCTTCTTGATGTACTTGTCGTGCACCTTCTGCAGGTCGTTCTCGGCGTCCTTCTCCAAGTCCTCAGAGAGTCCGTCCTTGATGGCCTTCTTCAACTTTTCCTTGAGGTCGCCACGCACGTTGCGCACCTCAACCTTGGCCTTCTCGGCAATCTTATTGCACTGCTTCACCAGGTCGCGACGACGCTCCTCGGTGGGCTGGGGAATCATCAGGCGAATCACCTCACCATTGTTCTCGGGAGTGATACCTACGTCGCTGTCCATGATGGCCTTCTCGATGTCGCGAATCTGCTTCTTGTCCCAAGGCTTGATGGCGATGGTACGCGCATCGGGACAGTTTACGGTGGCTACCTGATTCAGGGGCACACGACTACCATAAGACTCCACACGTACGCCATCAAGGATGGCCACGTTAGCACGGCCTGCGCGGATGCGACTCAACTCGTCTTCGAGATACATGGCTGCCATCTCCATGCGCTCTTCGGCCTGCTGCAATGTTTCTTTTACGTCAATCATAATACAGTTGTTTAAGTTTTTCTGCTGACAAAGATAGAACTTTTTTTTTAACTATACAACAAATTGAGGTGTTTTTTATGAATTTTTGGGGCGTTTAGAT
>Ga0265301_10002687_pt1 | contig 20061 bp, 24 predicted proteins | sample AusTroGonzalo_MG_2_FD_193488 | JGI IMG/M metagenome (GOLD analysis project Ga0265301, IMG submission 193488) | Bovine rumen microbial communities from tropical cattle in Woodstock, Queensland, Australia - Gonzalo_04 | ecosystem: Host-associated > Mammals > Digestive system > Stomach > Rumen ... | reverse complement strand
CCGGGGAGCATGGACCTTATCATGGCGGACGTCCACGCGCTCCAGGGCCGGGAGATCAAGCTGACCGCGATCCGCGAGCTGGCGGAAACGCTTGCCGAGGACGACGCGGCGGACTACATGCTGATCGACAGCCCGCCCAGCTTCACGGCGGCGACGACCGCGGGGCTGGCGGCGGCGGACGACGTGATCATCCCGATGCGGCTGGACGCATTTTCCTTGTCCGGCGTGGGAGAGCTCCTGCGGCAGATCTCCGCGATGCGCGAGGTCAACGAGCGGCTGCGCGTCGCCGGCGTGCTGATCACGCAATACGACGGGACGACCGTTGCGCAGAATACCGTCACCGCGCTGCGCGAGAGCGCCGTGCCGATCTTTGGCGCGCTGATCCACCGCACGACGGCGGTGGACAGGTCCACGTTTGAGCGCAAGCCGCTGCGCGAGCTGCCGGGCGTCTACGCCCAGCGCGCGGCGGAGGAGTACAAGCAGCTTGTGGATGAATGGCTGGGAGGTGCGGCAAATGGCTGAGAAAAAGTTTTCGCTCGCCGAGCAGATCGGCGCGGCGGTCGGCAGCGCGAGCATCGCGGCGATGGGGACGGCTCCGGTGCAGCCTGCCATGAGCGAGCGTACGATCGAGAACATCACCAGCGAGATCCTGCGGCTCAAGACCGACGCGGGCAACGCCATTATCGGGATCGGGCAGAGGCTGATCGAGGCGAAGGAGCTGCTGCCGCACGGGGAGTGGTTGCCGTGGCTCAACGATCAGGTCGAATTTTCCGAGCGGACGGCGCAGGACTTCATGCGGCTGGCGCGGGAGTGGTCAAATCCGCAAACGCTTGCGGATTTCGGCAAGGCAAAGGCTTTGAAGCTGCTTCTTCTGCCGTCGGCTGAGCGCGAGGAGTTTATGCAGACGCACGACGTTCCGAACATGTCCACCCGCGAGCTGGACGAGGCGATCCGCGAGCGCGACGAGGCGCGGAAGGCAGCAGAAGCCAGCGAAAAAAAGCTGGAAGAGCTGAACAAGGCTTTTGAAGAGAGTCAGACGGCGCTGGAAGACGAACACGCCCGCACGCTTGAAATGAGCAGCAAAATCAAGGAGCTGGAAGCCCGTCCGGTGGAAGTCGCTGTGCAGGTGGACGAGAAGGCATGTCAAAAGGCGGCGGACGAGGCGAGGCGCGAAATGCAGGTCAAGCTTGACGAGGCGCGGGATCAGGCGGCTCTCGCGATGGCGGAGGCGAAACGGGCGAAGGAAGCGGCGGCGGAAAAGCAGTCGCGCGCTTCCGGGGACGCTGACGCCGCTATGTTTGGGCTACTGCTTGACACAGTGCGCGAAAGCTGCAATAAAATGCGAGGGCTGCTGCTCAAGGTGCGAGGGCGCGACAAAGCGCTTGCGGAGAAATTGACCGAAGAACTTGACACGCTGATTGCGGCGGAGCCGAAGGCAGCGGTAAGCGCGCCGCAATGGTGTACGGGCACGCCGGAAAATCTTGGTATGTATTTCTGCATGTGCAAAACAGACAATTCGCTGCGCGTTTATAACTGGGACGGTGAAGATTGGTGGGAGCAAAATGGCTATCACACAGTTGAAGACGATCTTTTGCCGGTCAAGTGGTACCCGCTGCCGGAGGGTGACAAATGAACAATATGCTTGAACCGATTATTGTTGACAATTTTGCCGGGGGCGGAGGCGCTTCAACGGGCATCGAGTTGGCGACTGGCAGAATCGTGAACATCGCCATCAACCACGACGCGGCGGCGATTCTCATGCACCGCACGAACCATCCGCACACGAAGCACCTGCAAGCTTCTGTGTGGGACGTCGACCCTGTGGAGGTTTGCCGAGGACGCCCTGTTGGCCTCGCATGGTTCTCGCCGGACTGCAAACATTTCAGCAAGGCCAAGGGCGCGGCTCTCGTCGACCACAAGATACGCGGTCTCGCGTGGATCGTGTTGCGCTGGGCGGCAAAGGTGCGGCACGCTCTCATCATCCTCGAAAATGTCGAGGAGTTTCAGACCTGGGGACCCGTCCGTAAGGGCAAGCCGGTCAAGAAACTTGCCGGAACGACTTTCCGGCGCTGGAAGCAGCAACTCTCGGATCTCGGTTACGAGATCGAGCACCGGGAGCTTGTGGCGGCAGACTACGGCGCGCCGACCACGCGCAAGCGATTTGTGCTGATCGCGCGTTGCGACGGCAAGCCCATCGTCTGGCCTGAGCCGACGCACGCGCCGCGAGAGAGCGAGGCGGTGAAAAGCGGCAGACTCAAGCCCTGGCGGAGCGCGGCGGAGATCATTGACTGGACGCTCCCATGCCCGTCCATCTTCGACAGCAAGGCGGAGATCATGGAGAAGTACGGCTTGAAAGCGGTCCGCCCGCTGGCGGACAACACCCTGCGGCGCGCCATCCGCGGCGTGGACAAGTTCACGATCAAGAGCGGCAAGCCGTTTATCGTGGAGTGCAATCACAGCGGCGGCGGGCATATTGCCGACTTGGAATCGCCGCTTGGAACGATCACCCGGAAATGCACAACGGGAATCGCCAAGCCGCTTATCTCGCCGGTCACGTTTGCAAATACCTGCAACAGCGTGGGCGCACCGGCAGATCAACCGATCTACACCGTCCGAACGGGCGGCGGAGGCGGTCAAATCCTATCAGCGGCGCAGCTGATTCAGTACCATACCGAGCAGACCGAGGGCGTGCGCGCGGCGGGGCTGGACGCGCCGATCAACACCGTCGACGCCTCCAACCGCTACGGATTTGTGACCGCGCAGCTCACAGAGTTCTACGGCAACGGCAATCCTCTGGACGTCCGCGAGCCGATGCACACGGCGACAAGCCACGACCGCGAGGCGCTGACACTGGCGCACGTCTGCAAGTACAAAGGCACAAACCTCGGACACGCTGCGACGGAGCCGCTGGAAACCGTCACGGCGCAGGCGAACAGCTACGCGGCGGTGCACACGCTGGTCGTGCGCTACGCGCCGGGCATCGACCTCCAGCACTGGCCGGAGATCAGGGCACTGCTGAATCGGTACTGCGGCTATACCCTCGCGGACGACGAGGTACTGGTGATCTTCATCGGCGGGCATTGGTACTACATCGCCGACATCGGCCTGCGGATGCTCTCACCGCGCGAGCTGTACCGGGCGATGGGCTTCCCGGAGGACTACAGGATCGAGACGGACTATCTCGGCAACCCGTACCACAAAGGCGAGCAGGTCGCCCGCTGCGGCAACGCCGTATGCCCGCCGATGGCGGCGGCGGTGGTGCGCGCCAACTGGCAGGAGGTCGCCGTGTGGGACATCGCGACGCTGGCGGAGCTGGAAAGGCGGGTGGCGGTATGACGATGGTTGACTTTTTGGTATGGGTTTTCATCGCCGCGTCGCTCGCGTTTTCGGGCGACGGGCTGATCGCCCGGGGCAAGACGCGGAACGCGCGAGATCTCGGGCGCTGGCTGTATGATTTTTCCGGTGCAATGCTGCTGGTGGCGGTCGTGGTGCTGTGGAGCATGGCGGGAGGCGCGCGGTGAGAGTAAGCTGCTGTTATAAGTGCCCGCGCCGGCATGTGGGCTGCCAAACAAATTGTGAGGATCGCGCCAAAGAGGTCGAGCAAAACGCAGAGGAAAAGGCGGCGATGGCGGCATTCCTCAAGCAGGAGCGTGACATCGGCGTGAGCAAACAGGCGTTTCGGAGGAGGGCGCGGCATGGCTGACGATTTTATCGGGCGCGAAGATGCGATATACGTTATTGATTGCACAAACACCTTTACTTTTACGAGGAAAAGAACAATCGAAAAACTACGCGCCATTCCCGCCGCAGATGTGCGCCCGGTGGTTCATGCGCGGTGGGTGCATGGGGAGTATGGACCATATTGCTCAAATTGTGATGGCTACCCACCGACGCGCAAGCGGTCTGGACATCCGGGGGAGACAGAATTTGACTATACGAAATTTTGCCCCAGCTGCGGAGCGAAGATGGAGGCGCTGAACGATGATTAAATATCTTATCGACGTTATAAAAGATATGCGGATGTATCCGCTCAAAAAAGGAGACATCTTTCGGATTTGGATTCGTAACCGATTCTATCTGAATTGGCAAAAGCCAGCAAAGTGGAATTTTGACTTTTATTTGCTTTACAAGGCAGTAAAGAGAAAATTGAGGGCGTTGAAATGACAAATGGCGGTGGAATCGGAAATCTTACAGCCGCGCTTGACTTTTGCCTTGCGATTTTACGCAAAAATATAGGTAAGCAACCAGAAGATAATGGAGAGTGGGAATGGAAATATGAAGAATACTGACGATGTGGTGGCGGTTGTGCGGTGCGAGTTTTGCAAGCATTGGCAGAGAAGCAAGCGCGATTCCCGCTACGGAAGCTGTGACCGTGACGCGCTTTTGCGGAGCGAGAATTTCTTCTGCGCGGCTGGCGAACGGAGGGGAAACGATGACAATTGACCGAGCAATAGAAATTCTTAACCCAAATACTCCATGCAGTTTGTCTGACATATCCGAGTTTGACGAAGCTTTAAAAATGGCTGTTAAGGCGTTACGTCTGATTGAGAACGCGGATATGCGGGAGGTGCAAGATGCTGCGGATCACGGTTGAGATCACGGGCGAGGTCGAGGACGCGCAGGGCGTCAAGGAGAAACTGGCTATGGAGCTGGAAAAGCACGGCAACGTGCGCGTGGTGAAGGTGGAGCGCGTGGAGCCGGAGCAGATCAGAATGGAGGACGGCTGAATGGATCAACTGATATGTAAAGCCTGCGGTGCACCGCTTGAAAAAGACGGCCATTGTTCTTATTGCGGATCATATCATAGAACGGATAGAACTTCTGAGCTGCTATTAAAGCATTACGAAAGCAAATTGCTAAATTTGCAAACGCAGCTTATTAATCAACAACAAACAAATGCAATACTTCAAACGATGGGGACGGTAATTTGATGGGTGCGACATGGTATTGCTGTCGGCAGAGGGCCGGGCCGCTGGTCAAGGAGTGCCGGGCGCTGCGTCCTCGGCTGACGGCTGAGAGCGCGGCGGACGAGGCCAGCAAGCGAGAGCTGCGGCGACGGGAGAACGGCACGTTTGAGCGCCGGCAGGTCGACCGGCTGGAGCTGCGGCTTGCACAGATGGGTTACAAAAGCACCATGCACACCCTGACGTTTGATAATGAGCATCTTCCGCGAGACTTTCGAGAGGTTCGCGCCGCGCTGACAAATTTCTTCAAGCGGGCGCAGCGCTGGCGGGCGGGGATGGATAAGCCTCCGGGCTTTGATTATATATACGCTATTGAGGGCCTGCACGGAAACCGGCGCTATCACGTCCATCTGGTCACGCGCGACGACGAGCTGTGTCCGGCAGAGGTCAATCTGCTGTGGCGCAATGGGATAGTCGACAACGAACCGGTGCTGATGCGTCAGGGAGGCTTTCGGCGGCTGGCGGAATATCTAAATAAAGAAAGAACGGACGGGTTTGTGATTCCGATCGGTAGACATCCGTGGTCGTGCTCCCGGACGCTGACCGAAAAGCTGTCGCCGCCGGAGAAGTGGCGGGACACGGACGGAGGGATCGCCGTGCCGGACACTGCGATATGGGTGCGGCGCGGCAGCACGGAAAATGATTTCGGGTGTTTTCACTACGCAAGCTGGATAGAGGCTCCTGCGCGCGCGACAGATTTAAACCGCGCGTGCGCGCGCGTTCTATCTTGAAATCTAGTGTCAAACTACGGACATTTTAATAAAAAAGGACGTGAGAATGTTGACAACGCCGAAAAGCTCGGTTATACTGAGCGTAAAGAGCAAGTGGTCGGCCTGCCCGCGATGCGGGAATCCGCATTTTATCAAGCTGCTGCCGACCACGACCGTCCACGATCTGCCGGCCTGGTGCAAACGGTGCCGACAAGAAACCATCGTGAATATCGAAGCGCCTGAGCCAGAGGCGGAAACGTCCAGCGCCTGAGCCATGATACCCGAGAGGGTAATCATCGGTTCGGGCGTTTTTTGTTTTGCTAAGACGAGCTAATGCGGCTCGCGGAGACGGGCGCGGGCATTTGACTTTTATCGCGCGGGAGGTGACGGCATGGACGATATCGAGACGCTGAGCAAGGCGATCAAGCCAAAAGAGCGCGCATTTTGCGAAGCCTACGTCGTAGACTTCAACGCGACGGAGGCGGTGCTGCGGGCGGGCTATAACCAGACGCGGGCGGCAGCGGCTGTGACCGGCACAAGGCTGCTGCGCAAGGAACCGGTGCGTGCCTATGTGGACGCGCTGCTCCGGGAAAAGGCCGAGAGCGCGGGCGCCAGCCGCGAGAGCGTGATCGCACGCCTGGTCGACATCTCGCAGCGCTGTATGAGCGCCGAGCCGGTCTTAGAATGGGACAGCGACGCTAAAACCTGGAAAGAATCAGGAGAATACAGGTTTGATTCCAACGGCGCAATCAAGGCGCTTGCGACGCTGGCAAAGGTACTCGGCTACAACATGCCGGATCAGGGAGATTCACAGGACACTGGAGGCTTGGAAATCACTGTGTCCGGCTTTAGCGGCTATGACGAGTAGGACGATAGCCCTGGACGCGCCGCAGCCGGCGCAGAAGCCGTTCTTCAAGGCACGGGAACGCTACGTCTGCTATGGCGGGGCGCGCGGCGGCGGGAAGTCGTGGGCCGTGCGCAACAAGGCCGTGCTGTTGGCCGGGCGCTACGCGGGCATACGCATCCTGATCCTGCGGCGGACGCTGGTGGAGCTGCGCGAGAACCAGATCCGCCCCATGCAGCAAATGATCGGGCAGAAGATCCCGTACCGCAACGCGGACAAGAGTTTCCTCTTCCCAAACGGCAGCTTGATCTTGTTTGGTTACTGCGACAGCGAAAACGACGTCGATCAGTACCAGGGGCAGGAATACGACGTCATTTTTCTCGACGAGGCGACGTTTTTTACCGAGTATCAGTACAAGACGCTGACGGCGTGTTTGCGCGGCGCGAACGACTTTCCGAAGCGGATGTACCTGACGTGCAACCCCGGAGGCCGTGGGCACGCCTGGGTGAAGCGGCTGTTCATTGATAGGGAGTTCCACGAGGGCGAGAGGCCGGAGGACTATGTGTTCATCCCAGCGAAGGCGACCGACAACAAGGTCTTGATGAAAAAGGACCCTGAGTACATTCGACGGCTTGACGCTCTGCCGCACGGGCTGCGGGAGGCTTGGCGGGACGGGAAATGGGACGTGTTCGTCGGGCAGTATTTCAGCGAGTGGGACGCGGCGAAGCACGTTGTGGAACCGTTCCAGCCGCCCGAGTGGTGGAGATGGTACGTGACGCTGGACTATGGACTTGACATGCTGGCGGCGCTGCTGATCGGCGTGGACGACGAGGGCGACGCCTATGTTGCGGGCGAGTTTTACGAGGGACGCGACCTCTCCACGGAGTACGATCCGCACGAGGGGCTGATCGTCTCGGAGGCCGCGGAGGCGGTCAAAAGCCTTGCCGGGGACAAGAGGATCACCGCGTATCTGGCGCCGCCGGACCTCTGGAACGCGCGGCAGGAGACCGGCAAGAGCGTCGCGGACATTTTTGCCGAGCATGGCGTCTATCTCACGAAGACGAGCAATGACCGCATCGACGGCTGGATGGCGGTCAAGGAATGGCTCAAGCCGAGACCGTGCGAGGACGGGGAGACGAGACCGAAGCTGCGGTTCTTCCCCAACTGCCGGAACATCATCCGTACGCTGCCGCTGCTGCAATACGACGAAAAGCGGGCGAACGACGTCAAGAACGAGCCGCACGAGCTGACGCATGCGCCGGACGCGCTGCGCGGCTTCTGCGTGTACCGCACCGTGAACGCCAGCGAGCCGCAGGCCCCGGCAAGGGTGAAGCTGATCGACCGGCTGGAGCCGAAGAAACGTGAAAGGAGAAGGGCATGACGCTTGAAGACGGAAAACGCAAGGTCCTGATGCTGCTCGACGAGTATTCCAGCGGCGGCGAGATCACGGTCGACGAGGACATCGACAACAAAATGAACGACTTCTTTGACATCGCGCAGAAGGACATCGCCCAGTGGCAGCCGATTATGCGGCGCGCGACGGTCACGCTGGACGGTACCGGCGAGCAGGCGCTTCCGGGCGACGTATCGCGGGTGCTGAAGCTCACGAAAAACGGCAGCGCCATGAAGGGCGTGGCCGTTGTGGACGGGAAGCTCATCTATCCCGTGGGCGACACAAGCGATATCACGATGGATTACGTCGCCGTGCCGACGACGATCACGCCGTCCACGGAGGACAGCTATCAGTTTGAGGTGAGTGAAGAGGCCGCCAACTGCCTGCCGTTCTTTGTGGCGGCGCAGCAGCTCATTGTCGACCTGGTAATCGATTACGGCGCGTTCTACAACCTCTATCTCCAAATGCGCGGCACGCTGACGCGCTCGACCGGCTATACCGGCAGCGGCAGCGTGCGTCAGGCGCTGTATGGGAGGTAAGGTATGGCGAAGGCAAAAATCCGCACGAAGCGCTACAGCAATTTCAAGGGCGTGGACTTCGCCTCGGACCCCGCGCTGGTGGACGACTCGCGCTCGCCCTGGGCGCCGAACATGATTTCGGACCGCGGCGGCATGCCGGAGAAAAGGCCGGGCTGGCGGAAGCTTCTCAAGCTGCCTGACCGGATCAACGGACTGTACAGCGCGGAGTTCAACGGCACGCAGCATTTGCTGGTGCATGCGGGGACAAAGCTGTACCGCTGGTACGAGAACACTTCCACAATGAACCAGCTTGCGTCGGGACTTCCGGACGAGCGGAGCACGGCGGTGTTTATGGGCGGCTATCTCTGGATCTTCACCGGCGTGAAGCTGATGCGCTACAACGGCATGGCCTGCGTGAACGCAAGCACGGTCGCCTATGTTCCGCTGACGGTGATCTCCTCGGCCCCTGCGGGCGGCGGACAGGCCTATGAGCCGATCAACCTGATCGGGGACAGGCAAAAGGTCAGCTTCCTCGCGGACGGGACCAGCACAGTCTATCACCTGCCGTATGACAGCGTGACCACCATTGACGACGTGGAGGTCAACGGCACGGTTTTGGAGACCGGCGTGACGAGAAACCCATCGAACGGAACGGTGACCTTTGACACGGCACCGGCAGCGCCCGAGGCCGGAGCGGGAGACAACGTGCGCATCACTTTCAGCAAGATCATTACCGGCTACGCCGACCGCATCGACAAATGCACGGCGGCTGTGGTTTGGGGCGTCGGCGGCGCGAGCGACCGGATCGTCGCGACGGGGAACCCGTACTATCGGAACCAGGACTTCATCAGCGGCTATGCCGACGGGACATACTGGCCGGATCTCAACTATTCGGTGATCGGCACGGAAGAGACGCGGATCATGGGCTATCTGAGGCTGGGAGAGCAGCTTGCGATCATGAAAGAGGACAACGGGCAGGACAGCTCGGTGTTCCTGCGCTCGGGATATCTGGACGATAACGGCGACGCGATCTTTGCCGTCAAGCCCTGCCTTGCCGGTGTTGGCGCGGTGTCGAAGTACGGCTTCGGCAACATCGACGACGAGCAGCTTGTGCTGACGGGCCGGGGCGTGTACGCACTGACGACCAAGGATCTTACGGCTGAGAGGATCGCGCAGAACCGCAGCCTGCGCATAGACCCGAAGCTCACGCAGGAAACGCTTTCGGGCGCGATCGTGTGCGGGTATGACGGGTGCTGTCTGGTCTTTGTGGGCGGCAAGGTCTACGGGCTGGACGGACGGCAGCCGAAGACCTATTCCGGGCGGAACGACACGGACGCGCTGTACGAATGCTTTTACTGGGACAATATCCCGGCGCGCTGCGTGCTGAGGACCGTAGACGAAAGCGGCGTCGAGACGCTGTTTTTCGGAACGGCGGACGGGAAGATATGCCGGTTCAACACGGACATCGCGACCATGAGCCGCTTCAACGACGACGGCGCGGCGATCGTGGCGGAGTGGTCGACTAAGCTGGACGACGACGGCGACGTGACGGTGCTCAAGACGATGCTCAAGAAGGGCAACGCCGTGGAGATCAAGCCATATGCGAGATCGAGCGCGAAGATCCTGCTGCGAACGGAAAAAGACCCCGTTGCGTGGCAGACGTCGGAAGGGACGATGGACATCTTCGACTGGGAGGACATCGACTTTTCCCGCTTCACGTTCAACGCCTCGGACGCGCCGCAGACGATCCCGTTCCGGCGGAAGGTAAAGAATTACAAGCGCTTGCAAATCGTGGTGAGGAACGACGCGCTGAACGAGGGCTTTGGCGTGTACGGGATCGTGAAGCACTACGTCGCGGGCAACTACGCAAAGAGGTGAGGCTATGGGACTCTTTAGAAAAACGCCTACCCCGGAAGGGTACGAGAAGGGCAGAGTCTACGACTATTCGACTCCGGAAGGCCGCATCGCAACGGCGGAATGGCTTTTGCAGCAGGCGAAGGACGAGCGTGCCGTGCGTGAAGCGGAGTGGCGCAAGTTCAACGACTACTACAATTTCGCGCACGACGCCGCGCGGGAAATGGCGGAGGCCATTGAGGACAGCGGGCTGCCGTGGACGCCGGCTTGTGTGCCGGACCCGTACATCATGGTTGAGAGCCAGATCAATCCCGAAGTGCCGCAGCCGGAATTCCACGGACGCGATGACGATCTGGACAGCACGAAGGCGCACGAGCGCGAGCTTGCCGTCAAGTATATCGTCGAGGAGAACCGAATCAACGACATGAACACGTCCAACGAGCGCAGGCTGCGCAAGCTGGGTGACGCGTTCTGGAAGGCGTACTGGGACGATACAATGATGTGCGGCGAGCGTAAGGGCAATATCCGCATCCGCGACGTCGCGCCGCAAAACATCTACCCGGACCCGACCGCGGGACCGGAGGGCCTGCAGGCCGGAGAGTACGTCATCTACATCTACACGATGCACAAGCTCAAGTTCTGGCGGCTCTATCACGACGAGATCAAAAAGCAGGACCGGACGCTGGACGATATCGTAGCCGGCGCCAACTACCGCGAATCGGACGACGTGCTTGAACCGTACACGCAGTCAACGGCGGCGCGGGACGACCTCGTCCAGATCATGGAATTCTGGTATCGTCAACCGTTTGACGCAAAGACGGCGAAGGCCGGGGCGATCGGGTGCAGCATCCAGGCGGGCGGCATTGAGCTGCGGCACATCGCGGACTACTGGCAGAAGGCCGGGTGCGAGCTGTTCCCGTTCGTGCATTACTGGTGCATCCGCGACGAGACGCAGTTCTGGAACAAGAGCGAGCTGGAACCGATTTTGTCTCTTGTGGACGCGGCGGACCGCGAGCTTGCAACGGGACTTTTCAACGACGCGATGATGGCGAACGACGTCGTTCTGATGGAGGATGGCGCACTTGTGCCGGGCGAGGAATTGACCAACGTGCCGGGCGCGGTGGTCAAGGTAAACCCCGGACGCATGGGAGGCATCACAAGGCTCGGCGGACTTTCCGACGGCGTGAAGACCATCAACATGGTGGAATGGCTGCTCAATCAGATGCAGCGCGCAAACCGCAACTATGACAGCAACAACGGACGCGAGACCGCGCGCGTGACCACGGCAAGCGGGCTTTTGCAGCTTCGAAGCGACGCCGCGGCTCAGACGCAGATCAAGACCGCGGACCGCAACGCGGGCTTCTGCCGACTCTATGAGCTGCTGGACTGGCTGGCAATCGAGTTCTTTGACGACGACAGGCTGCTGTTTATCGGCGCCAAGGACGCGAACGAGGAGAGCGAGAGCATCATCTACAACTCCAATCGCTACGCGATGCAGACGCCGGAGCTGCGCGATCCGCTGACCGGCGAGCTGATCCAGGACGCGAAGATCTATTATCCCCGCGTGGACGTGACCGTGACTTGCGGCGACGCGCTGACCAAGACACCGGGCGCGACCGTGGAGCTGCTGGATAAGCTTGCGGCCACGCAGGTGACGGAAGACAACTGGCAGCTGCTTGCGGCAATGCTGGACTATCTGGACGTACCTCAGAAACAGGATATCGTGAACGAGTGGAAAGAAAAGTTCGAGCCGACGATCCCGCCCGAGGTGACGCAGGCACTGGAAACGGACCCGCAGCTGCTCGGGATCGTTGAGGAATTCGTGCAGAAGAAGGCCGCCATGGAACAGCAGGCGCAGGGCATACCCAACGCGCAGCCCATGGCGCAGCCGGTGCAGGAGCCGATGGGGATCGGCATGACGCAGGGCATGGCCCCGCAGATTTAAGAAGGAGGACCAATCGTGAACGAAAACGATACTTTAAATCCGACCGCGCCGGAAGGCGCAAGCGGCGGACAGGCTGATGTCGTGGATCAGCCGCAGGCGACCGAAACTCCGACTGAGGCGGCGGAGCAGGAGAGCGTCGTGGGCTCTCACAATCCGGACTTTGATCTGGTTGAAGTTGGCGAAGACGGCGAGCCGGTGAGCGAAGAACCCACAACCGACGCGCAGCCCGAGAGCGCCGATCGGGCAGACCAGAACAAGGAATCGAAGCAGCAGCAGACACACGAGGAAAATGCCGCCATCCGTGCCGCGCGCATCCGCGCACAGCACGAAGCCGAGGAAGCGGCGGCGGCAAGGACGGACGCAGTGATCGCAGGGCTGGGAGGCTTGCGGAACCCCTACACGGGCAAGCCGTTCGCGTCGCTCAAGGAGCTAAGTGACTACAGCGCCAACGTGCTGCGCGCGGAGAACGAGAAACGAGCGAAGGAGACCGGCAGGAGCGTTGACGAGATCGAGGAGGACGCCGCGAACAGGGCGTTCCTTTCCGAGCTTCGCCGACGCGCACAGCAGCAGACGCAGGAGGCACAGCAGGATCGCGGTGCGCAGCAGAGCGATTTCATACGTCAGGATCTGGCGAATTTCATTGAGAAACATCCGGACGTTGATATCGCGAAGCTGGACGCAAACGAAAGATTCCGCCTTTTCTGCGGCTCAAGGTATGGCCGGGAGCCTCTGGCGCAGCTCTATGAGGAGTTCCAGATCATCGTAGGCGACGCAGAACGCTCGGCAGTCACACGCGCGGAGCAGAAGGCGCAGCGCTCCACCGGAAGCGGCACGCCCGGCGGCGTCACGCTGACGCCCGCGCAGAAGAAGGATCTCGACAGATGGAATGCCGAGCATCCCGAAATGGCCATGACGGCCAAGGAATTTATCAGCAGATAAACAGTTGAAAGGAGTTTTTATTTATGAAGTTTTATCAGAAGCTCGACGGCGGCGTGCTCATCAGCGCACGCGAGTACGATATCGCCTACAATGCCGACATCAAGGACGGCCAGCTGGTGAAGCTAAGCGAGGGCAAGGTCGTCACCACGGCCGCGGCGGAGACCGGCGCCGTGCTCGGCATCGCGAACGAGGGCCACAGCGGAAGCGCCGACGCGCTCAATCCCAGGGCGAACGGCACGAAGATCTCCATCATTGACGATCCGAGCACCGTGTATCAGTGCAAGGCGCCCGAAGTGACCGCGGCGAGCGGCAGCGCGACCACGCTCGTCTTCACGGCGGGCCAGTACTTTGCCGCGGACGACTTCAACGGCGGCTATGTGAAGCTCATCTCCAAGGCGTCGGGCAGCACCAACACCGACAAGATCGGTCAGGTCCGTGCGATCACCGACTTCGCCGTGACCGCCTCGACCTCCGGCACCTTCACGCTGGAGAGCGGCGGCACGCCCTATGCCGGCGACATCTACGCGGTGTTCCCGCCCGTCGGCTTTGCCAAGGGCAATCTGGACACCAACCGCACGGGCATCGTGCTCACGGCGAGCGCCAACCTGCCGCTGCGCGTGATCGGCAGGGACATCCAGGCGGGCAAGATCAACCTCATGATCAAGAAGCACGCCTTTGCGGTGGACGCGTAATGATCACCTGGTCTAAGGAGCTGTACCGCTCCGGCGACGACACGACGTTCCGCGAGGGCTTTTGCCTCTCGACCGACAGCAAGCCGACGCCCGCCGACATGGCGAACGGCTCGAAGCTGGAGGAGATGGACACGGGCGACGTGTACCGCTACGATCGCAGCACAGGGGCGTGGATCACGCCCACAACCGGGGCATGACCCCCGAGAATGAAAGGAGAAAAATACAATGGCTAATCTGGCTGCATGGAAAACCAACAACTATAAATTTGTCGGCAAGGCGTTCGAGTATGCCTACGCCAACCGCCTCAACAAGTTTCTGAGCATCGTCGGCACGGCGACGAGCAACAGCATCGACTATGAGCTGACCGCCGGCGGTGGCTATGGCGAGATGCCGGTCTATGACGGCAACAACCTCAACGAGGGCAGCAAGAAGCGCGGCTTCAAGACCATCATCACGCCGGTCGAGTTCTCGCTTTCGGAAAGCGTCGGCTACAAGCAGGCGAAGATCGACAAGAGCGGCGAGTGCGGGCGCGTCGGCAAGCTGCTGGGCAACAGCGCGGCAATGACCGTCTACATGCACATGCTGCGCATGTTCGGCAACGCGTTTGACGCCAGCTACAAGGGCGGCGACGGCAAGCCCTGGGCGGCGACCGACCATCCCGTCGCGTCCAAGGGCTCGCAGGGCCGCACGTTTGTCGTGGATCCCGAGGCCGGAACGTTCTCGAACAAGATCACTTTGGCACTCAACGTGCAGAACATCACCAAGGCGCAGGCGCTCGGCGGGCGCATGACCACGCCGGACGGTCTGCCGTTCCTCGCCGATTACAGCCTGCTGCTGGTCTCGCCCGAGCTGGAAGCGGAGGCGAAGAAGATCTGCGGCGACAACGGGAAGTACCGCCCGAAGCAGAATCCGGACGACAACACCAACGCCGCGAATCCGCTTGCCGATCTTCAGTACATGGTCGTTGGAGGCGGTGAGGATGGCTTTACTCAGAAGCAGTGGGCCATCTGCGATCCGACGCTGATGCGCGAGATGGTCAAGCTGGTGTACATCACCAAGCCCACCGTCATGCAGACGGAGCTGGACAATCCGCTCAAGGATCTTTACACCGGCTATGTGGACTTCGGCTGCGGCTGGGGCGACGCGCGCCAGATCATCTTCTCCGACCCTGCGTAATCAGAGCGGAATAACATGACAGAAGCCTCGCGGCGGCGTTTGCCGCTGCGGGGCTTTTTTAAGGAAGGAGTGGCTTTATGAGCCTGGGCGACTACAAACTCACAGATAACGACGTCTCGACAAAAGGCGTCGTTGCGGCGCCGGACAGGCTGACCGGCACGGCGACGGAAAACAAGCGCGTGTTTGACCGACTGATCCGTGACGCGTTCAAGGGCCTTTATAACGGACTCATTGATGTGCTGACCACGATCAGCAACCGGCATTTCAAGGACGCGTCGTACAACGCCGGCACGCATGTCCTGACGTTTACGAAGGAGGACGACTCGGTCAAGGCCGTGACGATTGTGCCGACCACGGTGCCCGAAATCGGCGACACGGTGACGGGGAAAAACTACAAGCTGATCGCGGAGGCCGGCAGGCTTGTGATGGAGGAGGTGTAAACATGGCGGCAGGAGATCGTATCGCTATGGCGCTGGCGTCGGACATCGCGCCTCTGTTTGACACATCAGCGACGTATTTAGTCGGGTCCTATGTGATCTACGGTAATGGACTGTATCGTTGCACCACGGAACATCAAGGCGCGTGGGATGCAAGTCATTTTACGGCGGTTAACGTCGGTTCCGCGCTCAGGACCCTGAATCTCAAGGTGTACCCCTTTATTATAGAGCAGCCTGAGGATAGTGAAACGCCTATTGGCGGGACAGCGGTTTTTCTGGTTGAGTCGATGACAGCTACATCTTATCAGTGGCAGGAGAAGTCTCCAAGCGGATATTGGGTCAACTCGACCGACAGCGGAGCAACAACGGGGAACTTGATGGTGCCGATCACCGCTCAAAACGTCCGGGGCTACAAGTGGCGCTGTCGACTTAAAAATGCGGATGGCAAAACGGTATTTACTAATGCGGTTACAAACAACCCGAAGTATGACCTAGCCCCGACATTTGACCCCACGGAGAACTACGCTGTTGGCGCGTATGTCCTTTACGCTGGCGTGCTCTACCGCTGCACCACGGCGCACACCGGCGCGTGGGACGCGAGCCACTTTGAGGCGGTCAGCGTGGGCGGGGATATCGTGAACTATCTTCCGACGTTGTTTGCGCCGGCTGGCTTTGGGCTTGGCACAGGCGGGAAGCAGCTTACAGCCAGCGATAAGCTCGATCACACGTTCCAGTATCGCGGCAATTTTGGGCTATACTGGTCCAGCGCCGGCAATGTTCAAGATCCTCCCGAAGCGGGAAAAGCGTGCCTTGTGCTATGTTTACCTTATTCTTCGGCTGGCGGTGTTTTAATTGGGATAAGTACCGGCTCGACCGCGTCAAAACCGGGGTTGTATACAAAGCATCTATACGGCAACACATCATCTCAATGGTATCAAATCACATATTGAGGAGGATATTACTATGCAGAGAGTTATCTATGAGGTCTATGCCAAGGTCGTGGACGCGAACGGGTCGTACAACACGCTCACGGGCTACCCCAAAGTGTTTGACAGCCGTTCCTACGGCGGCGATCAAATCAAGACACGCCAGCGCGCCGAGGGCGAATTCCATGAATGCATCGGTGCTATGTGCAAGAACGACACCCGCCAGCTTCAGAGCGTTATCCTTATGAGCGCGGATGGCTTTGTGCTGATGCATGAATCCATCGGTCAGATTGCCGACTTGCCCGACAGCGAGTAAGGAGGCCGCACATGAATGAAGTTCTTCTCAAAGGCGCGATCGCGACGGCTGCGGCGTCGGTCGCTGCCTATTTCCACCAGTTAAGCTTCCCCGTGCTGTTGCTGCTCATTGCTATGGTGCTGGACTACGCTACCGGCATGGCGGCGGCGTGGATAAAAGGCCAGCTTTCCAGCCGCACGGGGATCATCGGCATCCTCAAAAAGCTTGGGTACATGGTCGTCGTCGCCGTCGCGGTGATCGTGGATATGATCATCAGCTCGGCGCTGGAGACCGCAGGCGTCAGCTCCAACTATCCGGATATCTTCGCGCTGTTGGTGACGTTCTGGCTGAGCCTTAACGAGCTGATCTCCATCCTTGAAAATCTCGCTGAGATCGGCGTGCCGATCCCGGAATTCCTGGTCAAGATCATTAAAAAGCTCAAGCAGACAACTGAGGAGAAAGGAGACGCCGACAAAAAGGGTGATGCCAAATGACGCGCGGGGAGAACGTCCTTTCCGTCGCCGTGCGTGACGTCGGCTACCACGAGAGCAGCGGGACGCGGACCAAATACGGCGAGTGGTACGGCTTGCAGGGCAAGCCGTGGTGCATGGAGGCGGTGCAATATTGGTATCATGAGGCGGGCCTTGACCTGCCGTACAAGACCGCGAGCTGCGGCGAGCTGCTGCGCTGGTATCTGACAAATCAGCCGGATTGCGTGCGCACGGAGCCGGTAAGGGGCTGCATCATCATTTTCGACCTGCCCAAGACCAAATACGACACGGACCACACGGGGCTGTTTGTCCGCAAGACCGACACGAAGATCACAAGCATCGACGGCAACACCAGCAACGGCAACGACGCGAACGGCGGCTGGGTGCAGCAGCGGACGCGGGATATCAAAAAGCTTGAAAACCTTTGGTACATCGTGCCGAGGGGATTGGAGGACGAGATCATGAAACGCTATGACAGCATTGCGGAGATCAGCGACGGCGCGCCGTGGGCGACCGAAACCGTCGCGAAGCTGATCGACAAGAAGTATCTCGGCGGGCGCGGCAAGATGCGCGACGCGCAGGGACGGCCCGCGGACCTCGATTTGAGCGAGGACATGCTGCGCCTGCTGGTCATCAACGACCGCGCGGGAATTTATAACTGAGGAGGCTATCAAAATGGCTGTTTTGAAACTCAAAAACGACAAACTCGTTGGCGTTGGCGCGGGGAAAGAAGGCGAAAAGATCGTCACGACCGGCAACACCGGCGGAACGGTCAAAACGCGCTTCGGAACGATCGACGAGCCGACGAGGGTGAAAAGAGACACGACCGGCACGACCGCAACGACCACTCAGGCGGTCAAAACGGCGACCGGCTACGGGAACACGCTGGTCGGCAAAGAGGGCGAGAAGGTCGTGCCCGGCGGGCTGGGGACCACCACGGCTGTCACTCCGACGCAGACAACACCGGCTCAGACTACGGCAAATCAGTCGATCTACAGCGCTGGCGATATAGGGCATGACGCCAACAATGCGCTGATCGGCGTCACGACCGATCAGAAGACCGGCAACACGCTTGACCCGAACGGCAAGCCCATCAACGGCATCCAGCTCCGCGACTGGACGACGGACAAGACCGACTGGCTTTCTCTGGCGAAGAACGCGGGCTCGACCGAGGAGATGCACCAGTATCTCTACAACCATCAGCTCCAGTCTCAGGCGCAGGGCCGCCCGGTCGACAAAAACGCGGTCAGTCAGGCGACCAATGCCTATTACGCAAACCGCCCGGTCGATTTCAAGGCGGCGGACGGCACGGTCAAGAGCGGCTACTACGGGCAGGACGAGAACGGCGTCTACGGCTATTTCAAGGACCCGCAGCACACGCAGAAGTGGGAGGGCGAGTTTGCGTACAGACCCGGCACGATCGGCTATCTGAAGGAGACCGACCCCTACGCGTACAGCCGCGCTATTGGCGACATCACGCCGACGCAGATCAAGGCGGGCGAGCCGGTCAGCGGTACGTCCGTCGCGGGCGAAAGCTCGGTGACGCCGACGACTCGAAGCGGCAACGGCGGCAGCGGTGGAAACGACGGCAACGGCATTACGGGTGGTGTGGGCGGCGGAACCGGAGGCGGCGTGCCAAGCGTTACCGGAGGGCAGACCGTCAATCAGACGCAGAATTCTGCGATTGACGATTTGGTCAGCAAGCTGATGGAGCTTTACGGCGAGAACGGATCTTACGCGCAGGCGCTGGCGGCGCAGCAGGCCGCACAGCAGGCCGCCACGCAGCAGGCGATCAACGATCTGGAAGGGCAGAAGAGCAGCATCGGCGACCAATACGCCGCGATGTACCGGCAGCTGTACCGCGACAACATGAATTCGCAAAAGAACCTCGATCAGGTCCTCGCCATGCAGGGACTGACCGGAGGAGCGGCGGAGAGCACGAGGCTCGGCTACGCCACCAGCTATGCCGACGCGCTGCGGCAGGGCGAGGAGCAGAGGATCGCGTCCTTGAACGAGCTGGACCGCGCCATTGTGAACGCGCAGCTCAGCGGCGACATCTCCAGCGCGGAAGCAGCCGCGGCGATGCAACAGGCGAGGACCGACAACTATGCCAGCGTGCTGAGGACGCTGATCAACCGCGGCGACACGCTTGCCGCGCAGGAATGGCAGCGGCAGTATCAGCTGGGCCGCGACGCGGTGAATGACAACCGATACGCCGACGAGCTTGCCTACAGCCGCTACCGCGACACTGTGGGCGACAGGCGATATGCCGACGAAACCGCCTACAGCCGCTACCGCGATACCGTAGGCGACTCGCGCTATGCCGACGAGCTCGCCTATGCCCGCGCGATGCAGGAAGCGCAGCAGCAGGCACAGGCACAGCAAAGCGCATACGCTCAGGCGCTGAACGAGGCGAAGACGCGCGCAAGCCTCGGCGACTACGGCGGATATGCCGATCTCGGTTACGACGTGAGCGGCATGACGCAGCAGACGGGCTATACGCCGACCTACACTGTCGCACAGCTCCAAAAGGAAATCGACAGATACTATAAGCAGGGCACACCGCTGTCCGCGACGGCGCTGCGAGACTATGAATACTATAACGGTCAGCCGTTTGGCACATCTTCCGGCGCATCCTCCGGCACGTCAGCCGGCGGCATCCGCTACAACAACGGCGGGCTGACCAATTCGGACGTTGCAAGCATTCAGGCGGCTTATCAGGCGCTTGGCTACAACATCGCGGCAGACGGTTACTGGGGGCCGGACAGCCAGGCGAAGACCGGAATCCCGGACGCCGCGACGGCTCGGGAAGCGCTGGCGTACTACGCCGGCAGAACGCAAAACGGACGCGCAGACTACATCGCGTAAGTAAAACAG
>Ga0265301_10002686_pt1 | contig 20066 bp, 20 predicted proteins | sample AusTroGonzalo_MG_2_FD_193488 | JGI IMG/M metagenome (GOLD analysis project Ga0265301, IMG submission 193488) | Bovine rumen microbial communities from tropical cattle in Woodstock, Queensland, Australia - Gonzalo_04 | ecosystem: Host-associated > Mammals > Digestive system > Stomach > Rumen ... | reverse complement strand
ACGAAGAATGTTCCCGTCCCCCGCTACCGTTGAAGTATTTGAAAGAGAAGATGAATGGACTGAGGAGAGGTCCGCTTTCGCTAGAAAGTTTCTTATCGAGTCTATTATCTCTCAAGGTCAAGATTTTAATAGCTACATCTTTCAGTGGTAGTTGAATATCTAGTTAAAATACCTTATAATATATATGTAAAGAGGAGAGAGGCTGAAAGAGCCGACCTGAAGAGCGTGGTAGCGTTCACAGACTCTGTTAGATGGCCTTCTACCAATACGACCCGACAGATGACGGAGCTCTCCTCTTACAATAAGATTACGGAGGATGTAAATATATGCCCAGAGGTAGGCCTAAAGGGAGCAAAAACAAAAGTACTCTCATGAAGATGAATCTTCTTGCTGAAGCTACGGAGAAGGTTGAAGAGAAAACCATTCCTGTGCAAGAGGAAAAGAAACCTGAAGTTAAGAAGGAGTTTACTCCTAAGTATTCTTATTGTTGTGAAGTCTGTGAGAGGACTTTTCCTGGATCTCCTAATCCGATTGACTTTATGAGGCTTACTGGTAAAGCAGACTACTACAGAGAGTCTCGTAGCAGGAAGTTGTACGTTTGCAATGAGTGTGCTCTTGAGTTGAGCGATGTAATAGACCGTTGGCTGTTGAAGAAGAATCCGAAGTTGAGGAAGTTTCCCTTGAATGGAGACAGTAATGAAGAGAACGTATCTGACCTTTCCTGAAGATGTAAAGTATCTTGCATGGCTTGTGCCTAGTAATCTTTCCCTTGTATATGCAAGGATGACTGACGCCAAGCAGGTGCCTTGTACATTAAAGAACACAGGAGACGGATCCGTAGTACTCTCTGCTGAAGGATATCACGATGCAACCTTTGTTGATAAGCATTTCGAGTTCTTGCTTTACTGCGGCGATATAGTGAAAGTTAGTTGATTCATTTACTTTTTTACATTATAATTAGACTGTAGAAAATAAATGATGGAGGTCCCAGAGATGACGTACGAAATGGTTATTCAGGCACTGGAGAACATTCACCCCGGTTCGTTCTTCCGGATCAGCTACAAGACAGAGCTTCCTCTGAAGGCTGCATTTTCTAAGCAGGGATACAAGATCTATCGTCTGTGCCAGTCCACTGTTCGTACTGGTGTTAACTACAGCAACATTCGTTTCGTCATTGAAGAGAGGTCCCAGCGTCCTGAGTCCTCTTCCTCTCACAAGAGCAACATCGTCCCCATTATCAAGAACAAGGTCTACAAGAATTCCGAAACCGATCAGCTTTACCTGAGGATCTATCCTACTAAGAAGGGTACGAACAAGGTCAGCCAGTATGTCGTTGTCAACCCCGACGGAATGATGACGATGGTGAGTCAGCTTGATTCCGAGAATAAAGAAATGGTTCGCGACTCTTACTTCACTGGCAAGTACAGCCCGATCTCGATGATTAAGTTGGAGAATCTGTATCGGGTTGGTAGCCTGGGGGTTATGGACGAGTAATACTAGAACATAATAATAGGCCAGATTAGAAATAGTCTGGCCCTTGTATTATATATTGAACAAACTTAAGGAGGCATATTACGGAGTTATATGAAGTATAGTGTTTATTGTGCTGGTCCCATCTTCTTTGAAGGAGATTTCTATAGGAGCCAGGTATGGAGAAATAAGTTGGTTGCAGTCTTTGGTGATAAACTTGATATGTATTTCCCCGTATTCAATACTGACATTAATGGTGTTGAAGGTAAGAAAAAGTTTGCAGGATCCAAAGAGATTGCAAAGGCTGACAATGAAAGACTCGATAATACTGACATCTTGATTGCGTGTATTGACGGCGACGTACTTCCTTCTGGTACTTGCACTGAGATCGGTATTTTTAGAGAGAAGATCAAACGTGGGGATAATAAGTGCTTAATCGGTATCTGTACTGATACTAGACAGTGTTATCTTACTCATAGCGAAGCGAAGGACAAGGGCGGAGCTTCTTCTCTTGGCGAGCAGCAGTATTCATATCAGAATCTCTATACAACTGGTTGTATTAAAGAAGTTGGTGTTCTTGTAAGCAATATTGATGAAGTAATTGAAGAAATTCAAAAATGGATTGATAAGCAAGAACATGTTAGAAACATTCCTGGTCAGATGTCACTCGATGATGTTTGTGATGAGTGTAAAATTGGATAAAATGAGGTAAGACATGCTTTACAATGTAAAAGATAAGGTTCCCTTTTTCAAAATGCTAGCATTCGGATTTCAGTTGCTTCTCTCCGTTTTTGTTGCAACTGTTTTGATTTGTCAGATCTGTGGAGTTTCAGTTAGCGGAGGCTTGTTTGGTGCAGGTCTTGCTACAATTGTTTATTTGATTGTTACTAAATTTGAATCTCCTATGTATATTTCAAACAGCGGTGCATTTGTAGCTCCTGTCTTGATTGCCCTTTCTGTTGGTGGATATCCTGCAGTCGCTCTAGGCGGTCTAGTAACTTGTGTTATTTATTGTCTGTTTGGATTTATCTTTAGTAAGGTTTCAGTTGATAGTATCTATAAAGTGTTCCCGAAGACTCTGATTGGTTCAGTTACTATGGTAATTGGCATCACGCTCATGGGATTTATTGCTACTTATGTTCAGATTGACGGAGTAGTTAATATGTGGGGAATGAGCGTAGCTCTTGTAACACTTGTTGCTATCGCACTGTTTGCACATTACTCAAAAGGAATGATGAAAACTATTCCGTTCCTCCTAGGTCTTCTTGTGGGTTATGTTTATGCACTACTGCTTACTGTAAGTGGCGTATATTCTATTGTAGACCTTTCTCTGTTTAGTGGTATATCTATTTTCTCTAGACCTGATTTTGCTTTCCTCCACTGGTCTGCAAAATCATTCAATATTATTTCTATTGTTATTCTCTATGCAGCATATACAGTTAGTGCTATGATGGAAGCACTAAGTGACCATGCTGCCCTTGGTAACATCATTGGTGTTGATCTATATAAGAAGCCAGGACTAAATCGTATCTTCTGTGGAGAAGGTGTTGCTAATCTTGTTGGAGCAGTATTCGGTGGTCTTGGAACTTGTAGCTATGGTGAAGGAGTAGGCTGTGTTGGTGTTAGTAAAGTAGCGGCTGTTAGAGTTACGCTTACTGCTGCCCTTATGATGATCTTCCTTAGTATATTTACTCCTGTCCAAGCATTTATTGCATCTATTCCGAGCTGTGCGTTTGCGGGAGCAGCAATCATTTTGTATGGCTACATTATGAATAGCGGTGTTAAGATGCTACAGCAGGTCGATCTTAACAATCAAAAGAATCTTCTTATCGTATCAATTGTTGTGTCTATTGGTGTTAGTGGTCTGTTTATCGGTGGGGGTAACTTCACTATTTCTGGAACTGCTCTTGCACTTATTGTAGGAGTTGTACTAAATCTTATTCTAAAGGACGGATAAAAATGGGATATAGACAGTATATCTATTCTGTAGATACATGGCTTGTTGATGAGATTAGGAAATGCAAGACGGAACAAGAATTTATTGAAACTATGAAGAAGTTCCGTAATGATTCCGTAGAGTACGATAGTATTGATGAGGAGTATTATTTCCCGCTTTATCATCTGGGTGAAGAACTATACGAGTTTGGTAAGTACTGGGAAAATTCAGACGAGATGTATAAACACGGTGACTCATTATTTACAAGTGACGAGCTAAATGAAAGATATGAAGACTATGGAGCAATTGTACTTGACGAAGAAGGTCTTCTTTGTGCCATCGAATGGTACAGGTCACATGTAGAGAAAATGTATCAAGATCTTCTCTCAGAAACTTCTACAAATGAGTGGGACACTAGACCTCAGTTCGATAGACTGAAAGAACATGTACAAGATTACATCTATTGGTGGAAGAATACCGGACCCGGAAATCTTAATAAAAAGACTGACTGTATTGTTAACTCATGGTTATATGAGCACGGGTATTTTGAACTTGTTCGTATTTACAAAACATTTGATTGGGATAACAACTCTCTAGTATTTCTTGGTTGGTAAGGAGAAGATAACAAATGAGTTTCTATAATATGGCAAATGGGTTCAATCCAGCATGTGTATTCATTATGCCTATGTTGGGTAGGAAGCAAGATGAGTGGCCTCGATTCCGTGATTGTTTTGTTAGTCAAGATGGTAACATAGAGATATACACTCGTGTTGGTGGAGCAAATCGTGGTTGTGGATTTGGAGAAGAGGAGCTTTATAAAGATCCCAATTTCATAACTTCTTATGATGATGATTTTGATAACACTTATGCAACTTATGTGTTCTCTGTTCCAGAAAAATGGAAAGAAGATTTTGACAAGATAGTAGATGGAAAGATTAGAGAAACTTCTCTTGAGTATCAAAACTATTTGAGAGAATTCTTTCCTATGTTGGAAGAGAAAGGAATCTTTGATAAGATCTTTCTTGAAGAGTAAAAAATAAATAACTAGACTATAATAGCTGAGATCTTTATCTCAGCTATTTTTTTTTATTTATAACAGTAGATATCTTAGTAGTTACTAGTTTAATATTGTGCTATATTATTTAGTTAGGGGAATATAAATTTCGTCTACATAATTGTATATAATCATTATAACAAATGATTGAATGAAAATTGTATATAGATATGATACAACATACTTCTAATGTGTTATATTAGTAGGAGGTTAGAAGAAATTGCTTACAATAGATACCTTAGATAAAACAAAACTCCTATTAACTCGTGGAGATGACGGATATGTTGAACTTCCAATCTTTCAAAGAGTTTTAGACAAGTCTGTCCCAGGAAAATATCGCTACGTGAAATATCTTGTTCAGGAAGGAGAAACTGTAAGTGTCCAAGTAAGGAAAGAACCTGTAGTAAATGAAAGTACTTCAGGTGAATCTACACTTGTATTTGTTGGTGACATCAGTATACAAGACGGTGTTCCTGTTTGGCACATTACACATACTCAATCAGAGATTGACTGTGATATTTATTACTGGGATGTTCAGATTGTAATGAGTAACGGAACAGTTAGTACTTATAATTCAGGTCTGCTTCAGATTATGCCAGAGGTAACAGTGTGAATCCAGAATTAGTTGGAGAATTAAATATCGTCGCTCAATTAACTGGAGGAGAATTAAATACTATCTCACAGTTTGAGGGCGGTGTATTAACACTTCCAGAAATATTCAATGATGTTGGAATTCAATCCATTGTCTTCAATGACGACGGAACGATGACCATTATACTAACTGATGGTACTTCTTACACGTCCCCATGTTTAATTGGACCTGGTATTGCACCTGGAGGTACTACTGGACAAGTACTTGCTAAAGCTACAGATAATGACTACGAAACGGAGTGGGTTGATCCTGGTGTACAGGACATACCGATTGCTACAACAGAGACATTGGGCGGAATAATCGTAGGAAGTGATCTGCTCATAACTAATAACGGCGTTTTGTCTGTTGATAAAGCTAATGCGGTTCAAGAAGACAATACAAAACCTATTACAGCAGCAGCGGTATATACCGAAGTAGGTAATATAAACGCTCTGTTAGCAACAATATAAAGGAAATGAATCTATGAGTACAGCAACTGAAATTAGTAGATTATCTCTTGCAAGAAATACTATTAGGGACAAACTTATTGAATTTGGCCTTGCTGAAAGTACTGACAAGCTAGATGTATTAGCTACTGAAATTGATAATATTGTTTATAGAGGAGCAATTACCGCAACTGTCCAGGAGGGTGACACATATACAATTCCTGCTGGTTACCACAATGGTTCTGGTACGGTACAAGGAGTTGCTGGTGGTGGTAACTATACTTTACAAAGTAAGTCCGTAACCCCAACAAAATCTCAACAGAGTGTTACTCCTGATAATGGATATTATGGATTATCCGCTGTTACGGTAGCTGCAATTCCTGAAGCATATCAGAATGTTTCTGCTGTTACTGCTACCGCTTCTGACGTACTATCACCAAAAGTTATTGTAGATGCTACGGGCGCTACTATAACTGGTACGATGCCGAACAATGGTGCAGTTTCTCAAACACTTACAGCTACTACTACAAGTTATACAGTTCCGGCAGGCTATCACAACGGTTCGGGCACTGTTTCAATTGTGACAGAAACTAAATCAGCTACTCCGAGCACGTCAAGTCAGACTGTAACGCCAACTACAGGAAAATTATTGACACAAGTTACAGTTAATGCTATCCCAAGTGAATTTGGCGACACAACCGGAGACGATGCTGTTGCAGCAAATATTCTTTCTGGTAAGAAAGCACACAGTAACGATGATGGCGATGCAGTTGCTATTACCGGTACTATGCCTAACAATGGTGCTGTTTCTAGGACACTTGATGCAACTACAAACAATCAGTCGTACACAGTACCTGAAGGTTATCATAATGGTAGTGGTACAGTTAATATTGTTCTTGAAACTAAAACAGCTACACCTACTACATCTTCTCAGAATATAACACCGACATCAGGTAAAGTACTGAGTAGAGTAACAGTTAATGCAATTCCTTCAAATTACAAGGACACAACAAATGTTGATGCAACAGCAGCAGATGTTCTTGAAGGAAAGACTATTGTTACTGGTAGTGGTGAAGTAGAAGGCACAATGCCTAACAACGGAGCTGTTTCACAGACATTAACAGTTTCCTCAACTAGTTATACAGTTCCTGAGGGCTATCACAATGGTCTTGGTACCGTTTCTATTGTTACAGAAGCAAAGAGTGCAACTCCTACAAAGAGTAGCCAAACAATTAGCCCTTCAACGGGTAAAGTATTAAGCTCTGTTACTGTTGCGGCTATCCCAGCAGCATATCAGGATGTTACTAATGTTGACGCTACAGCAGGCGATGTACTAGCAGGAAAAGTTATTGTAGCAGCTGACGGTACAGAGATTACTGGTACTATGCCAAATGTTGGTGCGGTATCTAAAACACTTGATGCTACTTCAAATAACCAGTCTTATACAGTTCCAGAAGGCTATCATGATGGTACTGGAGCAGTCAATATTGTTCTTGAGACGAAGAGCACAACACCTACTACTTCTTCTCAAACAATTACACCTACTTCAGGAAAAGTACTTTCTGCAGTAACAGTTAATGCTATTCCTGCAAAATATGGTGACACAACGGGTGACACAGCTACAGCGGCAAACCTGTTAGCAGGAGCTACTGCACATACTATAGTAAATGGAGCAGCTACACAGATTACTGGTACGATGCCGAATAACGGAGCTATTTCAGGAACAATTGACGGACTTACTACTACAAGTTATACAATACCTGCTGGATATACAACAGGTGGATCTGTTAGTCTGACAAATGATATTGAATTAGCACTAGCAGCAATCTAAGAAAGGAGATGTGTCTATGAGCATCTCCTCAGAAATTACAAGAATAAGTGGGAATGTATCTGACGCCTTTGATGCTATTGAGGCAAAAGGTGTGCAAGTCCCTGCGGGTTCTACTAGTGATGACCTAGCAACTCTGATAGCGCTGATTTCAGGCGGCGGTGGTGGAGTTGTCATCACAGAGACTCCGGATTCTCATGGTGGTACTATTGTTGAAATCACAGGAGAAGAAATATGGTTACAGTCAAAGAATGCTACACCCACTACTTCTTCCCAGCTGATTGAACCTGATGAAGGGTATACAGGACTTTCTTCTGTTAGAGTATCTCCTATTCCAAGTGAATATATTATTCCAACAGGAAGCTACAATATAACTAGTAATGGAAGCGGAATTGATATAGCTCAGTATGCTACCGTTAATGTTAGTGTTCCTTCTTCTGGCGGTTCTTTACAAGAGAAAACAGGAATTGCTCCTACAGAGTCAAGTCAAACAATATTTGCAGATCAAGGTTATGATGGACTATTATCGGTTCAGATTGATCCAGTGAGTAGTTCTTATGTTGGATCTGCAATAACTAGAAGAACAAGTTCTGACTTAACAGCTTCAGGAGCAACTGTTTCAGTTCCTGCGGGATATTATTCTTCTGCGACTTCAAAAAGTGTTAGTTCAGGAACTGCAGGAACACCTTCAGCGTCGAAAGGTACAGTTAGTAACCATTCTATTTCTATCACTCCTTCAGTTGTAAATACTGCTGGTTACATATCTGGAGGTACTAAAACAGGAACTGCTGTTACAGTTACAGCAGCAGAATTAGTTTCAGGTACAAAACAGATTACTTCAAATGGTACTAACATAGATGTAACCGATTATGAAAAAGTTACAGTTGCAGTTCCTGGATCAACTGTTAATCTTCAGGATAAGACTGATATTGATCCATCAACATCTTCTCAAACTATAACAGCTGATGAAGGCTATGATGGATTAGGAAGCGTTCAAATAAATGCTATGCCTTCTGGCACAGCAGGAACACCAACTGCAAGTAAAGGAACAGTTTCTAACCACTCTGTATCAGTAACTCCCTCAGTAACAAATATTACAGGTTATATTACGGGAGGAACGAAAACAGGTACTGCAGTTACAGTAGCTGCTTCAGAACTTGTTAGTGGTAGTGAGACAAAAACAGAAAATGGAACATATGATGTAACAAATCTAGCAAGTCTTGTTGTTGCTGTGCCTGCTCCTGTTCATACTTTACAAACAAAGTCAGAAGAATTTACCCCCAGTGAGTCAGAGCAAAGTACAACCATAACTCCTGACACAGGGTATTATGGATTAAGTGAAGTTTCTGTAACAGTAAATCCTATTTCTTCTACATATGTAGGTAGTGGAATTACTAGACGATCTTCAACAGATTTGTCAGCTTCAGGAGCTACCGTAACAGCGCCAGCAGGATATTATTCTTCTGCCGCAACAAAGACTATAACGAGTGGTTCGGCAACACCTGCAGAATCAATTTCTGCAACTGGAGCAACTGTTACAACTGGAACTAACACACTAACATTAACTAAGTCTTCTGTTAGTAACACACCCGTAGTTTCTGCTGGTTATATCTCTTCAGGAACTGCAGGAAATTCTTCAGTGTCATTGACTGCATCTGTTAATATCCGTTCATCTTCAGATTTAACAGCCTCTGGAGCAACGGTAACTGCCCCTGCTGGGTATTATGCAAGTGCAGCAACAAAGAGCGTTAGTTCTATGACACTACCGACGTCTGCCTCCTCTAGTGCTACATCTGGTTACACATCAAAAGCTACTATTAGCAGAAGTACTTCTGATCAATATATAAATATACCTACTGGGTATAATTCTGCAGGAGCGTACTACAAGATTAATGCTGTAGCTAATGGTTCTGCAACAGCTCCTGCAACAATAAGTGGAACATCTGCCTCTGTTTCAACTGGAACAAATACTTTGACACTAACAAAAACGGTTTCTGTCACACCTTCAGTTACAGAAGGTTATATTTCAAGTGGAACAGCAGGAAACAGTTCAGTATCTCTTACAGCTTCTGTTACAACGAAAGCAGCAGCCACAATCACTCCAACAACAACTAATCAAACAATATCTTCTGGAACTTATCTAACGGGTACACAAACGATTGCAGGTGACGCTAATCTAGTTGCAGGAAATATCATTAGTGGAAAATCAATCTTCGGAGTTAGTGGTTCAGTTGTTATTCAACATTACTACACAGGAACTGGGGCACCTTCTTCATCGTTAGGAGAAAACGGTGATATCTATCTTAGAACAAGCTGAGGTACAGTAAATGGCGACAGCAAGATTGGTTCCTTCAACCTATTATTTAAGTAATTCATCGTATCTATCAGTATCAAATGAAGATAATATGTATACAAATACAGATAGCTCTACTTATGGTACTTTTACCCATGGCAGAGCATCTACAAATAGTACATATTATGCTTATTTACGAGGGTTTAATTTTAATTTACCATCTGACGCAGAAGTAACTTCTTTTACTATTAAAATTAAAGCCCGTGCGACTGGTCATACTACTTCAACTTCTTCTTCTTATTATATGTCCCTTTATAATGGTACAAGTGCAATTGGTAGTACAAGTGCTTCTGGTAGATTAACCACAACAACAACCACATTTACTTTTTCTATTCCAAGTTCATTAACTTGGTCTGTATTATCAGGATATGGGTCAAACTTTGGTATTCGTATTCCTTTAAGAAGAGCAAGTTCAAATACTGCTGATGTTGTTTCTGTTTATGGTGCCGAAATAGAGGTTAACTACACTGTTCCTGTTCAGTATAGTGTTACGATTAATAACTCTACTTCTGCTACTGTTATCGCCAGCGATACAGCCCCTTATGAGGGTGATGACGTTGATATTTTCACTGACACATTAAATGGTCTGACGATTACAGATAATGGAGTAGATGTAACGAGCCAGTTTGAGCAGATAACGGGCGGAACCGTTTCGGCGGTTCCGGGCTCTAATTTTACTACAGGGTTCAGTAGTACCAGCGGGAACTTTTACCAGAACTCCAGCACGACAAGTACTGCTTGGTTGGAATATGCAATCGGTCATTCTGCAGAAAGCCCATATTCTACAAGTAATACTAGTAATACATATGTTAAACCTGAAGGTTCTACTGGGTGGATCAACTATGAGTTTGACTTCAGTGAAATTCCCTCAAATGCCACTATTAATAGTGTTAGTGTTGCTGTTTATGGCGGTAGAGAAGACTCTAGCATTGATAGTACACATGTAGCTAGATTTCAATGTTATTCTGGGTCTACTGCAAAAGGAACTTTACAGAACTTCACATCTACTAGTAATGGTAAAGTAACCGTTACCGATGTTGGAACTTGGACAGCAGCTGAGCTCCATGATGCTATTCTACGATTTGAGCTAGGATACTACGGCGGTCGAATGCTTGGTATAACCTGGACAGTAACATATACAGTCAATGATTATGTCTATGTAATCAACGCTATTGCAGCGGATCATACAATCGTAGTTACTAGTGGCGGTGTTGTTCAAACTATATACTTTAAGAATAATGGCTCCTGGGTGGCCGCGAACACTGTATATAAAAAAGTAAATGGGTCTTGGGTATTACAGACCAATTTAGTTAATGTTTTTGATAGCCAGACAAACTACGTTAAGGGGTGATAATGTTTGGCAATTAGTAAAGTTATCTTGAATGGAACCACCCTTATTGATGTAACTCAAAAAACAGTTACTTCAGGAACCATGTTAGACGGAACTACTGCGTTGAAGAATGACGGAACTGATATAACAGGTTCAATTGAAAGTAAATCTTCAACTGATCTAACAGTGAGCGGTGCAACTGTCACAGCACCGGCAGGGTTTTATTCAAGTAATGCAAGCAAATCTGTAGCAAGCGGTAGCGCAACTACTCCTGCAACAACAATCAGTACAACTCCTAGTATATCTGTTTCATCTGCAGGATTAATTACTTCTTCAGTTACGGGAAATAAAAGTGTTACTCCAACTGTTTCAGCAGGATATGTAGATTCAGGAACAGCGGGAACTATCAGCGTAAGCGGAAGTAATACAAGTCAGTTAAGTACACAAGCTGCTAAAACAGTGACTCCAACAAAGTCACAACAAACTGCTGTAGCTTCAGGGAAGTATACAACAGGTGCTGTAACAGTAGCAGCTATTCCCGCTGAATATATAACAACTACAGATGCTACAGCAACTGCAGCACAGATATATTCTGGTGCAACTGCTTATGTTAATGGTTCAAAGATTACAGGAACTGCTGAAGTTTCTGTTGACGGACATAGACTTATTATGCCTTCGGGCCTTATTAGCATTTAACGAGGAATAAGTATGAGTTATTTAGATCAAATTACAGTTGGATCTACTACATATGATCTTCAAGATTCAGGAGCTCAAAGAGTTACTTTAATAGGAGCTTCCGCTCCTACTACGTCTACTGTAGGTGTTGTTGGTCAACACTATATAAATACATCTGCTACAAGTCATCCATATGAATATGTTTGCACTGCTGTTTCTTCAGGAACATACACATGGATACCTGTTGATTCTAGTGACGCACCTGTTACTAGTGTTAATAGTAAAACTGGTGCTGTAGTTCTTGACAAGACGGATATAGGTCTAGGGAATGTAGCTAATGTTGCTCAGTACTCAGCAAGTAATCCTCCACCTTATCCAGTGACATCAGTCAACGGTTCAACGGGTGCAGTAACGGTGAGTGTTCCGTCTGCAGCAACTGCAACTCCTTCAAACTTAGGAACAGCGGCGGTTGGAACAAGTACTAAATATGCTAAAGAAGATCACGTGCATAAGATGCCTACAGCTTCTGATGTAGGAGCGTTGCCTTCTAGCACTTCTATCCCTTCAAAAACAAGTGATTTAACTAATGATAGTGGTTTCATTACTTCATCCTCTCTACCTGTTGCCGCAACTGAAACACCTGAGGATCTAGGTACAGCTACAATAGGCACATCAACAAAGTATGCTAGAGAGGATCATGTACATACTAAGCCAACATATAGTAAGTCAGACGTTGGATTAGGTAATGTAGACAACGTAAAACAGTATTCAGCTTCAAACCCGCCTCCGTATCCCGTTACTAGCGTAAATGGAAATACAGGTGCAGTAACTGTAGTAGAAGACGATAAAACTTGGAATGGTGTTACTTTAAATAAATCTTACGGAGCAAGTAATAGTAACTACTATATTCCAGCTATCGAAAGTGGAAGCGTTTCAGATACAACAGCAAGATTCACTCTTGCTACTACAAGCCCAACTACTAATGCCATACCAAAATATAATGTAGACAGTTATTTAATTTCAACTACTCCTCCTGCTAATGACAATTCAACAAGAGTAGCTACAACAGCTTATGTAGATAGCGCTATTGACGATCTTCCTGAACCTATGGTGTTTAAAGGATCTTTAGGTACAGGAGGAACAGTTAGTACATTACCAGCAGCAGCAACTTCAAATACAGGATTTACATATAAAGTAATTACTGATGGAACGTATGCTTCACAAGATGCAAAAGTTGGTGATACATTTATCAGTGATGGAACTGCTTGGGTATTGATCCCTTCAGGTGATGAACCTAGTGGAACTGTTACAAGTGTTGGAGTAAGTAATGCTACTAATGGCGGATTATCTGTAAGTGGCAGCCCTATTACTAGTAGCGGAACAATCTCTATTGGTCACAGTAATGTATTAAGTAGTGCACAAACTACACAAGCAGTGTATCCGATAAAGATTGATAAGAATGGACATATTAGTGCCTACGGAAGTGCTGTTAGTATTCCAAGCAAGACTAGCGACCTAACTAATGATTCTGGATTTATTACCTCTGCTTCTGTACCAGCAGCAGCAACTGAAACACCCTCTGATTTAGGTACAGCGGCTATTGGTACTTCAACAAAATACGCTAGAGAAGATCACGTTCATACAAAGCCAACATACTCCAAGAGTGATGTAGGCTTAGGAAATGTAGATAATGTAAAACAATACAGTGCTAGTAATCCTCCTCCGTATCCAGTAACAAGTGTAAATGGAAATACAGGAGCTGTAACAGTTGTAGAAGACGACCATAAGTGGGCTGGAGTTACACTTGGAGCATCTGGAGCAAATACAGCTGCAAATGCTTATGTTCCTTCAGTGTCGACAATGGGAAACACTTCGGGAACAGCTTACTGGGCAACTGTTAGTAGTACACCAACGGCATACGTTATAGCAAAGTATGATGGTGATAAGTATCTATATTCTACAACTCCTGCAACAAGTGATAATTCAAGTAAGGTTGCTACAACTTCATTTGTAAAAAGTTCATTACCAACAAAAGTTAGTGATTTAACAAATGATAGCGGATTTCTAACATCTTCTGGTGCTGTCACATCTTTCAACGGAAGTACTGGAGCAGTTACATATACAGCTCCTGTGACCAGTGTTAATGGTGAAACAGGTGCAGTTACAATTACTGATAGTGACGAAAAACTGAAAACAGATAGCTTACCAGATGCAACAGATGAGTATGTGCTACTAGGTCCTGCAAGCACAACAGCAGGAAATAAGTATTATACTACTGGAATGTCTTTCAGATCTCGTTCCGATGAAAAGACAGATCGTCTAACAATAGGTGTATCAGGAAACAGCTCTAGTACTACAAGAAGATCAGGTCAGATTGCCCTTTACAATCAAGATAAATACTGTATAATAAGAAATTCTTCTACTACTAATAGTGGTTACTATATCAATGTTCCTGCATCTGGAGGCACATTAGCACTTTCTTCTGAAATTCCTACTAAAGTTAGTGATTTGACTAATGATTCTGCCTTTGTTGATGCAACAGGAGCTGCCGCCGCGGCACCCGTACAGTCGGTAAATGGTTCAACTGGAGCAGTTACTGTTTCAGTTCCGTCTGCATCGTCAGCAACACCACAAGCGCTTGGAACAGCGGCAGCAGGTACTTCTACTGATTATAGTAGAGCAGACCACGTCCACGCTAAACCGACCTATTCAAAATCAGATGTAGGCTTAGGAAATGTTGACAATGTTCAACAGTATTCCGCTAGTAATCCTCCTCCTTATCCAGTAACTTCAGTGAATGGAAAAACTGGAGCAGTTACCGTAGCAGAAGATGATAAAACATGGGGCGGTATAGAACTGGATGATTCTGTTGCTAATGTAGCCGCAGACTCATACGTTCCATTTCTGTATTCGGATGACACGGCAAAATGGACTACGGCGTCTTCTACCCCAGCTAACTATAAAATCGCTAAATACGCCAATGGTGGATATCTCAAGTCTACAACTCCGTCAGCTAGAGATAATTCTACAAAGGTTGCAACTACAGCATATGTTGATAGTGCTCTTCCTGAAGCAGCAACTGCAACACCTTCTAATCTTGGAACAGCAGCAGTAGGTACATCTAGTAAATATGCAAAAGAAGATCACGTACACAACTATCCTGATGTTGTTCACGTTGGATCTAGTGCCCCTTCAGACAGTAACATTGAATTGTGGCTTGATAATAGTTCAGGTGGCAACTCAGTAGTTTCTTCAGTAGACGGAAAAACTGGTACAGTTACGGTACTTCCGTCTGGTGGAACTACAGGTCAAGTTCTAAAGAAAGTATCCGGTACTAGTTATGATGTTACTTGGGCTAATGAAAGCGGTTCAGTTACTTCTGTTAATGGTCAGACCGGCGATGTTACCGTCCCGACTGTTGCTATTCAGGACACGACTCCGACTGGCGGAGAACTGCTCTGGGTAGACACGGACGAGCCGGGAGTTAATGTTACCATACCGCAGATAGACGACAACAATGTCAGCTCAGACGATACTTGGTCGAGCCAGAAGATACGAGACTTTATCTACCCGGTTGGATCTATCTATATGAGTGTAAACTCAATTTCTCCAGCTACTATCTTTGGCGGCACTTGGGAACAGCTTGAGGACAGGTTTCTTCTTGGTGCAGGCCAGACGTATACCGCAGGAGATACTGGCGGCGCGGCTACACATACGCACACGACTGGTGACCACACGCTGACTATCTACGAAATCCCGAGCCACAACCACAGTATGGCTTTAGCAAATACCGATGCTTCGCTTTCGTCATATGCTCGATTCGGTTACAACGGAGAAGCATTTCGAGGAAATACAGGCAATTCTGGTGGCGGTCAGGCGCACAACCACGGCGATACAGGTTCTTCCAGCAATCTCCCGCCGTACCTCGTTGTGTACATGTGGGAAAGGACGGCTTAACTATATAACTTATGAATAATTAATTACGATCTGTAATATAATAATACAATCAAGGAGCTCAATATAATGATCTATTTTGTATTTGAAATGCAAAAGATGTCGGAACAGCAGTTAGTTATTCCGACTCCACTATCCACTTATTCCGATTGGAATCAGGCACAAAGTGAATTTCACAGACTTTGCTCTTTGGCAGCTATATCTTCTGTAATGAAACACACTGTTGTGATGATGGATGATAATGGATTTATCTGTGATAGCAAAAGTTACGAACACGAGAGTGAATAAATCAATTTTAAGGATGACTTGACGATGGCTCTAACATTAACAAATGACATACTTAAGTTCCGTGAGTCTACATCAGACCCCTGGGAAAAGCTTCTAATACAAGCTAACATGAATTTTAATCTCATCTATCCTGTCGGCTCTATCTATATGTCTACAGTTAATGTAGACCCAGGCACGATATTCGGAGGAACATGGGAGAGGCTGAAAGATAGGTTTTTGCTTGGTGCCGGCGACACTTATACGGCGGGAGATACCGGCGGTGAAGCTACGCATACTCTGACAGAGAACGAAATACCAGCTCATACGCATGGCAGTAAATCGTTGGTTGGTACAATGAACCCTTTGTCATGGGCATCAAGTGCTTCAGAAAGTGGCATTGTCAGTGGTGTGCAACAGCATACAGATAGAGTCGGAAATTCAGGCTCTAACTGGGGTGACAGATTGTACACAATAAATGCCACTCACGAACATGGCAGCGTAGGCGGAAGTCAAGCTCATAACAATATGCCCCCTTACCTCGTCGTCTATATGTGGCGTAGGCTCACTCTTTCCCCAACTATCTATACTCCTCCTACAAATGTTCTCATCGGTGAAGTAGCAAGCGAGGACATCGTGCCAGTTTCTAAAGGTGGAACAGGAGCAAACACGGCGGCAGGAGCGCTTACTAACCTGGGTATAGCTGGATCATTTACATATTCCACAACAGAGACGGAAACAGGGCAGACGTGGATAGACGGCAAAAAGATATACAGAAAAGTCTTCCAAGTAACTACTACTATTGCCGCTGGGGCATACTCAATTGACGTCAGCCTTCCGACAGATCGGATTGGTCAACTAACATCGATGTATGGCATTGGACTAAACGGAAGCAACTATTTCCCTCTTCATTATCCGTATAGCTCGTCAGCACTTGGATATTTTTATTTGTCATCTGGTGGTTATGTTACTGGCAATATGCCGTTCGTGTCCAGTAAAACCATATTCGTTTTCGAATATACAAAGGCTTCGTGAAGAGAATAAATATGGCAGAGGTAACATATGAGTGTTTTAAAGATAAAAAATGGAAATACATGGATTGAAATACCCGCTGGAGGAGCTGGAGTTCCCTCAGGAGGAACAGCTGGTCAGATACTGAAAAAGAGTAACTCAACAGATTATTCTACAGAATGGTATACACTAACAAGTAGCAGTTTACTTGCTCAAGGTATGACAATTCTAAGTTCCAATCAGTATGGGACAACTCTTCCAGCTGCAGGAAATGAAGGAAGAATTTTCTTTCTAAAAGTATAGTGAGGTGAGCTGAATGGCAAACAGCGGTTATTCTCAGGAGTGGTCAAGGCAACACAGCTCCATTGGCACAACGACAATAAGAGTATATTACTCTGCGTCTTATAACGCCGCCAGCAACAGATCCACTATAACAGTAACTCCGCAAATGAAGCACAGCGCAAATGCTGGTTCGTTTAGCTTTTACGGAACTTCTGGCGTTCCCGGTGGTGTTTACGGAAATGGAACAAACCTCTATCCAATGACCAATGGCTATGGCAGTACCGGTCAGCTCACTGGCGGCAGTGGAACGTCGTGGTGTAGTTTGCACGCATCGTCTGGCTCTATCAGCACGTTCACTGTCAACCATAATAGCAGTGGTAATGCTTCGTTCACTCTTGGTATGTATGGCTACGGCTGGTTTGCATACGGTCCTACAACCAATGGCCCAATTGGTTCTAGTGCTGGTAATACAATCACCATCCATGAGAATGCTCCATATACTATTTCGTATAACGCAAACGGAGGAACTGGAGCACCTGCCTCACAAGCCGTTTATGCTGGCGTAAGCTATACGATTTCCAGTGGAGTTCCTACCAGAACTGGCTGTACGTTCCTCGGATGGTCTACCAGTTCTACAGCGTCAACTCCGACTTATGTCGGCGGAAACACAGTAACCCCGAACGGAAATCTTCCGCTGTACGCAGTATGGTCCGCCGACTCTTACACGGTTAGCCTTACGGCAGGAACGAACATCGCGTCCGTCTCTGGTGCAGGGTTGTACAACTACGGATCCTCCGTCACGGTAGATGCCGTCCTCGGGTCTGACCCCGGCTACACCTACGCTTTCGATGGATGGTATGATGAAGACACGAAGGTCTCTTCGAGTTTGTCATATACTTTCACGATGCCTGCGAGTGCGGTATCTCTTACGGCTGTCGGTACGAGATCTATAAACTCTTACACTCTCTCGTTTGATGCAAACGGAGGCGAAGGTGCACCGGAAGCTATCACGAAAACCTATGGCGCTACGTTTACGCTTCCGGCTACTATCCCGACAAGAACAGACTATCGCTTCCTTGGGTGGTCAACTAACAATTCTGCAACAACACCTGATTATCTACCTGAATCAAGTTATACTATTACGGAAAACAGTATTCTATATGCAGTATGGCATGAAGCAAGTGCAGGTTCAGTACATATTGATAATGGAACATCTTTTGATGTATATCTAATATATATAGATAACGGTACAAGTTGGGATCAGTATATTCCTTATATTGATAATGGCACTAGTTGGGATATATATAGTTAACTTCAAAAAATAGTGCTTAATTGTATATATAAAGTATCTAAATTTCAAACTTATATTTTACAATTAAAGGTACGAGAAAGAAATGACATTAGAAGAAATAGTGAAATATAGTGGAGGGGCGATACTATTATTGTTAACATTTGTTGAAATTGTCCCAATAAAGATAAATCCGTGGAGTTGGATAGCAAGTAAGTTGGGAAAAGCTCTAAACAAAGATCTTTTACAAGAGATGAAGGACCTCCAGGAAGCTCATAAGAAAGATCAAGAAGAGAATGACAAAAGACTTCGAGCGGTAGAAAATACTCAATTAGAATTTGAAAAATATTACAAACGCGATGATGCTAAAACTGCTAGAAGGCGTATATTACGCTGCGCAGACGAATTACGAATGGGTATAGAACACTCTCAAGAATTCTTTGATGATATTCTTGACGATGTTTCATGCTACAATAATTACTGCTTAGAAAACCCAGATTTCAAAAATATGAAAGCCATAGTAGCAATTGAATTCATAAAAGATACTTACCAACGTTGTCTAAAAGAAAACAAATTTCTATAATTTACTAGTAAAGGTGGGATAGCAGTTGAATAGAAATACCGTATTAGAAGCTGCAAGATCCTGGTTAGGTAGAAAAGAAGCTGACGGTTCTTTCAAAGTTATTATTGACACATATAATAGTATAGTTCCTCTTCCTTGCGGATATAGAATGACATACTATGACCCGTGGTGCGCAGCATTTGTTTCTGCTGTTGCTCAGAAAGTTGGGGCTACTAATATTATATATCCTGAATGTAGTTGTGACAGAATGATACAACTATATCAGCAACACGGAAGATGGATGGAGAATGACGCTTATACTCCACAACCTGGAGACGTTATTTTCTACGATTGGCAAGACTCAGGGTCAGGTGATAATGTTGGATCTTCTGACCATGTAGGCCTTGTATATTCTGTTGTTGGAACTTCAATGACAATTATTGAAGGAAACTGTAGTGATTCTGTTTGTTTTACAACAAGAACAGTAAATCAAAGATACATAAGAGGTTACGGATTACCTGATTATGAAAACTCTGTAGTTACTGTTCCTTCTACCCCAGCAATAACAGTTCCACAAACTAACATGGCTGTTGGCAGCAAAGTTAAAGTTACAGGAAGTTCTTGGTATACCGGAGCTCTAATACCACAGTGGGTAAAAGATGATACCTGGATTATACTCTGTATAAATGGGGACCGCGTTGTATTAGATAAGAACGTGTCTGGAACAAGAAGTATAATGTCTCCAATAAATATCAAGGACATTGTCCTTGCTGATAGTTCCACTACTACAAATGTTATAAATACAACACCTACCGTTTCTGTTATCACTTCAAGTAATATGACTGAAAAAGAAATGTGGGATTACTTGATGTCTGTGTATAATAACAAATATGGTGTAGCTGGTATAATGGGCAACCTTTATGCAGAAAGCGGACTTATCTCAACAAATCTTGAAAACCAGTATGAGTCAAAGTTAGGTTAT
>Ga0265301_10002684_pt1 | contig 20073 bp, 9 predicted proteins | sample AusTroGonzalo_MG_2_FD_193488 | JGI IMG/M metagenome (GOLD analysis project Ga0265301, IMG submission 193488) | Bovine rumen microbial communities from tropical cattle in Woodstock, Queensland, Australia - Gonzalo_04 | ecosystem: Host-associated > Mammals > Digestive system > Stomach > Rumen ... | reverse complement strand
ATGCGGTAGCGTCCTGATCGACCTCGGGAATACCAAACATTGTACCATCCTCGCCAATACGATACTTAGCATCACGAGGAATCTGCGTGATGGGTGCCTGATGGTAGCCGAAGGTCTCATCGGCTGTGATGGTGACGGTTTCGTAGGGACCCCAGATATTCTTTGAACGAGAGCACAACGTGCGCCCGTTAGGACGATAATCGGTAGAGATGAGATAATACATGCCACCTATTTTATAGATATGGTGACCCTCGCCCACAGCACTACCCTCTGGGATAATGGTGCGCTCAGTCTCCTCGATGGGGCCGCTCATATCGGGCTTCAACTCTGTACATTTCACCTCCCCATAGCCGTGGATAGCATAAATCTTCCCGTCATCGTCGAAGAGCACGCTAAGGTCGTAGATGCGCCCTTGCATATTATGGTGTTCCCAAGGCCCACGGATATCTTTTGAGGTATAGCACTGAAGACCTTTTCCATTGATGTTCGTAAAGACATAGAACTGGCCATTCGCATAACGGATGGCTGGTGCCCAGACACCTTGACCGTAGATCTCCTGATGATTCTTCAAAGAGAAGGCATCGTCATCGAAGTCGAAACGGTCGAAGCAATAGGAGATGTTCTCCCAATTCACCAGGTCCTTCGAATGGAGGACCACGAGACCGGGCACAGTGTGCATCGTGGTTCCTGCCAGATAGTAGTCATCGCCGACACGGAGAATGTCGGGATCGGAGAACTCGTCGTAGAAGAGCGGATTGGTAAATGTACCATTGCCGTTATCGGCCGTCCACGACAGCTGCTGCGCAGAGGCAGTCAGGGTCATGAAGATGGTCGTTATCAGCAGGAATAGTTTTTGTTTCATGGGGTTATCTGACAATGACCTTACGGCCGTTGTGGATGAAGATGCCCTAGGGTAAAAAGGTAAGAAGGTAAAAAAGTAAAACTTTCATTACCACATTCTTTCCCCTTTTATTATCACTCATCTTCATCATATTTTACCTAACGTTTTTTTTACTTTATTATTTTCTTACCTTCTTTCCTTTCTAATGATTTACCCTTATAACTCAGGCCAGCCGTCGGCAGTCCAGGCGATGGGACGCTGGATGAGGATGGAGGCGCCTTCGTGGACAATACTGTAGCCGTGACAGATGAAGATATCCTCACCATCCACCGTATAGACCGCACAATGTCCGGCTGCCTCGTATTCCTTCTTGTCGCCTTCGAGGAAGATCTTTCCACCACCATCGCGCATATCCGTGCCATCGGGTCCAAGATAGGGACCTTCGACACACTTGCTACGACCTACGGCCACCCGGTAGTTGCTCTTCGCGCCCTGACAACAGTAGTCCCAAGAGACAAAGAGATAATAGTATCCTGCGTGTTTGAAGATAAATGGAGCTTCAATCGCATTAGGTCCTGCGAAGTCGGATGTCGGATTCTTCGGAGGATTAGGGTTGGTGGAGAGCGCCTTCTTGCCATCAGGAGCCGTCAAGTTAAAGCGACGGGCAATAGTACGGGGTTTCTCTCCTGTGGCGATATGCATCGTAGTGTCAAGGCGAACTAACTGGATACCATCCCAGAAAGAACCCCAGACGAGCCAAGGCTGGTCGTTATCGTCGATGACGAAATTGGGGTCGATGGCATTCCAGTTGTCACGTCCCTCACGGGAGCAGACAATGGCGCCTTGATCATCCCATAGGCCAGAGGCCAGCGAACGAGTGGAAAGCAGACCGATAGCTGAGCCATTACGTCCGAAGGTAGAACAGCTGTAGGCGAGCCACCATTGGCCGTGATACTGAATGACATCCGGAGCCCAGACATGATGGGTGAAACCTGGTACGGAGTCACGCGTCCACTGGGGGATGACCGACATCAAAGGCTCAGTCTTGACCGTCCATGTCAGACGATCCGCTGAGGTCATCTGCTGGATGCCCATACCCGTACAATAAAGGTAATAAGTTCCGTCCTCGCAAGCCAACACAGGGTCATGAACTATCGGGGTCTTTGTCTGAAAGACCTCACGAGGAGATTTTGGTTTTGGTTGGGAATATACCCCTTGTATGACGCTCAGACAGAGCGTCACAAACAATAAAGTTTGTCTCATAAGAATTGACTAATTAAGTGTTATTTCTTCTTTCCCCAATAAGTTTTTTGGTTATTGATACCGGCATAGACAATAGTGGCATGGCGGGGATTGGCTTCCCAATCGCACTCGCGTTGCAACAACAGCTCTACACCATTAGCCGTCAGAGTATTGGTTGTTGCGTCAAAACTCCACTCACCGCCCTTCCAGGTACCAGAGGTAATCGTATGGTTGGCGTCTAATACCATTTCTGAGGAAGCTTTCTGCTCACCATATTTATAAGAGAGGTCGATATGTTCCCAGGTTCCTACGATATCTTCCTCGGTAATTGCCACTTGGGGAACGGCGCCATAACGTTCTGGCATCACTACCGGCCATCCTGTGGAAGTCCAACGGATGCTGCGTACATGACCCAGCATCACGGCATTGGGCACATTTCCTCCTGCCGTCGTCGGGAAACGTCCCTGTGAAGCATAGTACCAATGATCATTGTCGTCGCTGAATACTGCACAATGCGAGATTCCTACCCAGCCATAGCTGCCACTGAACTTATACGGATGCGTCACGATCGGATAGGCATCACCGCCATTGTCAGAGACATTCGTACCCAGGATACTCTCGTACGGGCCGTCAACATTGGTAGAGCGCACCACACGGGTATTATACGGCACGTCAAGTGCATCGTAGGCCAGAAAGAGGTAATAGTAACCGTTTCTGTAGATCACCTCCGGTGCTTCAGAGCCCTGCCAGCGGTCACCCAACTTGCGAGTGAAAATACGTTTGCCGTATGCTTCTGCATTCGCATCGCCCCATGGAAGGCCCAACTCCTTCAATGGCATACCTGTTTCAGGGTTGATCTGAATGATGGGGAATCCGCTGTGCCATGAACCATAGGCCAGCCAGTGTTCACCTGTCGGTGTAATAATATACGACGGGTCGATGGCGTTCCACTTGAAATAGCAATTTGCCCAATCATTAGGCTTTACATTATAATTGAGTTCCTTGTCTGAATAATTGGTAATGACATAACCCTTATCCTCCCAACTGCCGACATCGGCAGGATTCGAGGTCTCCATCAGACCAATAAAGGCACGCTCGCCCCAGGTATTGGCGCCATTGATGGTACCGTCGATAACAATGACATAATACATGCGGTAGAGACCGTTCTTGACCTTGCGGGCGCATGGGGCCCAGTAGCCACATTTATTAAAGTCAGTAGTACTTGCACCCAAGCCCATCTCCGCACGTATTTCGTTCAACTTCGTCTTTACCCATGAAGGCAGGCTCGGCATCGTCGCACCTAGATATTCCCAGTTGACAAGATCCTTGGAACGACGGCAATGAAAATGCCCGTGCCCGTCCTGGGGATTACCATAACCAGCATCCGTACAAAACATATAATAATAGCCGTCTTCAGCCAGCATCACTGACGGATCATGAACATTTGCCAGATTCCACTGACTTCTCTTGTCCCATGAACTGATACTACGATAGTCATCAACATATGTCGGTGCCACATAGTCTGCCAAAGGGTCATCCGATGAAGAGGCTGCTTCAGTGGTAAAGGTGGCCGTTGAAGAATAGTAAGTCTTTCCACTTGTCTCTGCGAAGCCTCTGACATAATAGGTTGTACTGGCCGCCAGACCACTGATGGTAGCACTCATGTCACTGGTTGCAGAGGTCACTGTTTTATCACCTGTTGTCGGATCCTGTGCGGTAGAATAACAGAATCCCATTCTTGTCACACCACCTGTGGGTGAAACAACAGCCTTGACAATGGCGGATGAAGAAGTAATATCCGATACCACAGGCGCTGATACCGAGATGACCGGTGTCGGCGTCGGAGCTGGCTCAGGATCAGAGCCATCGCTACTGCTGCAAGATGTGATCACCACAGCTGCCAGCAAAAGGTTAAAGAGACTCAAGAAAAGACTTTTATTATTCATCATATATGGGGTGTGGTAAGGTAAAAAAACTGGGGGCGGGCTTCGCAATGTCCGCCCCCAACGAAAGTTTACTAACTAATTAAATATTGTGGAGTGTTGGCCTGTTTTCTACTCAAACACCAGATAGCTGCTATCAACGGTAAAGCGGAAGTAGAAATTATCGGGATCAATGGTATTGATACCAATGTAATCCTGAATATAATCTACACCGTCTGTGCCATGCATCACAGCCTTCACATCAGCGGTTCCGTCACCATTGTTAACAATCTGAAGCGAAACCTTGGCACCGTTCATGGCAGCGAGCCATGTTGCCCATTCTTCAGCAGTTGAGAATCCACCGACTGACGTACAAGCACCGTAGCCATCTCCCCAGCCCCAGTTGTCAGCACGTACTACTGCATACTCGGTCAGATCATCTTTATTAAGGATGACAACGAAGTTGTTCCAGTTTTCTGCACCAGAAGTGTAGTTGGTGAAGTTGACAGTACATACCTGATGAGCCTTTACCTGCACATTGGGTGTAAATGCAGTCCACCAGCCAGTTGAGCAGTCTGCTGCACCCAACTCATTGTCAAAGACAATATGGGATGCATCAACAGTGAAGCGGAAATAGAAGTCATCCGGATTAATGGTATTGATACCATTGTATTCCTGAACATACTCTACGCCATCTGTGCCATGCATCACAGCCTTCACATCAGCGCTTCCATCCCCATTGTTGGTAATATATGCTGTCACCTTGGCACCATTCATGGCAGCGAGCCATGTTGCCCATTCATCATCAGTTGAGAATCCACCGACTGTCGTGCAGGCACCGTAGCCATCGCCCCAGCCCCAGTTGTCAGCGCGAACCACGGCATACTCCTTCGTCACATCGGCAGCGTTAAGCACAATCACGAAGTTGTTCCAGTTATTTTCGCCACAAGTGTAGTTGGTGAAGTTGACAACCTTTGTCTCCTTCGGTTCTACCTTGATATTCTCTGTATGAACAGTCCACCATGCCTGCGTATTGTCCTCAGCACCCAATACGATGGGGTTAGGAACAACCACGGTCTGCGTGAATGCAGAGAGCTCATTCACCACGCTGAATGTCTTGATTGCCACAACAGGCTTAGCACAGTTCTCACCTCTGAATGTCTTGTTATAGACAGCTACCAGTGTCTTCTGTCCCAGTTCATTCATATCGGGAATGGCCTCAAAGACCAACTGGTCTGCAGAAACGGTCTTGGATACACCATCCTCGAAGCTCACATAAGCAGTCACATTAGACATGGCCTCCTCAAGCGTTGTACCAAGAAGCACTTCACTTGGTACGCCCGACAGCTCCATAGCCAACGGCTGGTGCTCGGCATTCTCGTCAAAGGCGTCGATATTGGTCGTCCAGAAGTCAATATATGAACCTTCAACAACCAGGAAACAACGGATATTGGTATTGGTCTCATCGCTATTGAGGTTAGGGAGTTCAGAAGGATCTATATAGGTCTTCGTCACTCCACCATTAGTCATCTTGACAGCAAGACCACCACCAGCACGGTCAACAGTAAGTGTTACCATACCTCCGAGTCTGTCAATGCCAGGATCGGTATCGGTTTTGAAGACGAGGTTACTCACTACCAGATCGCGATTGATATAGTCGCCCCATTCTGAGTTACCACTTGGCTGGGTATCAAAACGGATGGCACCATATTCCTTATAACCACGGCCGCCACGCTCTGCATCGTTGGTAAGGATCAGCACGAAATTCTTGTACGTGTTCGGTGCTGAGGGATTAATATGCAGGTCAAAGGTGGCCTCCCACATCTGTCCCTGGGGAATCACATAATACTTGGAGAAATCTGCCCACCAGCCAGAAGAATAGTCGGTCTGGCCGAATGTATATAAGGGTCCATCATCCCCGGAATTGGCATTAGCGATAGAATCGATTCTGCTGGCAAGCCAATCTGGAGAATTGACTTTATACAGATCACCGCCTTCACAGCTTGTCAGAGCCATCAGACCAAGGACGGCAGAACAGACGACTGTTGCTATTTTATTGAGTCTTTTCATAATTGTATCTATTTTATTATATGATGCATGATTCTTAATGCACTATTTAAGTTCCACTACAGGATGTATGGTCAAACCATTCGAAGAGTAGTATTCAGCGTTGCTGGTACTGTTATTAGCAGAGTTGCCTTCCAGTTTTGGATTGGCATTCAGAATACCCTGGTAAAGGGGAATGAACTCATGACCCTGTATCCATGTGTCGTAAGAACTCTTGCTGCAATTACCATAGCTAACAGGATCCTTCGGCGTGTAGGTGATAGTGCCGTTATCATAATTAGCCTTCGTCCAGAAGTTGACAGCAGCATGCTCCTTTAACTGCTGCAGACGGCCATCGTTGTAGAACCATCCCCAACGGATGAGATCGAAGCCACGGCCGAACTCACAACCGAACTCCTTAGGACGCTCCACATTGGCAATCTGCTCAAACAACTTGTTAGCGTCGTCGAAGTCAGAGAGCTTCAGGTTGGCCAGACCGGCACGACTACGCACTTGGTTGATCCAGTCGATGGCCTGCTGGGTCGGGCCGTTCAACTCATTCTCACACTCGGCGGCACGGAGCAACACATCGCTATAGCGCATCATACGCAGGTTGATGCCACAGTGCAGACCTGTCACCACATTACCGTAAAGGTTCGTACGCATATTGGTCCACTTGGCAATAGGCAGACCACCAAAGTTGTTGTTGGTCACGATATAGCCATCTGCCGTCATCGGCACCGTATAAGCCACATTACCATTCTCAAAACCATCCCATTCGGGCTCGTAGGTACCAATCGTCCAGTAAAGACGGGGATCGAGACCACCGCTCGTCGTACGTTCGGCCTTAAAGAGCTGGTACAGCCAGGGAGAAGCAGAGAGGTCGGCCCAACCGCCGAAGTCACCAGGACAGAAGTTACTCTCGATGGCATGAGCTTGAGTAGCGTTGGCACTGGTATTCACAGGTGTCCACTCGTCGTCAGTACCCTGGGAACCGTAATCCAGGAACTGTACTTCGTAAAGACTCTCCTCGTTGTTCTCGTAAGCAGGTCCTTCACGGAAGTTGTCACCGTAGTTAGCCATCAGCTTATAGGTGCCATACTTACCTGCAATGATATCTTTCAGTACGGCAAGTGCTTTCTGCAGATTATCCTTGGTAGGATGCATCATCAGTGCACGGGCATAATAGCCGGCGGCAGCACCACAGGTAGCACGACCTTTGGCCCACTCGCCGCCCATATCACGAGAAGGCAGCAATTCCATGGCCTCGATCAAGTCGGTCTCCACCTGATTGAGTACTTCATCATACGTACTGTTGGTAGAATAAAGCGTCTCGAGTGATGAGTATGCGTCATAGTCGAGCATCAGCGTAGGATTCTGATAATAGCCAGCCAGGTTATAGTAGCTCAGACCACGAAGGAAGAGCGCCTGACCCTTGATATACTTCATCTGTGCGGACAGATCCGAATCTTGGTCCTTGAACTTGGAAAGGATATAGTTACACACGTTAATAGTATAATACCAGTCGCGCCATACCCACTGGTCCATTTCATTGTCAACGGCTGGGTTCAGGTCATCATAAGGCTGATACCATACCTGTGAAGAGTTCCACACCTCATCACCTCGGCAGACGTCATAGTTGTAGCCTACACGGGCGTACGTACCTTCCATACGTGTGTGGTTATAAGCAGCGATGACAGTTTCCTCCAACTCACTGACAGTTGTTCCAAAGGAACTCGCAGTCTGCTGGTTGACATTGACCACATCCAGCTTATCTTCGCACGATGTCATCGTGCCAAGGCCCAGAATCAGGGCAAGTGAAAATTTATATAGTTTCATATTTATTACCTTATTTAATTATATATACGTTCTGCCTTTAGAATGAGAAGAGAAGACCACCCATAAAACTGCGGGCACTGGGATAAGAGCACCAGTTATAGCCCGGTGTAAATGTGCCGCCGGCATAATCGACATTATATCCCTTATAGCCAGTAAAGGTGTAGAGGTTCTGGGCAGAGACATAGATACGTACACCGCTGACATAACCCTTAAAGATCTTGTCGGGGACATTATAGCCCAACTCTACGTTGGCAATCTTCCAATAAGCGGCATTTTGGATCTTACGATCACTGAACAAATCGTTCCATGCCATACCGTTAGGAGAATAATAGGTACGGGGTACATTTGAGATGTAAGTATCGCCGTTCCAACGGTTAGCATCGAGCAAAGCCACATCCTTGTTTGCGGGACCATAGCAGGAGTTCAGGTTATTGTAAATGCCATCAGAGACATGGTAATCCAAAGCACCAAAGGTGGAGATGCTCAGGTCGAAGTTCTTGTACTCCAGATGGGCACTCAGACCGAAGTTAATCTTCGGCAGGCCACTACCCAGAACCATACGGTCGTCGGTGGTGATGACACCATCGCCATTGAGATCCTTATAGAGACAGTCACCGACGCTGGCACCCGACTGAAGTGCTACGGCGTTATGAGCATCCAACTGTTCCTGTGTACGGGCAATACCCTCATAGACATAGCCATAGAACTGACCGACTTCCTGACCTACGTATGTAGCATAGTCACCAGTAATATATTCATTCGTTCCAAAACCGAGCGAAGTTACCTTGTTCTTCAGGGTGCTCAGGTTTGCACTGATCTGATGCTTCAGGGGATGGTCGTTGTTACGGTAAGTCAGCGAGAATTCCAGACCGCTATTCTCCATCGAGGCTGCATTCATAGTCACCTCAGAGTTGGCAAAACCTCCACTATTGGGCACTGGGACGTGCGAGAAGAGCAGGTCTTCTGACTTATTCTTGTACCACTCAGCCGTGAACTCAATGCGGTTATTGAACAAGGCGAGATCGATACCCACGTTCATCGTCTTCTTCTTCTCCCAATACACATCCTCTACCACGAACTCTGAAGCAGCAGAACCTGTAACAGGCTGGTTGCCGAAGCTATAGGTCATATTATTACGAGCCATGGTCATCTCATAGACACCATCAGCAATATTCTCATTACCAAGTTCACCGTAGCTGGCACGGATCTTGAACATGTTCACGATGTTGCGGTCGATGGGGAAGAATTTCTCCTTGTCAAAGCGCCAACCGATAGAGACAGAGGGGAAGGTGTCCCAACGACGATCCTTCGACAGGCGAGAACTACCATCACGGCGGACGATGGCCGACAACAGGTACTTACCGTCATAGTCGTAGTTCAAACGGGCGATATAAGAAGCCATCGTATGCTTATATTCGAATGATTCGGCATTTCTGTCCAAAGCATTTTGAATCTGCAGGTAATAAGGCTCTGAGAAGTTGACGCCCCAAGCGGTCAGCAGGTCTGTGTTCTCCTGCTCAAAAGTCTGGCCGACCACCAGGTTCACATGATGCAGGCCTATGGTTCCGTCGTAAGTCAGCGTATTCTCTATCAAGGCATCCGTATATTTGCGGTGGCCCTTTGTCAACTTCTCATTACTCTTGTCAAGATACACACGGTTGCTCTGAATCCAGGCAGAGATCCATGTCCTGTCGTTGGCGTGTGTCGCACTGTAAGACAGGTTCAACCTATAGGTCAGTTTATGATTCTTACTCTTGATACCAATCATCTCCAGCAGGTCAACGTCGGCAGAAGCCGTACCAACGAAACGATCAACAATGGTATTGCGCTGGAAGAGATTATTTACCAGTAAGGGGTTGGCAGCTGAGATATCACCATGGATACCATCATAATAGACACCGTAGCCATAAGCATCATAGTTCCAGTTATTAGCAGCACCTACCTTGTCGTCCAGTACCCAGGTATTCTCATCGTAGGCCTTGATGGTCGGCTGCATAGCCAGAGCACCACCAAGCACGTTCCAGCCCGTCATACCATACAGACCCTGGATATACTCCTGGGCATTCGATACACCCATACCGTCCTGGCTGCTGTGAGAATAAACCAGACTGGTGCGGAACTTGATGAACTTCGTGTCCATTGTATTGTTCACACGGGCGGTGAAACGCTCGTAGTTAGGACCCGCACCCTCAAGGGTTCCGCGCTGGTTGAAGTAGTCCAAACCAATATTATAAGTATTGTTGGCACCACCACCGCTCAGGTTCACATTGTGGTTCTGGCGAATACCCGTCTTGAACACCTCGTCAAACCAGTTGGTATTGGTATTATCATGGAACTTATATACACCGTCGGAAACCTGATCGTAACCACCAGGAAGAGGTGTGCCTGAATTTGCACATGCCTGTCCCAAATAAGTACTGTATTGATCGGCATTCATGACGTCATAGACACCACTGGGAATCACATCAACACCGAAATAACCCTTGTAGTCCACCTTCAGCGGCTGGTCTTTTTTACCATTCTTCGTGGTGATGATAACCACACCGTTAGCAGCACGTGAACCATAGATAGCACCGGCAGAAGCATCCTTCAGCACCTGGATTGTCTCAATGTCGTTCGGCGAGAAATCGCGGATGGTCGTTCCCATGGGCACACCGTCGATCACATAGAGAGGAGCAGTGCTTCCGAATGAACCGATACCACGAATACGTACTGACGGGTCGGCACCAGGCTGACCATCAGAAGTGATCTGCACACCAGCGACTTTACCCTCCAGCATCGTAGAGATGTTTGAATTCGACACGCGCTTCAGTTCCTCGGCATTCACGATTGACACAGCGCCCGTCAGGTCGGCCTTCTTCTGAGTACCATAACCAACGACCACCACCTGATCAAGCATCATGGCGTCAGATTCCAACTGAATCTGATTAAGGATCGCGCGCCCACGTACGGCAATCTCACGGTCCTTGTAACCCACATAGCTTACCAGAAGCGTTGCGTTTGCAGGAGCGTCAATGGTGAAGTTTCCGTCAAAGTCGGTAACAACGCCCGTCTGTACACCCTTCACTCGGACGGTTGCACCAATGAGCGCCTCTCCATTCTGATCAACAACCTGACCACTCACCTTGATGGTCTGGTCCTGTTGCACTGATGCCATCGCCGTCGTCGGGCAGACTGTCGAAACTGCCAGAGCGCTCATGCATAGCATCACAGAGAATAATACTTGTTTTCTCATTGTCATTTGTTTTTAGTTTAAGAATAATTATTATGTTAGTGAAATTTTTCGCAAAAGTAACCTGCTTTGATTTAAATCAAGTGGACAAAACGGTTTAATAGGTGGACAAAACGATAAAAGGTTAACAAAAAGTAATTATTCGACAAAACAAGCGCATTTCGTCCACTTACGATTCCGTATAAGAACTTGGATTCGTCCCAAACATTTTCGTAAAACAACGGGTGAAATATTTGGGATCGTTAAAGCCTACCCTATAGGCAATCTCAGTAATATTGCGGTTGCCTGTCTTCGCAGAGAGCAACTCCTTTGCCATGTTTAAGCGGTAGTTACGGATAAACTGCCCGACAGGTACACCTACCTCGGCATTCAGATGTTTACTGGCCACGCTACGGCTCATACCAATGGCATCACAGAATTCCTGAACGCCAAATTCCGAGTTAGTATAGTTCTCCTCCATCACCTCCATTACCCGTTCCATAAACGACCGGGTACGCTGCTGTACCTCCTCTTTGTCGGCCTCTACACTCTTGGAGACACTCTTTTTGTAACGCTCCTGATTGTCGAGGATATTCTGGATACGCGATTGCAGTTGTACGGGGTTTTCGGACTCCTGCAACACTTTTCGGATCGGATTCAACAACTGTTCTGCCTCACGACGCTTCAGTTCAGCCACCCGTCTGTTATAAATGAAGATAATCAGTCCGACAAACAAGAGACCCAGCAACAGTCGGAACCACCAACTGTTCCAGAAATACGGACTCACCACAACCTCAATTGAAGCCGTATCGGAATATTCTCCAGACAAAGTTGACATATACCTGACTTCAAAGGTATATCGTCCGGCAGGCAGTGCACTGTAACGGACGGAATGCTCACCAAGCATCAGAGGCGTCCACTCCTTCTCGAGACCTTTCATTCTATAACTGAACACGGTCTGTTCCTCATTTCCATAATCCAAGGCAGAGAATGCGATTGAAAAAGAACGGTTGCCTTCTCGCAACTGGATGGACGAAGCAATGGAAATGTCCTCCGACAGATAATCACTACCAGCAGTAACCTCTTGGTTATCCACCATCAGATGGGTAAAAACGAGTTTGCCGTATGGTTTGGACTCGTTGTTTTCCCCAAGCACCTCTATCAGGCCCCCCTCACTACCCAGATAGATAACGCCTGCATCGTCTCTGGCTGCTGAATTCCAATAGAAATGGTGATTAATCAGACCCTCGTTCTCATAATAATTGGAGAAGACATGAGTATTAGGGTCATATACCGACAGGCCATTCTGAGTCGTCACCCATAGACGTCCGTTCAGATCCTCAATAACACCCTTAACACCGCTGAAGGCCAATCCGTCTTCCGTGGTCAAAGCCTCGAAATGTCTGTGGTCATCCTTGTCATCCTTTACCAACCGATAAAGCCCATAGCCATTACTACCCAGCCAGAGGGTACCATCCTTCGCCTGACAGAAAGAGGATATCTTATCTACTATTCGGGAACCAGGCTCGTCAAGTTTATGGGTGATACCCTCCGTCTTAAACGGTCTGTGTCCCTGACGCCCTGAGTTAAGATCGACGATTCTTAAGCCCTGCATACAGCCCATCCAAAGGAAACCGTCACGATCGACGATGGCGCCAATGCTACCAGTTACATTACGGCATCCCTCAAACGGATCTTCTATCTTCTGTGTCTTGAAATCATAATAAAACAAACCCGCATTACTGCCAATCCACAAACCATCATTAATCGTATCGTTGGCAAGCGCCCCTACAAAGGTGGTACGTATAAAATACTCCCCAGGAAGTTCGAGCCGCGATATCCTATGCGGACTTTTCCTGTCAGTCACACAGATACCACCTCCCCAAGTGCCTATCCAAAGCCTGCCATGCTGATCAGCGACAAGGGCAGAGACACTGTTATGCGACAATCCGGAATTAGAGGTCGTAAAGTGGATATAATCCGTCGAGCCTTTTTCCCTGAGGTTAAGTCCTCCTTCCACCGTTCCTACCCACAAACGCTTATCGGAATCAACATACATGGCATTGACAGGATTAGGCGACAAAGAACGGGGATCACTTGTATGAATGGAGTTACGCAGCAACAGTCGGCGGGGAGCCAGACAGGTAATTCCCCCCGACTCTGTACATATCCAGATATGTCCATGAAATACTCGGATACTGTGTACAAAATCACTCTTCAACGGAGGGTTACTTTCCGTGGTCCATGCCGTAAAACTGTCTGTCAGGTCATCGTAGATGTTAACACCAAACAGCGAACCTACCAGCAGATGATTGTCTGGCGTTACTGCCAGGCTCGACAGGAAAACATGCGAAAGCGATCCCGGTGCACTGGAGTGATGATACTCATCAAGTTTTTGCTTATAAGGATCATAGCGGAAGAGGCCCATGTTGGTTGTAATCCACACGACGTTATTACGTTTCAGGATATCGGTAATATAATGGTCTTGCAAGGGTTTCAGCAAGGCAGATATCTCCTCACGCACTAACTTCCCGTCTTTCTCAACCAATCTGTAAAGTCCACCATCTATGCCAATCCACGGCTTGCCATTGCCTTCCAAGTCACAGATCGCCATGTCGAGCATTCGCCACGGATGAGGATAGGCACATATCCGATCGATCTCCCCTTGTTCCTTAAACGTCACAAGACTGACCTGCTGATCGTTGATAATCCAAACACGACCGATGGCATCACGGTAACACCTGATGGAAGGCTGGGCCATCAACTTCCGAAGCTCCGGGTGGTCAGGTACCACAGCATTCATCGTCCTCAGATCGATGATGTTGATACCCTCGTCGAACGCAACCCAAAGCCTATGGAAATCATCCTCGGTAATACTTCTGCAGGACTTACTGTTCAGGTCCAGCCGAGGTTCCATAAAACTATAGCCGTCATAGCGCACCAGTCCACCGCCGAAGGTGGAGATCCAAAGGAAGCCGTTTGAGTCTCTGAAAATGTCGCTTACATTATTATGGGGAAGACCGTTGCTCAGATCCAGATAAGAAAGGTTATACCGCTCCGTCAGCAGATTCTCACTGCCAACGACAGGCAGTGAGAACACCAGACAAAGGGTTATCCAGAGTGAGCGGATCATAAGCAAATGCTAAGCCGTTTTCCTCTCCCTGATCACGAAGACACAGGCAGCGGCAATCACGAAACTGACGCCCGCCACAATCATCATCGTCGATTGATGGTGGCCCACCAACGAGAGGATGGCTCCACCACAAATGGCAGCGACGATCTGCGGGATACAGATCGTACCGTTGAACAGGCCCAGATAGGCACCCATGTGACCGTAACCTTGCAGGGCGTTCGTAACGAACGTGAATGGCATGGCGAGCATCGCAGCCCAGGCACAACCGATCATCAGGAAGGGGACAAACTGCATATACTGGTCATGGATATAAGGTACCATCATAAAACCGATAGCGCCAATCACCAGACTCACGGAGTAAGCCAATTTCGTGTTCTTGAACTGCGGCAGCAGGGCAGCCCAGACGACACTTCCCACAGCCTGTACGGCAAAGAGGATTCCCGTCCAGTTACCTGCCTCCTGGAAGGCCTCACTCGAGGCATCAGTGGTGTTCCACACCACCTCGGCAATGGCACCCGTCGTATAGTTCCACATATAGAGCATCGCTGCCCAAGAGAAGAACTGTACCAGTCCCACCTTCCAGAAAGTAGAAGGCGCATTTTTCAGGAGGGTGATCCAATTGGCACTCTCTTCTTTTTCCTCAGAGACAGGATTATACTCTGCATACTCCTGCGGATTCCACTCCTTCACCTTTGATGTCGTGTAAATGACACAAAGGATGAGGATAGCCGCACCGATATAGAACGACCAGATAACGGAATCAGGCACCACGCCTTTCTCCGCCACATTGCTGATACCAATAAACGTAAACACGAAGGGGAATACATAGCCCATCACCGATCCTGCATTACAGAGGAACGACTGGATAGAGTAAGCCTTGGCTTTCTGCTTCTCATTCACCATGTCACCCACAAGCATCTTAAATGGTTGCATCGCCATATTGATGCTCGTGTCAAGGAACATCAGGGCAATCAGTCCAAACATCATCGCGGCCCCGATTGTCAGTCCCAGAGATCCTGAGTTCGGCAGCAGGCACATCACCAGCACGGCTACGGCGGCACCAATAAATAAATAAGGTATGCGTCGCCCAAAGCGCGTCCACGTCTTGTCGGAGAGCGTGCCAACAATCGGTTGCACAAGGATACCCATCAGTGGCGGCAGGATCCAAAAATAACTCAGGTTGTGCGGATCCGCACCAAGGGTGGCGAAGATTCTCGAAATATTTGCACTCTGCAAGGCGTAGGCAATCTGCACGCCGAAGAACCCGAAACTCAGGTTCCATAATTTCCAAAAGGAAAGATCAGGTTTTTGTTTCATATCATGATTATCTTGTTGTTCCACGGATAATGAGACGGGTGCGCACGACGCGCTTTTCCACCTTCTCCATCGGACTCAGGCCCTCCACCTTGTCCATCAGGATCTCTGCAGCCTCCTCTCCCACACGGTGCCCACGCTGTTCCACCGTCGTCAGCATCGGGTCACAGGCGATGGCTCTCTGACCATTGGTGAAGCCACAGACGGAGATGTCCTCTGGCACACGGTAACCAGCATGTTTAGCGGTATAGAGGATGCCGATGGCCGTATCGTCGTTCACGGCGAAGAATCCGTCTGGCGGTGTGTCAAGAGCCAGAATCTCTGGCGTCACCGTCTCGGCATCCACGCGGTTGTCACAAACACAGACCAACTTCTCGTCTATGGGCATACCATGTTTCAGCAATGCATCCTTATAGCCATTGTAACGGTTCTTAGAAATCTCCAGGTTCATAGGACTGCCATAGAAAGCAATACGCTTACAACCAGTCTCTATCAGATGGTTTACGGCATTATAAGCACCCATATAGTCATCCACCACCACACGACTGGCGTTCACACCCGTACATATCCGGTCGTAGAATACCAGCGGAATCCCTGCATCCAATAGCCGCTGGTAGTGGTCATAGTTCCGCGTATCCTTCGCTTGGGAGACGATAACCCCACAGACCTTGTAGCGAAGGAAATTCTCACAGATGCGGGCCTCGCGCTCATACTGTTCCCCGCTAAGGGCCACCATAATGTTGAAGCCCCGTGCGGCAGTGGCTTCCTCAATACCCGTCAGGATGGAAGAGAAATAATAGTGAGTGAACTCCGGCACTATGACACCGATCATCTTCGACGGCATCACGCGGTTATGGCGCAGGGCCTCGCCGATGATATTGGGATAGAAGTTGTGTTCACGGGCATACTGCTGGATCGCCTTCCGCCGTTCCTCACTGATACGGGGCGAATCCTTCAGCGCACGCGACACCGTTGCCACGGAGATTCCGAACTCCTTGGCTATGTCCTTCATCGTCATCGGTACATGCTCTTTCATCTGGTTTCTAATTATCAACGATGCAAAGATACAAAAAAATCAGATAACTGCCTCTATCTCATAAGAAATAATGTACACACGCGCCCGTGCAAACGTTTGCATTATGCAATTATATTTTTTTTAATATAAAAAAGAACAACGTATTAAAAAGAATCCTATCTTTGCACCGTAGAACCTAAGCCTCAGAATTATAAACAGATATAACAAATAAACAATTAACTCTAATTAAAAGTAATGATGAAGCAGGTAAACATTCATTTTCCGCTTAGGATGCTCGGCCTTATCTTAGGGCTATTCCTATCCGTGAGTGCCTTTGCACAGATTGATGTCAAAGGCCATGTGAAAGATGCTGCAGGCGAAGACATTATCGGCGCAACGGTACGCGTTGACGGCACACAGACCGCCACCGTGACCGACTTCGAGGGTAACTTCGTACTGAAAGCCAACGAAGGTGCAAACATCACCATCTCTTACATCGGCTACCAGGCCGTGACGGTGAAGGCTGCTCCAACTGTGGAAGTTATACTGCAAGATGACCAGACGGTCCTTCAGGATGTGGTGGTCATCGGTTACGGTGCAGTGAAGAAAAGCGACTTGACCGGTTCGGTCACCGCCCTGAAGCCCGACTCCAAGAACAAGGGTCTGGTGGTGAACCCGCAAGACATGCTCGCCGGTAAGGTCGCTGGTGTGAATATCACCAGTAACGACGGTACCCCTGGTGGTGGTGCACAGATCCGCGTCCGTGGCGGTTCGTCACTGAACGCCTCCAACGACCCGCTGATCGTGATCGACGGTGTGGCCATGGATAACAACGGTGTGAAGGGTCTTGCCAACCCCCTCTCCATGATCAACCCGCAGGATATTGAGTCGTTCAACGTGCTGAAGGATGCTTCTGCCACTGCTATTTATGGTAGCCGTGGTTCTAACGGTGTCATCATCATCACTACGAAGAAGGGCCGCAAGGGCAGCGCTCCCCAGGTGTCTTACGCCGGAAGCCTGACCATCAGCCAGAAAAAGAAGACTCTTGACGTGATGGACGGTGACCAGTTCCGCAATCTGATCAAGGACATCTGTGGTACGGAGAGCGAGGCTTACAGCGTGCTTGGTACCGCTAATACCGACTGGCAGGATCTGATCTACCGCACAGCCATCTCTCACGACCACAACGTGACACTGGCAGGTGCCGTAGGCAATCTGCCCTACCGCGTATCTGTCGGCTATACAGATCAACAGGGTATCCTGAAGACTTCTGACTTCAAGCGTGTGACTGGTGCCATCAACCTCAGTCCGTCACTGCTTGACGATCACCTGACGCTGAACCTGAATGCGAAGGGCATGTACTCCCGTTCACAGTATGCCGAAGGTGGTGCGGTAGGTGCTGCCACCAGCATGGATCCGACACAGGATCCCTACGCATACACCTCAGAATACCACAAGGCCATGGCCGGTCTGACGACCGACAACTTCGGTGGTTACTTCGAGTGGCCCACCGGTGCTGCCTTCGGTGATCCTTCATGGCCCTACACCTATGAGCGTAACGCAACGGCCAACCCGCTGGCTATGCTTGATTTGAATGACGACGTAGCCCACAGCCGTGCCTTCATCGGCAGCGCTGACATCGACTATAAGATCCATGGCTTCGAGGATCTGCGCCTCCACCTGACACTGGGTGCCGATATCTCCAAGGGAAAGCAGTGGACAAACAGACCGGCTTCTTATCCCAGTTCGGATACAAAGTATCCAACCTACTACGGTAAGAATGGCTGGGAACAGATCACCAAGCGCAACCTCCAGCTCTCTGCATATGCCCAGTATTATAAGGACTTCGGCAAAATCCACCACTTTGACATCATGGGTGGTTACGAGTGGCAGAATTTCTGGCGCTCCAAGATCAACAACTATTGGGGATCCGTTCCCAACACGAATCCCGGAAATCCTGGTGGATTCTACAACTGGGACCTCTACAAGTACAAGACCGAGAACTATCTCGTATCGTTCTTCGGCCGTATGAACTACACGCTGATGGATCGCTACATGCTGACCGCCACAATCCGTGACGACGGTTCCAGCCGTTTCCAGGATCACTGGGCACTCTTCCCCTCTGTCGCACTGGCATGGAAGATCAATGAGGAAGCCTTCATGAAGAACGTCTCCGCCGTGAGCGACTTGAAACTCCGCCTCGGCTGGGGTAAGACCGGTCAGCAGGAACTTCCCAGTGACGAGAACCTCAGTGTTGACTACCTGTGGATTCCTTCTTACGACATCAGCACGGGCACTAACGGTTACTATCCCGTCACGGGTGACGGTACACTCTATCGTCCGAAGAACTATTCGCCCGACCTGAAGTGGGAGACCACCACAACCTATAACATCGGTCTTGACTTCGGTCTGTTCAACCAGCGTTTCACCGCCAGTATCGATGCTTATTTGCGTAAGACCACCGACCTGCTGAACTATGCGCCTATCGCAGCACTGTCATCATACCGCAACCAGTTCTGGCAGAACATTGGTGACATGGAAAACAAGGGTATTGAGGTAACCCTCGGTTTCAAGCCCATCCAGACCAATGACTTCTACTGGACCGTTGACTATAACTTTACGTACAACCACAATGAGATTACCGACCTGAGTGGTGTTACCACCGACGGTTCACCCGTTCCTAACACTTCTGTCAAGATTGGCACTGACAAGTACTTGCAGTATAATCAGGTGGGATATCCCATGAACTCTTTCTACGTCTATCAGCAGGCCTACGACAAGAACGGCAATGCCATTGAGAATGCTGTGGTTGACCGCAACGGTGACGGCCAGATCACGCCCGACGACCGCTACTTCTACAAGAAGCCGGCTCCCGACGTGACCATGGGTCTGAGCTCCCGTATGGAATACAAGAACTTCGACTTCGGTTTCTCACTCCGCGCCAGTTTCAACAACTATGTGTTTGACAACATCTCAGCTGGTATGACCAATATGAACCCGAACGAGGTCTATAACTCGTTCCACGCTCTGAACAACCGTCCTGTGAACGCCAAGTCTGAAGGCCGTTACACCTACGCCGTGACCGCCCAGATCGTTGACCGCTACGTGCACAACGCCTCATTCCTGAAGTGCGACAACATCACACTCGGCTACTCGTTCGCCGACCTGTTCAAGTGCGGCAATTGGCACGGACTGGCAGGACGTGTCTATGGCACCGTTTCTAATGTGTTCACCATCACAAACTACGACGGATTGGATCCTGAGATCAACAACGGTTATGACAACCAGATGTACCCGCGTCCTATCTCGTTTATCTTTGGTGTGAACTTCAACCTTTAATAATGCATAATGCATCATTCATAATAACAATTAAGAATATACAGTCATGAAAAGATTCATTCAGAATATAATTCCCGCCGCAGCCCTGACGCTGCTGTTTGGAATGACTTCCTGCACCAAGGACTTGGATGTGACGCCTATTGACCCCAACCTCTCGTTGGAAGTTAATTA
>Ga0265301_10002682_pt1 | contig 20094 bp, 40 predicted proteins | sample AusTroGonzalo_MG_2_FD_193488 | JGI IMG/M metagenome (GOLD analysis project Ga0265301, IMG submission 193488) | Bovine rumen microbial communities from tropical cattle in Woodstock, Queensland, Australia - Gonzalo_04 | ecosystem: Host-associated > Mammals > Digestive system > Stomach > Rumen ... | reverse complement strand
CGAAGGATGGGGACGGTTATTACATTGTCACTTTCGGCCGGCTCGCATCGGCTCCGCTGGGTGTCTACTTCGACGCAAACGAAGAAGCTGCACCGGCTCAATGCTACTTTGGCTATACGAATCACATCACGCCGATGACATACAATCAGCAGCCGCTTTTTATTGATAATTTGTACTTCAATGCAGGAAGCGGGAACATCATCGGCGATCCTTTGAATTGAGGGAGTGATAAAGAATGAAGCAGATGAATTATACCGGCTCTTCGAAGCTGAAAAGCAGAATAGCATATCTTCTGAACCGTAAAGCCCCGTTGCCTTTAGATGGTGACGGGGACCCCGATTGGGGGACGAACGGGCAGGTGCTTTCTACTGACGGAACCGGAAACACGGCTTGGGTCAATGCAGGCGGTGGTGGTGATTCCGTAAGCTGGACGCAGGATGTCACAACGGGAACGAAAATCGCAGAAATTGACATCAACGGCACGACAACGGATGTGTATGCTCCCAGCGCAGGAAGTGGCGGACACATCATCGAGAGTACGGATGGGACGGACTTGCCGCAGGAAGATAACCTTCAATTCGTTGGCGTTTACACGAATGACGATTCAGCGAATGACCGCACGAAGGTGAATATTGTCCGTGAAATGACCAAAGCTCAAATGACTGCATTAAGCAGTGCCGAAGCAGAGGGATTCATCCACACCACAGACGAGGACGACATCTATGCGGCGATTGACGCAGAGGATGTGAAGTATGGCGGCTCCGATGTGAAAACGGCACTTGACGGCAAGGTAAACCGAAGCGGCGACACGATGACGGGCATGCTGACCATCGACAGAAGTGCGGACGATGGAACGCAAAGGGCGCTCGCATTGAGAAGTGGCGCAAGCGGAATTACATATCTAACGCTTTTTGATAAAGCAAACACGCAATTAGGCTCTTTTGGGTGCAATGCTCAAAACAATCCCGTATTCAGAACATCTGTCGGAACGGTAAAGAAACTTTCAACACGCACGGTCACAACGCTTGTAGATGAATCCGTCAGCATAGCGGCGGGCGGATCGAAACAGTATTCCACGCTGACATCTACTGCGTTGCTTGCCTATGATGAAGTCATTGTGATGGTTGGCTATTCAAATCAGATGGTCAATGCGGTGATTTCAAAGGCTGAAATGACAAAACTCGTAAACTATTCAAGCGGTGGAATCACGGGTGCAACGATGTGTCAATTCGGTCGGTTGCTGATTTCGGGCGGTTCAATAACTGTTGATTATTCCTTTGGTGTCAGACCTTTGGCGGCGGGAATGTATCTGTATAACCGTTCAACAACGACATCTATTGATTCCCTGTTGATTGAAGGAATCACATATTAAGGAGGTATTTTATGAAATTCGGTATCATTCAGATTTCAGACGGCAATTTTCTCATCAGTTCCGAAGGCTACACGGACTTGAACAAGGCACGGATGGCATTTCACGGGCTATGTCAGGCATTGTACGCAGAAGCATCGGCAGGGAACATCAAGCAGGGATTCACGGTGATTCTGATGAACGACGGCGGCGGAATCATCGAACAGGAGAATTATGTTGCTCCGTATGTTCCCGAAGTGATTGAGGATATGCCCGTAGAAGTGGCAGAAAGCGAGGAATAATATGTCTTGCATGATGTATGGCGATCAGGCTGTGGCGGGGCTGATGCCTGACCCGTCTGCTGATTGGGTGGTGGAAAACAAAACAGTATGGCCTAATTTTTCGCTTGCCGCAAACAGTGCAACGGCTATTAAAACGGCAGATATATCTAAAAGTGGTTATACACCGATGGGTGTGGTAGGGTGGTCATTCGATGGTTCGTATGGAAACTGTTTGACATATTCAAAGATGACCATATCTGGGAACACTTTGACATACCTCATTGCAAATAACGGCAACTCTGCTGCTTCTTCTGTAAACTGTGTTGTAAGTGTTTTGTATCGCAAGAATTACTAGGGGAGGACAATATGGCACTCTACCGAAACAAAGTCCTTGTCAGCGGAATCAGAGACTATCCCGCTATGACTTGGGCGAAATATCAAGCGTTACCCGTAGCGCAAAGACCGAAAAAGTGGATTTGCACGGATAGGGATTATACGGAGATTCCTAGAGAATCTGTGAGCGTTACGGCTGATGGTTCAAAAACCTATGCGCAAGTTTTGAACAGTCTGTATGCGTTGGTGGATTTTTCAAAAACAACCGATTTTTCGCTACTTACGCAGACAACAAGCACATACACCACTCAATACACGATGGCTTTACGACTGTCTAATCAATTATATTTCACAAGAACAGTTATTACATCGAATGTTCCATCTGTTGAGGAATTGTCGGTCACAGGAACATCATATTTTCACAGAGCAAATTCTTCCTATACTGATGTATCTTCGCAAGTTCCTGCAAGCGGCACAAAATTCACTATTTATTATTGAGGGAGAAAAAACAATGGAGAAAACAATCAAAGCTACCATCATCGGAGCGTTTTCGGCTCTCACCGCTTGGCTTGGGGTGCTGGCTATCCCCGTGTATTTGCTAGTTTCGTGCAACATTATCGACTATTTTACAGGCATGATGGCGGCTCTTGCTCGTGGCGAAAAGATCAATTCCGAAGTGGGAATCAGGGGCATCACAAAAAAAGTCGGTCAATGGCTTTTGGTCGTGATCGGCTACATCGTGGATGTGATGATCGAATACGCAGGACACGCTATCAGCGAAGAATTTACCATCCCGATCATCGTTTCTGTGTGCGTCGCTTCGTGGTTAGTGTTTAATGAGGTTATATCAATCCTTGAAAACCTGAACGAAATGGGCGTACCGATTCCGAAGTTCCTGGTCAAAATCGTCAATTTCTTCTCGAAAAAGGTTGAGGACATCGGAGAAGCAGCTGTCCCGGAGGAGGGCCAAAAGCATGAAGAAAGTCATAGATCTGTCGAGTCATAATCAGATTCCGTATGATTGGGCCGCCCTGAAATACTACATCGACGGAGTGATTCTCCGTTGCGGCTATCGTGGTTATTCCGCGAAAGGCTCCCTTGTCATTGATAAGAAGTTCCTGCAGTTCAAGACGATGTGTGAGCAATTAGGCATCCCTTACGGCGTGTACTTCTTCCCGACTTCCGTAAATTCCGCTGAAGCCATCGAGGAAGCGGATTTCGTCATTGATCTGGTCAAAGACTGCAATTTGGCGTTTCCCATCTTTGCAGATTCGGAGATGGCGGCACCCTTAAAGAACGGACGCTCCGACAGACTCTCAAAGGATGACCGCACAAAATGTCTCGTGTCGTTCCTGGAACGGCTCCGGGCTTTCGGATATACCGCCGGCGTGTATGCTTCGACGAGCTGGTTCAAGGATCACTTGGACGATTCCAGATTGACCAAATATCCTCATTGGGTCGCTCAATACTCCCACGAGTGCACCTACCCCGGAAGCAAATTAGCGTGGCAGTTCACCAGCAAGGAGACTGTTGCCGGGATCGGCGGGAGAGTGGACTGCTCGTATTGGTACGACGAGCCGTCAATCCGAATCGCATTCCCAGTCCTGAAGCGTGGGAGAGTGGGTGCAGAGGTCCGCTACCTGCAGGACAATCTCATCCGGTGCGGGTATGAGCTGGATGTGGATGGACACTTCGGGCCAGCGACGGAAGCAGCACTCATTAGCTGGCAGATCGCAAACAACCTGGTAGGCGATGGTTCGTATGGCCCTAAATCGTTCGCAAAGATGAAGGAAGTCTTACATTCAGAGGGCTGACGGCATCTTGTCATGTGTCAAATCCGTGTCAAATCCGTGTCAAATCCACTCCCAAAAAGGTGAAGAAATGATTCCATTTTTCAAAATTTTAGGGAGAGGGGGTCGGAAAACCCTCGACACCGCGGGTTGACCTCGTGACAAATGCCGTGTCAAATTCGTGACAAATTTTTATTTGCGGTGAGCGCAAAAGCGTTGCAAATACGCGATTTTTAGTTTTCTCCAAAAACCCCGTAAAATAGGGCAAAAGAAGACCCCGGAAGGCTTAATTTCTAGGCTTTCCGGGGTTGTTTTTTGTTGTAGCGAGAGGGGGACTTGAACCCTCGACAAATACCCACAAAATGGCGGTTTCTCGGCATTTCTGAAATTCTGTGTCTTCGTGGTGACAAATTTTTTTCAAAAAAATCAAAATAAGTATTGACTTATATCTCCTCTAGGTATATACTTATATCAAGAAGTGAGGGAAACACCTCAACGAAAGGAGATCAAAACTATGATGAAGCAGGAATTTGAAGCACTCGCAGGATACGAAGTAAGCACCGAGGACTACAACAACATCATCGAGCCCATGTACATGGCAACCAACCTGGACAAAGCAGAGTTCGTAAAGACCATCAACCGCAAGGCATTCGAAAAGAAGCACGAATACAAAAAAGTGATCATCGGTGTTAAGGCAATGCCGAACGGAACCTGGATGAATTACGAAGCAGAGCTCCTGAATGTGAACATCAAGACCGGCAAGATCGAGGTCAGACGGATCAGCGACAACAGATGCTGGGCAGAAACCGGATTCGACATTCACTACACGGAAGTCACCGAAGTAGCATAAACCACACACCCGCCCCGGAGGTTACGAGGGCAGAAGGAGAAGATATGAGGTCGTTCAACGGACAATTAGCAGAATACACAGCCAGAGAGGTAGCAAGATATAAAAAGGGTCAGTTTCAGATAGTCTGCAAGGTATTTGATAATCAGTATTTTATGACCTTCCACAACGGCAGACAGACAAGCGTCACCAGATACACGGACGATAAGGACGAGGCAAATAATTGGATTAAGGAGCAGATTTCAAAAGGATTTCAGAGAGTATAAACCAATAAGCCGAGCCCCGGCGGTCAATCCGGGGCAGAAAGTGAGGAAGACATGAGCACAGCACAATCCAAAGCGTCGGCAAAGTACGACAAAGAAAACACAACAACCTTCTGCATGAAGCTGAACAAAAAGACGGATGCGGACATCCTGGCAAAGCTGGCCAGCGTTCCGAATAGACAAGGATATATCAAAGACCTGATCCGGAAGGATCTGAAGGCGTAACAGAGAGGATGGCTTCGGCCATCTTTTTCTGTGCCTGTTCCATCTCCATTGCGTGAGTATAGACCCTTTTCATCACCATATCCGTGGACCATCCACCAGCGGCTTGAATTTGCTTATCGGAAAAGCCTAATTCGTGCATATACGATGCGAAGAAGTGCCGGAGCTTGTGGAGCGAGAAATGCGGAATCCCTGCTGCGTCCTCGTAAGCCGTCACGGCCATCGTCAGCCTGGATGAGCTCCCGTCGTAGATCGTGCCCTGCTGCCGGATCAGATCCGCAAGCTGTGGATCCAGAACGATGGTGCGTGTGCTCTGGGTGGTTTTGGTCGATTTGAGGACAGTTCCGTTCTCACCTTCCACAAGGGCCTTGTTGATCGTGAGCACATTGTCTGCGGAGAGGTCATCCAGAGTGAGGGCCATTATTTCGGAGCGTCGCAGCCCGTACATTCCCAGACGGACAGGAACCTCGTATTTTGACCCGTGAACGGCTTTTAATAGTCTGCCTACATCTTCCTTGCTTGGAATATAAACAGGGGCTTGCTGGGCCTGTGGGAGCGTCACAGAGGTGTTTTCGTGTCCGTACAAGCGGAGCACAGTCGAAACGAAGCAATGCAGATTTTTGGTTGTCTTCGGAGAGTGGCTCACGGAATGGTCATTGACCACCTTCTGAATGTGTCTCGGTTCAATGTCGACTATCTGCATCGATGTAAACCACGCTGGAAGGGCTCTGAAAGCCGTTCTGTAGCCTTTTAATGTGCTCGGTGATAGAACGGCACCCTTTGTCTCTTTGAAGCCTTCATAAGCCTGTGAGAAGGTTATAGACCTATTTGACAAAAGAACGGGATTTTTCGCTTGCATTTCATCCAGTAGGGAACGGGCTTCCGATTGCGTCGGCTTGTGGTCCACGGTGACGGAATATGTCTTTCCCTTCCTGGTCTCCCTGATCCGGTAACTGCCGGATTTAAGTTTTGAAATATTCATTTAATCACCCACTTTCTCACATTCTGTGATAAAATAGGAGACGGAACGAACCTCTGTGAAAAATTGTTCCGGAAACTCCCTGCCCTCTGCATTCCCTTCCCCGGCGTGCAGGGGGCACTCCATTTATTTACCCGCAATAAAACTGATGTAAGCATCTACCATCTTTCGCTTTTCAAGTGGAAGCTGCATATATGTGATCAAGTGCTCATAGTTCGGCTCCCGGTCCTTTTCGACAAGAATCATCGACCCAAAGTCAACATCCGATTCTTTCTTTCCCGTCACCAGCTCATCAATGGAAATTTCAAACAGTTTCGCCATTTTTGAACATTGCCCCAGGTTCGGCTCCGTGCGTCCGATCTCCCAGGACGAAACAACCGACGGCTTAACATCTACTTTCTGCGCAAGTTCTGCCTGCGTAAATCCGCTGTGTATTCTGTATTCTTTGATTCTATCTCCGATCATTCCGAACACCTCCCTTCTGCTCACATTGTAGCACGAAAAGGAAAAAATGTGTAGAATTATGAAAAATGTGTTGACACTCTACAAAATGTGTTGTAATCTGTTTTCAGGTTGTTGATTTTACGAGAAAGGAGGTGCACCGGATGAGCGAGAGGTTGACGCTTCGTCAATGGCGGCTGGCAAGAGAAATCAGCATTGACCAGATGGCAAAAGCGCTGGAGATCCACCCGAACACATACTCCGCATGGGAGCAGGAACCGGAAAAGATCCCCGTCGGGAAGGCCGTCAAGATCACACAGCTTTTGGATGTTCACTTTGCTGATATTTTTTTGCCCTAAAACTACACATTTTGCATAGTGAGGTATGAAAAATGGCACGAACCACACTAAACCCCATCGGGGAAAGGATGCGGGCGTTCAATGTGTGGGTGGCTGGGTCGCTGAAGATCCAGAAGAAAACGCAGAAGCAGCTTGCGGACTATATCGGAATAGATGTGTCGAATGTATCACGCAGACTGCACGGAGCCGCCGAATGGACGCTTAAAGAGTTCTACAAGGTGGAGGAGTTTCTAGGAGAGGAGTTCCAAAGATGAAAAGATTTTTCTATGTTCTGCAAGCAATCGGACTGCTGACCGTTCTGTTCGGGATCGGCTGCATCGAGAGCGAATCTATTTTACCCATCGTAATCATTCTGGCCGGATCGGCGCTTTTCGGCATCGGCTACAAAGGAGAGCAGCAATATGTCACGCTTTAAGGCTTTACTGCTGGCAGCAGGGCTGGCTTTGTGTCCCCTAAAAGCAGAAGCGGCACAGGCTCCCGTTGATCAGATCGTGGAGCACACCCAAAAGGACATCGACGAGATTGCCCGTGTGGTGATGTCGGAAGCAAACGCAGAGCCCACGGTGGGACAGGTTGCCGTTGTGGCCTGCATATTCAACCGGGCCCGGATCTTTGACATGAGCATTCATGAGGTCATTTATAGCCCAAATCAGTTTTCCAGCCATTGGACGGGCAAGGTAAGCCAGGAGTGCTACGATGCGGTGTCAATGTACCTACAATGTCCGACGCTGTTTCCGGATGATCTGGTCTACTTCCAGCAGCACAGCTTTCCCAGATGGGGAGAGGATTATCTGAAAATCGGTGCTCACTACTTCAGCACCTACAAAACCAAAGAGGATTTAGGAGAGGAGGAACGGAACAAATGCTTTTCGATTTACATGACGATGGAATTGCAAGTGCAGTAGTGCCATATCCCGGCGAGACCGTGGAGGAGTGCATCTGCCGTTTGCTGGGGATCAACGACATCCAGGAGGCGGAATGGTTCGACCCCAAGTATCTGAACGCCCGACTTGACGCGGCAAAGCTGGTCATGCTGGGGCGGAGAGGACACAAGCCCGGAGAGGGCGAGAACATGATCGCCAACATTCTGACCGGAAAGCCGGAGCAGGAGTGGTGCTACGGGCCCTATGTGATCGTGACCAGGTACGGCGGCGACTTCGTACAGCTCACGGCTGATTGTGGGTTTGTGGCGAATGTTATTCAGAAGTTATCGGGCATCGTTCTGAAGGATTTACCCTTCACTACGCCCGGAGAGGAGAAGAAATGAAAGAAAAATTTATTTATGTGGTCATCGGTACTGCTGATGGTATGGACGCGAGCATTGATCCCGATTGTGTCTTCGAAGAAGCGCTCGAAGCGGTCAAAAAAGCACATGACCTTTCGGAAAAGTACGAGGGCCAGGAGTTTATCGTGCAGGACATCGACATCACGCGATTTGTGAACAATAACGACGCCATCACGGAAGCAATCGGCGAACACGCTGACGCCATCAGAGAGGTTGCAAACGCATTCCACGACATCCGCGAGGATTTGCATGAGTTTCTTGTCTGCTCTTGCTCCGTTGACGCGCTGGGGAATACGGCAACGCATCCGACATTCACAATTCGTAGATAAGGAGGGAGAAGAATGAGCAATCTTTACGAGCTGACAGGCGACCTGCTCCGCCTGGAATCGCTGATCGACGATGACGAGCAGGAGCTGGACGAACAGGCGCTGATGGATTCGTGGGAAGGGCTGGAAGGCGAGCTGAATGACAAGGTGGAAAAGTGGCTCCGTGTCATCAAGAACAGAGAAGCCGACATCCTCACCCGTAAGAAGGCCATCGAGGATCTGAACGCAAAGAACACCCGTGACCAGAAAGCCATCGACAAGATGAAGGCCACTCTGCTGATGGTGATGAACCTTCTGAAGAAGCAGAAAGCGGGAACGGCTCTGTTGTCCTGTTCCGTTGCAAACAATGGCGGCAAGATTCCGCTGGTGTGGGCTGACGGATTCAAAGAAGATCCGACCCTGCTGCCGGAGAAGTGGCGCACAAAGACGGAAGTGTGGAAGGCGGACACAGAAGCAATCAGAGCGGCGCTGGAAGAAGGGGAGCAGATTCCGGGCGTGGAATTGGGCGAGCGTGGCCAGCATCTGAATGTCAGATAAGGGGGAATCATGGCAAATCTGTATAAATCCATAACCATCGGAAAAATGCGCTGCATCGTCAAGCGGCCGGATGAGCTTTACGGTCACATGACCAACATCACACCGTCGCTGGAGAATCTGCAGAAGCTCGTGCAGGGGTACATCGAAGCCGTTCCGCTCCAGGAAGGCGTGATCATCCTCTGCAACGAGATGGGAAAGATTCAGGGGCTGGATTGGAACATCCCGCACCCGCACAACAAACACGACATTTTGGTTGGCACTATCATCGTCTGCGGCGTGAAGGGTGAGCACTTCGTCAGCCTGCCGCCTGCATTCGAAATGAGCACCTGGCGGGGCATACTTGAAAAACTGCGGATCGGTGAATCCGTGTAGAAAGGAGAAAAGAATGGGACTTCCGGTTTTAGTGTACGGAAAGAGCGGGTCCGGTAAATCTCGCTCGTTGAAATTCTTTGCAGAGGATGAGATCCTGCTGGTCAATGTGGAGGGAAAGCAGCTGCCCTTCCGCAGTAAGTTCAAATATCAGCTGAAGACGGACAACACAGACACCATCATTTCGCAGATGGCAAAGATGCCCTGCAAGGTGGGCGTGATCGATGATGCGGGCTACCTCATGACGCACAACTTCATGAACAACCACCGCAACAAGAAGGGGAATGCTTCTTTCGATATGTACGACGACATTGCAGACACCATGTATTTCCTGGTGCAGAACATCAAAAACCAGCTGCCGGAGGATGTGATCGTTTACATCATGCTCCATGAGGACACCAGCGACGCAGGCGACACCAAGATCCGCACCATCGGAAAGCTGATCGACAACAAGGTTTGCCTGGAAGGTATGGTCACCATTTGCATCCGGTGTATGTCTGACAACGGCAAGCACTTTTTCCGCACCCAGACGGACGGCTTCGACATCAGCAAGAGCCCGGAGGAAATGTTTGAGGATGTGGAGATCGACAACAATCTGAAATTCGTGGACGACACCATCCGCAATTTCTACGGCTGGACGGCTCCGAAGAAGAAGGGAAAGGGGGAAGCAAAGGATGGATGAGCTGCAGAGTTTAGCTGACATGGTGGCGGCGGTTCATTTTGCTGGTCTGCCCGTTCAGGTCTATGAGAAGACCTACCAGCTGAATGTCACCGATGTGGACGGCGTGGTTCAGTCTTACTACGCCACCACCGGCACGGCAGTCTTTCGGGACGGTAACAACAGATACACGCAGAAGCGCAAAACCGTGAAGGATATGCCGTTTGAGGAGTTCCTGGCGCTCTGTACGGGCGAGAAGGATATTTTAGCAACCTATTTTTAATCAAGGAGGAATAAACAATGAACAAGCCTAACGGATTCGATGAAGTCAACGCGGGAGATTTTATCCCGCCCGCACTCGGTGGCCATACCTGCGAGATCAAGCAGGTGAAGGAGACCACTTCCAGCACCGGCAAGCCCATGGTCATGGTCTACTTTGATTTTGACCAGAAGGACAGCCAGCCCGGATATTTCGCCGAGCAGTTCCGCTCCGACATTCGCCCCGATAAGAAGTGGCCCTATGCCGGCACCAAGTGGATCCTGACGGAAGACGCAGAGGGCAAGTGCTCCCGCAACTTCAAGAAGTTCATCAATGCGGTGGAGCGTTCCAACAACATGACCGTCAGCTGGGGCAAGAATTTTGAAGCGCAGTTCAAGGGCAAGAAGATCGGAGCCGTGTTCGGTGAGGTCGAAAGCGAGTACAACGACAAGATCACCAAGAGACACGAGCAGCGCTGGTGGTGTGAGTATGACAAGGCCGGTGCGGCAGAGATTCCCGATCCCCAGCTTCTTGACCGCCCTGCTGCCAAGCCTAACGGCGACGACTTCATCAATGTTCCCGCCGGAATGGATGAAGACCTGCCCTTCTAATGATCATCCAGATTGACACCCGAGAACACAAGTTTGAGGTGGCACGGATCCAGCGACAGATCGAGAGGGAGGGCGTGGAAACCTTCCTCTCCAAGCTGGATGTTGGCGACTACATGGACACCAGCAATCCGACGCTATCCATTGACCGCAAAAAGAACCTGCAGGAGCTGTGCAGCAATGTCACGCAGCAGCACGAACGGTTTAAGCGTGAGCTGATCAGAGCCGTGGAGCATGGCATCCACCTGGTCATCCTGATTGAGCACGGCCCCGATATTCAATCGCTTGAGGATGTTTACTTCTGGGACAATCCACGGCGGGAGAAGTCACCGAAGGCAACATCAGGAGCGCAGCTGTATAAATCGCTCTGCACCATGCAGGAGCGGTACGGCGTGGAGTTTGCTTTTTGCGAAAAACAGAACACCGGGAAAAAGATAATCGAGATTTTGAAGGGGGCAACATGAGCAAAGATAGAGGTTACATTCTTTTGCATCGGTCCCTTATGGAGAATCGGGATGTATGGCTCAATGGGGAATCATTCACCAAGGGCCAAGCGTGGGTTGACCTTCTGCTTCTGACGCAACATTCGGACTACAGAGGTTATTCACGAGGGCAATGCTGGGTCAGTCAGGCATGGCTTGCGAAGCGGTGGGGATGGTCAAAGAAGAAAGTGTCCCGCTTTCTGACCCACCTTGTGTCCCTAGGTATGGTCACTACTGAGGGTACTACCAAGGGCACCACGCTAACCATTGTAAATTATGACAAATTCCAGAATCAGCGTCCCGCGAATGACCCCACAGATGGACCCACCAAGCGACCCGCGAAGCGACCCGCAAAGGGCACCCATACAAAGAATGTATATACAAGTAATGACAGTACAAAGAATGTAGATACAACCGAAGAGCCCGCTCCGCTCTGGGATCCTCAAGGGAGGATTTACGAATGAACGAACAAAGCAGCATTGATGAAAAGGAAATACGGAAAGCGCTGTCTGTGTTCAAGGACGGGGGCAAGCTGGTCGAGGTCAGGATACTGGCTGGCAGTAAAACCATCAGCGGGTATTTCACGAGTGCAGACAAGGTGATCGAGGAGCTGCGCCGGATGGATGAGCAAGGCAAGCTGAACCGCACGAATGTGTTTTACACCATCAATCGGCTGAAGGATGAATGCTACGACAGAGCCCAGCATGATGAGTTCGTGATGATCAAGGACAAGCTGCCAACAACCAGCGACAACGATGTGATTGCTTATGAGTGGCTGTTGATTGACCTGGATCCCGAACGGGCATCCGGTACATCATCCACGGACGAGCAGGTGGCAATGGCTGAAGATCGGGCGAGGAAGGTTTTTTCGTATCTGCGCGGCAGAGGATTTCCTGATCCTGTGATGGCATATAGTGGCAACGGCGTGCACCTGCAATATTCTGTCGGACTGAACAACACACAAGGCCGTGAGGATCTGATTAAGAAGACGCTGGAAGCATTGAGCATTCTCTTTTCGGATGATGCGGTCAAGGTTGATACATCGGTACACAATCCAGCACGGATTTGCAAATTGTACGGCACCAGAGCACAGAAGGGAGCGAACACCGAGAAAAGGCCGCACCGAATGAGCCGGATCAAGTATGTACCATCCCACATTGAGCAGGTGTCAGCCGTTCTGCTGCAGTCGCTGGTGGATGATGTGCTCCCGAAAGCACAAAAGCCGGAGCAGTACAACAATTTCAATCCGGGCAAGTTCGACCTGGAAGAATGGCTGGACCGTCACGGCATCGAGTACACCAAGAAAAGCGCAGGTGACTATGACAAATTCGTTTTGGCCTGCTGCCCGTTCGACAACTCCCACAAAGCACCGGATGCAATGGTGACAAGGAGCCGAGCCGGAGAATTGGGATTTAAGTGCCTGCACAATTCATGCGCTGGTAAACATTGGCGGGACTTTCGGATGTTCTATGAGCCGTCTGCCTATGATCAGACCTATGACAGCCACATCGAGGATGGTTACGAGCACCACAAACAGAACCGTGACATTGCAACACCGCTGGACCAGATCGGGGACTTTGCGGGGCAGGTGGATGCCAGCAGATATGATTCGCCTAGATACCTGACCGCCACCGAGATTAGCAAGATTCCGCAGGACACAGAGGAATTTATTACCACGGGCATCACGGCGATTGACAAGAAGATGCGAGGGCTGATCCGTGGCGGCGTTACCCTGTTGAGCGGTCTGCGTGGTGGTTCCAAGTCAACCGTGCTCACACAGATTGCACTCCATGCGATTGAATGCAATTTGAATGTGCTCTTTCATTCCTTCGAGCTTCCGGCAAAGACCACGCTCCGCTGGTTCGACCAGATGGCAGCAGGCAAATGGAACACGCAGCCGACGCAATGGGAAAACTACTTCACCGTGAAGAAGGGAGCGCTGGATCTGATTCACCCGTGGCTGGATCAGCACCTTTTTATCTATGACAACAACCACGGGAATGATTTTGAAGCCATCTATCAGGGCATGGTCGCCGAGATCGGACTGCACAAGCCGGATCTGATCATCCTGGACAATCTCATGGCGCTGGACATTAGCGGGTACAACCAGCGGGATCAATACCAGGCGCAGACCACATTCATTAACAAGGTGGTTACGCTGGCCAAGTGGAGCAACACGCATATTATCGTCGTGGCGCACCCGAGGAAGGCAAACGGATTTTTGCGATTGGATGATGTGAGCGGCACCGGCAATTTGGTAAATGCCGTGAACAATGCCTTTATCATTCACCGAGTAAATGAGGACTTTAAGCGGCTGACGCAAGAAATGTTTAAGTGGAAATTGAGTGATCCCGTGTATGACGGCACAAATGTCATTGAGGTGGCAAAGGATCGTGAGTATGGCACGCAGGATTTCTTTGTTCCGTTGTACTACGAACGGGAGACCCGCCGCTTGCTGAATGATAAGGCCGAGTGCATCCACTACGGATGGGAAACGGAAGAATTTAGCCAGGATGAAGAATGGACCACGCTGGAGGGAGACCAGCTGACACAGATGGAGGTGTTGTGGAGTGAGTAAATTTGGAACGGAATCAGCCGAGCGGATGTTCTTTGCGGAGTTTTATCGGCTGTGTGAGAGGTATTACGGCACAGATAAGCAGACGATGGAAGCGTGCTATGAGGATTTCTGCAGGGAGACTGATTCGCTGCACAAGCGGTATGCAAATGTCTCCCCAGAGCTCAACCGCTTCGCCCGGTTTATGATCATCGGGCTGATTGATTGGTTTAATGCAGAGTATAGCGAGAAAGGGGGCATTCATGGCAAGACGGACTAAAGCGTGTGACTTCTGCGGCGGCGAATATGAGAGCGAGTACATCGAAGCCAGGAACGGCTTTTGTATGTGGATTGAGGTGTACCCGTTCAATAATCTGATTTCCTTTATGGCGCAGGGGAACGATGAGGTCGGGGAAATGATCGAGCGAAGCATGGACATCGAGATGAATTTCTGCCCCGTATGCGGAAGGAGGTTGACGGACTGATGGACATTAAGACTGTTGCGGCAATCTGTGAGGAAGTTATCGAGGAAATGTGTGACCACTACTGCAAGTGGCCGAATGAGCCCATCCCCGAAGGCAAGGACGAGGAGTGGCTGCTTTGTGACGACGACAGCCCGTGCAATTCGTGCCCGTTGAATCGGCTGGTTTAAGGGGGTGAGCGGATGGAAGGGCAGATCACGATTTGGAACTACATGAAAAGCCTTGAGCCCGTTCAAAAGCCCGATGATTCCGTTTGTGAAGGTTGCAAGTGGCGAGGATATGCCGGCAGACGACTGGAAGTGGAGCGGCTGGGCCATACATGGGTTTATTGCTGTCCTGGAACGGCCTGCGCCAACCACATGACGGGAACCCCGCTGAATTTGTCTGTCCACGACAAAAAGCCATATTGCTATAACCGGGACTTCCTGCCGCCGCTTGAAAACCTGCTGCCACTTCTGGAAGGATACTACGACATCAAGTTTAAGCAGAAGGTATGGCCAGACGGTGACATTCAATGGAATTACACTCACAGGAAGTCAACGCTTTCATTGAGTGAAACCACCTACATGGACACGGACAAGCGATTCATTGCGGTGGATTGGGCAAACGCTCACGAGGGATTTGGGTCTCCGTGTGACAACCTTTGGGAGATATTACGGCAAATAGACAAGGCACTTTTGAGAATGGAGGGATAAATGGACGGACAATTAAGCCTAACTGACTATATGCAGTCAATCCATTATGACCGCTACGGGAGACCGCACAAGGCCCCCGATTGGATGAATAAGCCCCGATGCGAGACCTGCAAGCATTGGGACAGGCTCCCGACGGAAGACCAGCCGCCAGATGGATGGGGCGTGAAAGGTCAATGCGGTGTGATTCATGATCCGAAGCAAACGGGCTATCAGAACACGGACGGCTGTTCCTGGTGCTGTCAGTATGAGGGGAGGTATTGAATGAAGGTTGAAAAAACCACCGTCGGCCAGCTTATCAATGACCGAGGGATTGAATGGGAAGTTATCGCAGTATATCCGCACTATGTCCGGGCAAAACGCTTGTGGGACGGTGAGGAGCACAACTGCGAGCAGTACAAGTGCTTCGACATCGGCTTGCTGGTGACTTACGGCTATGAAGACGGGGGAGACCCGAGAACAGCAGACACGGAAAAGGAGGAAAGATATGGCAAACCAAGATGCTAAATATGCAGATCAGATCCACGAATTGAGAATGGGAGCCATCCGGCTCAAGAAGAACCTGAAAGATTGGGACACGCGGTTCGACTACAAGCTCACACGCTACGAGGGCGAGGTCGTCCTGGGGCTGATTGACTTTCTCGACAAAATGGACGACATCTGCGACATCATCGACATGATGAAGGTATGGGACCGGGATTTCGGAGAAGACGACGACGACGAGCAGAATGTACTTGTCGGAGATCCCGACAGGCAGATGGGGGAGGAGTGAGCCTATGACTGACGAGGGTATGAAGAAGCTGAAAGACCTGCGCAAGGAATATGAGTTCCTAGCCAAGTGCAACGGCGGTGAGGACTACATCGCATTCAAGGTGCTGGATATGGCTATCAATGAATTAAGCGCTCCTGAAGAATCAGTCCGTGAATGGTGCAAGCAGAACGGCTATGTGATGATGCGTGAATCCGATTATGAGCAGGCTATCACCAAGGCTTATTTTGAGGGGCAGAACGCAGAACCTTGTGAGGATGCTATCAGTAGACAAGCGGTAGAAAAATATGTATCAGAATATGGATACAAACATGGAAATAATTGGATCGACAATAGTATATTATTTAAGTTTCTTAAATCCCTACCGTCCGTTTACCCAACGGAAAAGGTTGGTAAATGGATTCCTGGTGGATTGGCAGATGATTTTGGTAATAGAGACTATGAGTGCTCTTATTGTCATTATATGGACAACCATAATGATTGTAAGATTGTTCCGTATTGTTGGCATTGTGGAGCAAAGATGAAAGGTGGTGCAAATGACTAGAGGGGAAGCAATCAAGAAAATATATGATGCGTCGTTCATTGGTAATGATGGACTTGATTATGTAGAAACCCGTGTGGCAATAGATACCATTCAGGAATTAAGCACGCCAGAAATTCCGAACAAGTGTGGGAGATGGATTTTAGGCGTAAATGACAACACTTGCTCTATATGTGGAGAACATAGCCTTACTCATTGGCAATCAAAATTCTGCCCAAATTGTGGCGTAACGATGGAAGGAGGGGTGAGTAAATGTTAGAACGAACAAGATATTGCGATGCTTGCGGTGACCGAATCGAAATTAAGTATTACAAGTTTCGTGAGATTACATGGAATCCGTTTGGTAAAGATACCGTTTGCTGGTGTGACATTTGCGAAGATTGTTTAGATGCAATCGGGGAAAAGGTTAGGAAGCAGAGGAAGGGGGAAGAATGACCGCAAAAGAATATTTCGAAAACATCAAATGCAAAGCGCAGGCAATCGACATTCTGGAAACAAAACTCAAAGAGCTGGAATTGGACATGACTGCCATTGGCGGCTTCGACTACGACAAGCCGATGGTTCAGACATCACCCAAGAACACGATGGAAGAAAAGATCCTGAAGGCAACGGACGCTTTCGACGAGCTCCTGCAGCTCAAAAAGGAATACCTGGAAGACTACAAGGAAATGGAGATCCGGCTTTCCCAGCTTTCCAAGGCCGCCTGTGCACAGGCAATCCGGCTCCGTTACTTCGGCAAGAAGCGTAAGGAGACCCGCTGGGGCTGGGTGGCAGAGGAAATGGGCTACTCCGAAGACAGAGCAAAGCACCTGTTCCGTGAAGGCATGGACGAGTTCGAAGCCCTGTTCTTAAAGTCAACATGAAATAGCACTTTTTTTGTGAGATAATATTAGTGTCGAGAAGGCGGAAGGGCGTATGCTCTCCCGTCTTTTTGCGCATTGACCCCCGGCGGGATTCGTCCTGCCGGGCTCCCTGCGCTGGAGGGCTTATGACACTTATCTCAAACAACTGTGCAGGAGGGGCTGTTCTTCATTCTTTGGGAATGGAGTTCAAGACCCCGACCATATTGCTGCAGATACTGCCGGAGCAGTTCCCAAAGTTCTGTCTGCATATTCGGGAATATCTTTCAGAGGAGCTGATCGAGCTGAAGCCGGAAGCAATGACACAAAAGCAGATTGAACGGCTGACAAAGATGTTCGGATGCGTTCCGAATATGCCATACGGCCTGCTGGGTGATGTGGTGATCTGTTTCCAGCATTATCCAACATTTGCGGAAGCAAAGCAGAAATGGGACGAGCGGAAGGCACGGGTCGATTTTGAGAATTTGTATTTTCTGATGCACGCAAGGGGCCCGGAGTACCAGAAAGAGGCAGAGGCTTTTCTTTGGTGCCCGCTGGATCACAAGCTCTGTCTGACACAGGGTTTTGAGGTTCCTGGAAGCGTCAGATTTGACGGAGAGGGCTTCGATGATGTCGGCGGTCAGCTCCGCATTACTACGGTTTACGATTTCAAGGGATGGGTCAATGCTTAAGATCAAAATGCACGCCATGTATGATCACTTTCCGGATCTGACACCTTCGGAGGGTGATTCTTTTATAGATTTCTATTCGGACACCTATGTGGACCAGGTGCAGGACGGCGAAAAGGCCGTTGCAATGCTCCTGGAGCCCCGTTCGATGATCGGACCTGCTTATGACTTTGTCGAGGAGCATGGAGACAAGTTCGGGCTGATCTTTACGCACGATTCACGGATTCTGCGGAAATGGCAGCAGGCGTGGTTCTTGAATTGGGGTGATGTGTGGTTTACCAGCGACGAGGAGAAGACAAAAGGAATCTCCATCGTGAGCTCGTGGAAAAATTGGTGCCCGTTGCATGATGCCCGCATTGCGCTGGCGAAAATGTACGACGGTTCCGGCGTGGTTGATTGTTTCGGATCGTTCCGAGGTGACAAGGACCATTGGGACAGCACCGAGGACGCACACAAAGCGTATCGGTTCGCCATTGTGGTTGAAAATGACATTGACGATCTCTGGTACACCGAAAAAATCCTCAACTGCTTTTCGAACAAGGTTGTCCCGATCTATGTAGGGGCCACTCGGATCGGCGAGCTGTTCAATGATGACGGAATCATCCAAGTGAATAATTGGCAGGACATCCCGGAGATAATAAAGCACCTCGACATCGAGGCGGATTATGAATCCAGGCGTTTTGCCATCAATGACAACTTTGAACGGGTGAAACCATACGCTGTACCGTGGAAAGAACGGTTTTTTAAGCGTTACGGGCGACTGCTGGAGGACTTTCAGAATGGCTGAAGCGCAGATTGTCCTCTACACGAGCTATCTGCACACGATAGGGGGCATTGAGACATTTATATATAGCTTCCTGGACATGATGGCAGGATATGACATTGCTGTGTATTGCCCGACAATGCCGGTGGATGTTGAGCGCCGCTTGAAGAAGAAGGCGACGGTCCTGCGTGGCGGATATGTTGACTGCAAAACTCTTGTGATGGCTCGAATGGGTGATCCGATTCCCGGAACCATCAAATACGAGCATTCCATCCGAATGTGTCATGCCGTAAAAGCAAAACCCGAATGGACGATACGCCAGGACTGCGACGAGATTGTGAATGTCTCTGAAGCGTCCAAAGTTTCCTTCGGTGACATGGCCAAAGATGCTCATGTGATCCACAACCCGTTTATCAAGACTGACAAAAAAGCGCTTTTGCTGGTTTCCGCCACACGGATCCCGGCAAAGGACAAAGGATTGAACACAGACCGGATGTTGACGCTGGCAAAAATGCTGGAAGCGTCTGACATCCCTTTTTTGTGGTTTAACTTCTCCGATCAGCCACTTCCGAACGCTCCGAAGGGCTTGATCAATGTGGGAACCTTTGCAGAGGTGCAGCCGTACATTGCAAAGGCTGATTATCTCGTCCAGCTCTCTGACAACGAGGGCTTTTGTTATAGCCTTGTCGAAGCTCTGGCAAACGGCACCGCAGTCATCTGCACACCGTTCGCAACGACCAAAGAGCTCGGCGTGGTGGATGGCGTGAACGGCTATGTCGTTCCATTCGACATGAGGTTCGATGTTCACCGCCTGCTGGATGTTCCTGTGTTCGAGTACACCTACGACAACAAGGACATCATGAAGGCCTGGAAGAAGTTATTCGGCAAGATGAAGAAGAAGCCGAAACAGGTGGTCGTCCCGGAAGAGGCCGTCACAATTCGGGTCATCCGAAGATACCTCGATCTGGATTTGGACAGACGGCTGAACCCTGGCGAAGTCTTACAGATGCCGCGGAGCCGTGCGGAGTATGTCGCAAGCAAAGGCTTTATTGAGGTGCTGAATGGAGTGCGCTGAAAAATTCTACAAGTCAAGACGCTGGCGTGATTGCAAGAACGCATACACCAAGAGCGTCGGAGGATTGTGTGAGCGCTGCCTGAAGAAAGGTTTGTATGTGCCCGGCAGAATCGTGCACCACAAATGCTACATCGGACCGGACAACATCAACGATCCATCAATCACACTCTGCTGGGACAACCTGGAATTATTATGCCGCTCTTGTCACGAGCTCGAACACAAGGGAATTAAACGCAGATATGCGGTCAACGCTGACGGCTCGATAGCCCCCCTTGATCTCGTCGAGGCGGATGGCTAGGAGGG
>Ga0265301_10002678_pt1 | contig 20133 bp, 13 predicted proteins | sample AusTroGonzalo_MG_2_FD_193488 | JGI IMG/M metagenome (GOLD analysis project Ga0265301, IMG submission 193488) | Bovine rumen microbial communities from tropical cattle in Woodstock, Queensland, Australia - Gonzalo_04 | ecosystem: Host-associated > Mammals > Digestive system > Stomach > Rumen ... | reverse complement strand
AATGACTTATCCATATCATCGGCGATCTTAGCAGCTGCTTCATTCTCTTCAATGCTATGTGTATTTTCCTCAGCATCAGCTGTTGGATCGATCTCAATATAGTCATCATCGTCAAGAGTATCATCAGCCTTAAAGTCAACGATCTTTGGAACTTCCTTCTTGAGAGTATGTACAGCCTTACCTAAGAACATTGGGATGTTCTCTTCTTCATCTGGAATAGATAAGTGGTGACGTACAATATCACCGATATCTGTGTTTGAATCTCCTGATGTAAGAATGTCTCTTTCGAAGTTCGCACCGTTGTCAACACAAGCTTGCGAGCATGGTAATCTACCATCTGAGTCCATCTGACCTACACAAGCTTTTGTTAATGTACCAAGGCACTTTGGAAGATCAACTGGATTAGTCTTAGCGAATGCACGTGCTGGTATAATAGTAAGACGAATGTAAGTACCACAGTTAGAAGCAGTCTCAGCATCATCAAATATAGAACCAGAGGTGATAGCTTTAGCCAATGCACTTTCCTGAACAGCTGTGATCTTTTCAGGGATGAGTAATTCAACATTACCATTCTCTTCGAAACCACGAACTTCAGTACCAGTGTATTCACGGAAGCACAATGGTTTCTTTCCCATATGTGCTATGGAAACAAATTCCTGAATAGTATCATATTTCTTCTCGTGAACTAACTTTTCAACGAGTTCTAATGATGTATTATTCATTATTTATCAACCCTTTCATATAATAATTTACCTTAAGGAGGTTACTAAAAATGTTTTTATTCAACAACCCTATTATTTGTGTGATCATCATTGGTGCTCTCATGAATATACCAACGTTTATTGCATTGATTAAGCTAGAACAGATGCAGAAACTTCAAGATCAGTATAGTCTCGAGTTAAACTTACTCACTAGACGAATCACTTCACTGACCAATCGAGTCGATGAACTTGCACAACAAGAGTCAGAAAACAACAATAATCTTACTTCCTTATCATCAAGTGTTCGTTATTTCATACAAGAACATCATGAGATGGAGAATAGTAAGATTATGCCAACACCTCAGCTATCTGAAATGATAGGTATAACCATTCAGGAACAAATTGCTACTGAAGAAATGTTATGCCATAACATGAAAATTCCTCGTTCAGATGGTCAATATAAAATAACAAAGAATGTGTGCAAAACGTATCCTCATGTAGATGAAGAATACATTGCAAAACGTGTCGCTGCTACTATAGAAAATAATATAGAGAAAGCTAGACGTGGAGAAGAATAATATTAAATACCATAAATGAGACCGGGGCTAAGACCCCGGTCCCTGTATGGTATTTTGTTTTGATATAAAATATTTCAGGCAGGAATTACTTGATTACGCCAGCCTTTGCATCTGGTGCAAGATATGTGTTCTTGCAGATAACGCGGCCCTGGATACCCTGAACCTTGATTGTTTCGTACTGTGATGATGTTGTAACCATTACAGCTGCACCACCTGGGTTCTGAGCATCTGCATATGCAGCATTTTCTGGGCTGTTTGTGAGGTGACGAGCAAATCTCAAGTGCTTGTAGCTGATATGGAAGTTGTCCATTGGGTATGCTACGATCTTGTAGAAGTATTCTCTTGACATATCACCAGGGTTTGTGTTAGCCTGGTATGCCGGAATTACTGTGAATGCGTCAACTCTGTTAGATGCAACTACACGGATTGGTGTTGACTCGTCTGTCATTACACCGAAGCTGTGGTTCATCTGAACGCCGCCGATTGTTGTAGCCTTTGTGATTGTCCAAGTAACGAACTTCTTGATGAGACGTGCGCACTTAGGGTTGCAGTAGATAACGAATCCGAGGTTCTCGAGCTTTCCTCTGTCTGAGAGTTCGTAGATCAAGCTTGAGAGAGCATTGTGGATTGCGTTTGTACGGTATTCGTATGGATCGCCTGCGAATGTTGGTGAAATAGATGTTGGATCAAGGTCAGCATACTCTGTATGTGTGTATGACTCGAGGTTCCAAATATCTGAATCATAGCCGTCATATTCGTCAAATTCCATATCGAGGAATTCAAGGATTGACTGGTCTTCGAACATTTCTTGGTTTGTTACGAGTTCCTGTACAAGTCTGTTGTAGAGGTTGAAGTTGAGTGAAGCGTTAGCTTCAGCGAAGTCTTCAACTGTGAATGGAAGCTGGAATCTGCAGCCATCTGAGATCTTGTACTTTCTGATTTCTGGGTATTCACGGAAACCGATTGTTCTGAGGTTTGTTTCGTTAGAAACTCTACCTGTGATGTAGATACCTGTGAATACGCCGCAGCTTGAAGCTGAAACTGTGCCCTTAACGAAGTCAACTGCACCTGAGAGTCTGTCTGAGATGCCTGTGATCATTACTGCCTTGCCGTCATCACCAACGAGAACCTTATTTGTAGCTGGATCTACAGCCGGGAGACTCATGTCTTCTGTAACTGTACCGTTGATGAATACGCCGCCGAGTTCGATAGCGATACCGATGCCTGCGCCTGGAAGTCTTACCTTGAATGAAGCATTTGAACCCTTTGTAGCTGTCTTTTCATATATAGCACCAGCTGTGAATGTTGTTGAAGCATTTGCTGAGTATGTGCCATCATTGTTCTTTACAAAGTATGAAGCATAAGCTGTTGCCCAGTCAGCTGGTTCTTCTGTAAGAGCTGTGTATACGTTTGCTGGAGCCTGAGCTGTGAGCTGTACGTACTTGATGTTGAAGTCATAAGAAAGTCTTGTTCTTACTGTTGGAGTAAATGTGCCGTGAGGAGCAACGCCATCGAGCGGATCACCATTGTCATCCATGAGCCAGTTGTAGATTGAGTACTTCTTATTTGCAGCAGCCTGAATTGTAGCAAGTGTGAGAACGTCTTCTCTGATTCTTACACCCTTACCAGCGTTCCAGAGCTTTCTCCATGTTGGAGTGCCGTCTGCTTCCTTCTGCCAGTAGATTCTTGGTACTTCGTATTCTTCGCCTGTCTGGTTGTTTACGAGATACTTTGTGAAGATTCTCTGTTCAATATTTACTGATGAAGCTGTCTGTACAGGGATGAGTTCCTTACCGAGGAACTTGATGTACTGCTTGATCAATGCCGGGAAGTCAAGTGTTGAAAGTGGAAGGTATGTAGAAACGTTGTAAGATTCCTGAATGAATGATGTCTGAGCTGTATCCCAAGCTTCTTCGAGCTGTTCAGCTACCTGTTCCATGTGGAGCTTTTCGCCGTCGTCCACACAGTCATATGATCTGAGTTCATCAAGGATTGGATCGAGGAGAAGCTGCTTATATTCGAGCATAACTTCCTTTGATTCCATAAGTCTCTTAGCATCACGGAAAATGTTGAGACCCTTGTGGTTTGCTTCGATCTGGCTTGAAACGTCTTCAAGTCTTTCATCGAACTTATCATTGAGCTTTGCGAGTTCTGTAGCTGATGCACTGTTAATAAGTGTAGCTTGTTCTTGGAACCATGAACCGTGCTGAGCATTTCTGTTATATGCCATGATTAATGCACTCCTTTTTATTATTTATTTTTAAAATTAATCTGAGGATTTATCAATCCCTTTGAGGTTTGAGTCGATTTTGTCCATCAAGAGTTTATACAATGAATCCAATTTCTTAAAGTAAAGCATGTTTTCACCATATTCCGAGTTAATGAACTTATCGATTACGTAGCCCTTACCTTTTGTGAGAGCTTGCTTGAGCTGATTCAGACTTTCGTCATTCTCAGCTACAACATCAGATGGGAGAATCGGAGAGATCTTCTGCAAGTTTTCAATAATATCCTCAATTTCTTTATTACGATGAATCATTTGATCATATAATCTTTCATTGAGAATATTATTTGTCTTATAGGAGATTTTATCCTTTTCAGCCTTTTCTTTTTTCTCTTCCTTCGAATCATCAGAAGAGGAATCATCGGATCCGGAATCTACACCGAGATCCATGTCACCACCAAGATCAAAGTCTCCTCCATCATCAGCTGGGAGGTCTGGTGGTAGATCGAAATCGGAAGAGGAATCAGCCGGCGTGTCATCCATAGCAGGTGGATCTCCGCCGTCTACGGGCATATCAGGTACATCCGACATATCCGGCATATCCCCATCAGCTTCCATTATAAGTTGGAAGAAATTATTGTCTATACCCATAGTATCACCTCAGACGATTGTATTTTGTGTCTTAAAGACAGCCTTTGGTGTTTCAGCAACTATTCTTGACAAGTATGCGTGTTGACGCATCATTTGCCACTTGGCTTGTCTGGATTCAGGAGTATTATCCTGATCAGCTAATCTGATCTTGTCTTCCAAGATCTTCATTTCTTCACCAAATTCATTCTGGACTTCCTTTTTGAGTCGGTCTCTATCAACATGACTTGAAACTTGAGCTACCGCATAAGCTGCACCAAGATATCCGTTTATAGTAAACATTATACCGAATAAACCGAGCTTAAGTGCTAACCTTCCTGCCTTGAATAAGGTAGTACGGTAAGAAGGATTCTCAATTATTTCCTGTTTTACTTTAGCTTCCTGTCTTTGTACCAAACTATCAACGATACCAGCCAACCATTGTTTTGTTCGGGTAACAGGTTTAGTTATAGCATCAACAGTTTGAACACCCTTCTGAACTTTACGTTTCATTTTCTGTTGGAATGAAAGAGAGTTTCTGTCGACATCCATTGCCGTGGTAAGCAGATCACCACGAGGCTTTTCCATAGTGTTGACGTTCGATGATAGGGGCTCTTCAGATTTGGACATTGCATCAGTGAGTTCACCGTCTTCCAAAAATGCAAAGAGATCTTTTACAGAAATTCCCGATGCAAATTCTTGAAGATTTTCATCATCAAGTCCTTCCATATCCGGATGTGGAGGTGGAATTGATGGAAGATTATCCATTTTAGAAGTATCATTTCGATCTTCACTATTATTATTATTGTTAAAAGGTATATCATTTGTTTTATTATATGAATCCTTTGTAATTTTTGTAGTAGAAGTATGACGAGAATGATCCCCTGTCGAATTATCATTTTTAGTGATCGTTTCTGTTTTGCCAGTTGAATGATCATCTTTCTTATTGATGTTTTTATTTGTATTTGTCACAGTCTTTGTGTTGTTGGAGTTGTAGTTGTAATTGTTTGTGATGTTGTAAACAATCGAACCACCTGACTGAGCAGCTCCAGCACCGAGCATGTCTGTGTAACCTGATGCATCAGAAACCTTTTGATCGATTGATGATGCAAGATCTGGTATCGGATTGGCTGGGATATCAGAAACAGGGATTGAAGATAATGAAACGTTTGGTTGTTCATCAGAAAGTTTAACACGAGTTTGCATGTACTCTGGAATTCTTCCATCGTAAGCTTCAGTAATAGAAGAAATTTCATCAGCTAATTCAAACTCTGATACTCCTTCAGCAAACATCTTTGAATCAATAAGATTGATTTCATTGTAGAGAGCAGTATGATACTGTTCACAAAGATGCATATCTGTTGTATCCATGTTACCAAACTGCTTAAGCATGATGTTTGTTGACTCTGCAACTTGCTGTTCTGTTTCAGCATCATTGTTTGGAGTTGTCATTGCTTTATCCTGAGCATAAACATTTGAATTACGTGAATTCTTGTTTATACGAGCTCTGATGAACTTAACGAATCCATCTTCAGTTGCAAACTTATCCTTCTTTTGCTCTTTCGGGATAAGATTGTATAATGTATCAAGGTAAATACGTGAGTCAAAGATATTGAAACACGATAAAAGTCCATTGTTTGTGATCCTTGCATTTGGTGAGTTAACAAGTTCAAGTGTAAGGAAGTCCTTAAGGAAGTCGATTGTTCCCTGCTTATCGATCTTGAATGTTGAAAATACATCGTAATTGACAAATCTCTTTGTACCTGGATTGTTTCCAGTGATTGATCCATATGACTTAATGTATCTACCGAGGTTATCTACATTAATTTTGTCATCTGGGAACTTTGATTTGTTATTATAAACCTTTGCAAGGATAAAAGGAATAACATTTGATGTGAGTAAATCTGGAATAACCGGATTACCTTCGAATGCATCCTTTGAAGCGAAGTAAATTCGTAATGTTTTTGTATCATCACACTTTGAAATGTTATCGATGATACCATTAACGACTTTCTTCAGCTGATCTGATAAGACGAATTTATTGTGTCTTTCATCATATTTTATATGCTGCGGCTTCATGTCAGTGAAATAATTCACTGCAGCTGCTTCCTGAATCGTATCATCTGTTGTGATATTGATATCTTCAGAAAGTGGCTGGAAATTCTTCACTCTTTCAATCTCAGTTTCTTCATTCATTTCTGCTGGGAATGTAATATCTGCATTATGGAATAATCCGGATACATAATTTTCCAAAGTAAAAACAGAAAATGGTGCATTAATAAACTTAGCTATTGCTCCTGGAACTTCTGTACGAGAGAAGAGTTCAATTTCTGACCTGAATTTGGAAGGCACTGTGAACAGTTCAAATGAATAGATACCATTCATCAGTGCTCCAAATTCGGAGAAGTGATCGGTGATTGCTTTGAGTTTGAAAAAGTCTGCTATTGCAAGCATCTTATCCCTGAGAGGAATATGGTCTGCAAAGGCTTCACCGTTCGGCTCTTCTTCAGATAATCCAGCTGCAGCAGCTTCGCTAGAAACGCTATCGATGGCGCTAGCTAATGCCGGCGGATCGGATATCCATTTTGGTTCAACTGAGTTGATCATTGAAAGAATAGATTTCATTGTGTAGTCCATGTCAGATGTACCATCTAACATAGGGAAGTTTTTCACCTTATATTTTGATTCGATGAATTCATTAATGGCATTAACCGCAGTTTCAATATTATTAAAATATGACTTTTTGATTACGATTGTTTCTGCCATTACTTGATCAGTCCTTTCAAAATATTAGCTGCTTCACGTCTGATATCTGAACGCATTGGGATGATGATTCTTGACTTATTGCTCTGAACGATATCCATAGCAACATCATCTGTGCCTGTCATGATCAAACCATTGATATCCTCTGGTGAGAATTCAAATGATTCACATACGACACGCATAACCTCATCCTGTTCAGCACAGTACTTAGCGATTTCTTGGAGCTGAGCAACCTGTGCGTATTCTGTGATTGTCTTCTCGATCTCAGCATCAGCGTTTGGATGCGATGGGAAGTCAACCATGTCAGCTGTAATGAACTTAGACACTCTGATATTCGGCTGTCCTGATGGTGCATTTGGTATCATGTTACCAAGGATTCTTACTGAGAATGATGGGATAACACCAAGATCGATGATCTCTTCGTTAACCGCAATACCATTCTGCGTAGCCGGATGAGTTGTAATTGTAGCCATAAGTCTGTCACCTTCAAGACGATCTTCATTAATAAAATGAGATGTCAATGATGGTTCTGGAATTGTCATTCTGATATCTGAGTAAGTCTTGTCTTTGTACCATGAATTTGGATGGTTCCATTCCCCTCTCCACTTATTCTGATACTTAAGACGCTGAATTCTCTCATCAGTATCAATAACATTCTTTACATTGAACTTATCATATCTTCTTCTCATACGGTTTGAGCAACCATATGTCTGCAAACATGCAGGGAAGATACAATATGGCTTACCTGTAGAAGTATGCTTAACAGTCAAACCTCTACGATCGAATTCCTGGATGTATTCAGGAGCTTCTTGAATAAAGCAAGCTGTTTCATACTTGTTTGTTTGTGTTGATTTGAGTGGCATCTTATAATCCCTCCTTTATTTCTATTTATTAGCTTCGTTCATTCGTCGCATCATATATGCAGCGACTAAACAAATGTGAGCTTTTACGATAGCATCAGAAACGTTATATTTCTTAGCCAAAGGAGCAATAACTGGTTTGCCTTGGATAGCTCTGTCGATTGCTGTTGGGAGGTTTGTGATTCTACCAACAAACTTATTTGAGCAAATATCTTCGACAGCATTTCCCTCTTTAACTATGAAAACATAAAAAATTAAATCCATGATGATGGATATATCATCATAAGAAATTTGATTTGTTGAATACTCATATAATGTATCCGTCTTAACATTCTTCATGCTAGCGATATACGGATACAATTTATCCTTATCATAGTAAACCGTGTCTTTATCTTTGATAAGTCGCATTAAGTTATTGCGAATATTAGTAGTGTTACTAGTAACTACGTACTCTTCATCACCCTTAAGGTCCTCACCGATGAGGTTACCTTTATCTTTATTCTCATAATACTTATTTGCTAAACCATGCATATTCTGATTGAATGAATTACGTACACGATTCAAGAAGTCAACAAGTATTTTTGGAGACATTTGTAAAGATAACTTTGATCTCCAGAAACCAAATGCAGTTTCAGTTGTATCACAAATCCAGTTTATCATATTCTCCGACTTAACAATACCCCATGAACCGTCGAGATTCATATAAGTATAAGCCATAACCCCCTCATTGAGGGTCGATGGAAAGTACTTATTAAATGTATTTGAATAAACACAGAGACCAAGCTGTTGTCTTGCTGAGTCTCTTAATTCTCGATTACCTATCATATCAGAATAAGATAATACTATAGAATGTATGATATTTGTCGGGCTGGCCATGATTGTACCGAATGATGTATTAGCATTTACTGACTTAAGTATTTCTTTGACAGTCTTCTTTAAAGTGTCAATGGAGAATCCAAATAACTCTAAAATGTCATCAACATACTTACGTGGAAATGATACTGACTTGGTTGGATATTCTTTCGCCAACATTTCTGCATTAGCTGAAAGAAAATCCGAACCATAATCAATGTATCTTTTTCGTTCTTTTGGTTTCTCAAGAACCGCAATAATTGGATCGATGATTTGCTCACGGAGAGTAACACTACCAGCATCTGTAGCAGATTCTTGCACAATAGCAAGAGCTTCTTCTTCAGATAAATCATAGTATTCCATGAGAAACATGATCTCACCTCTTACTTGTTCTTCTTATTTTTCTTCTTTGATGAGTACTGTGGCTTGTCTTCTTCAGCTGCTTCTGTTGTTTCAACATCTGAAGCATCATCAAAATCTTCAACAGCTTCAAGTGTAGCTGTTTCTTCTTCCTTGATTTCAACAGCTTCCTTTGGTTCTTCAACCGGAGCTTCAGCAACTGGTTCAAGTTCCTTTTCAGTTACAGGTTCAGCAACCTGTTCAATTGGTTCAGCCTTCTTCTTAGGAGCAGCCTTCTTAACTTCCTTTGGAGCTTCAGCTGTCTGTTCTGATGAGCTATAAAGATCATAGAGTTCTCTATAGTTACGACGATGAATTGCGATGTTTGTACCAGCAACATACATCTTGAGAGCAGTTGTTGTTACAGCCTTTTCAAGTTCAACAAATGACAATTCTACACCATATGATGGTGCTAAAAGGTTGAGCTGCGGAGCTCTACCTCTACCAAGAATATCAATCTTCATTTATAATTCCTCACTTTCTTATTCTTGTGAACCCATAGCCTTACGTACCTTAGCTACGCTGTAGTATGATTCAGAGACGATATCTGTCTTGATACCCATTGCCTTGAAATACATATCAGCAAGCAACAGAGTTGGTTTATCATAAGCATTAGTTTTGATATCTGATAACTTAACAGAACCACGTTCATTAATTGAATTAAGAACGGCATCGTACTCAGTGAGATTATCTCCTCGAGCACCACAAAGTTCTGAGATAATAATATCACCACCAACACCGGCAAGAAGTTCATTCTCAATACCAGTGGTTGTACCTGCTTTTGATTCACCCTTAACTGCACCTGTGAGATCATCACGATCTGTATCTGATGCAGCAAGACCTGTTTTCTTAGTAACAAGCTGCTGAGTTCTCTTGAAATTTAAGTATCCAACTAGGACAGGTCTCATTGTCCTTATTGGACGGTTTGGATTGGAAGAAGCAAATGGCATATAAACGTATTCGAAAATATTTATTCCGAGTACTTTAGCTGCCGCTTCTACGTTATCATAGTTCATTTTTCTGGAGTCATCACCAAATTCTTCGATGTCGACTCTGAAATTACTTTCTTCATTTGCTTTGAATGCTTCCATCCATTTAGCAAATGCTTTATCATCCATCGAAGCAAACATATCAGCATACTTTTTGGCGTTGATTCCCGAAGGATCCAACGCCGCTAAAGTTTGCTGTATCTTAAGTTCGATGGCTTTGCGTTTATTTGTCACGCTAAACCATCCTTTCTTAAATTATGATTCGGAATCGGTTTGTTCCATGATGAGTTTGAGCTTTTCTTCACGAATAGAAAGAATTTGATATTCAATAACATATCCACGATAAAGATTATCAAATGCTATTTCAGCTGGTGAATTAGGAGACATTAATGCTTTTGTAAAATCTCCACCTTTCACATTAAAGAATGCTTTAATATAATTATGGACTGCATCAAGCTCTTTAATCATTTTATTGAGTGTCGATGTCGTACCGAACTTACCGGTATACAAATCCTTTTTATGTTTATTATATTTTTCTTGTATCAGTCTATAAATATTAATGAGCTCGTTATTAGCTCCATCGATATTGCCTTCTAAGCATTTATTGACTGCTGAATTAAGATATGTATCTATACCGGATAATGCACCTGTTTTTCGATCTCTGACAAGTAATGGTAATACATGCTTACCTGAATCATAAAGTCGCTTTGCTTTATTAAATTCTTCATTAGCAGCACGTCGAACCTCTGGAGATGAATTATCAGTAAAATCGTAAGATGGTTCTTTTGATTCAGATTCTTCAGGAATTGTATCAGCTGTATTAATGACTTCATCTTCAACCTTTTTATCAGGAGGACTAGTTGGTTCTTCTTTTTGTTCCGGAACTGGAGGAACAGTAGATGGATCTAAGCCAATTTCTTTAGCAAAGAATACCATTGCATCATAAGCCATTGATGCTGCGGTTCCACCATATTCATTGTTAGCTACTTCTTCAAAATTCCAATTGTATCCATCAATATGATTTAACCAACCCATCATAGATCCACCAGCTTTAGTTGCTTCAGGATGTTTAGCGAGTACTTCTTGATCCCACTTATATTGAAGCTTTTTAGCCATAGGCCCATCCGGATTATTATTTAATTCATATACAAAATCTCTTTCTTTTTGTAATTGAACTGAATCTTGATCAGCCTTCGCTAAATGTTCCGGCGGTGTTGGAATATTGTCTGTAGGTTCTCCCAATAAATTAGCAAAGAATATACAAGCAGCATATAACTTAGAAGGCTTTGGTCCATCATAATTGTCATTATTTTGAATTCTATAATAACAATCATAACAAGCATCTTCAAAGTTTCCGCTATGAGACATCATTACATAATATGCAAGACCATCAGTACCCTCAAGATGATTCCATTTTTCATTATTATCTGGATATTTAGAAGCAACTTCTTTATTCCATTCTTCTTGATATACCCCTGGATTTTCTTGAAGATTCTTTAACGTTTCTTCATGTTTACGTTTAGCCTCTTCTTCAGCCTTTTTACGAGCTTCCTCTTCAGCTTTTCTTTCTGCCTCAGCTTTTTCATGAGCTTCCTTTTCAGCCTTTTCACGAGCTTCTTTTTCAGCTTGTTCTTTAGCAGCTTTTTCTTCAGCGGCTTTTCGTATAGCCTCTTCTTCTGCCAACTTCTTAGCTTTTTCTTCTTCTTCACGCTGTTGTTGAGCAGTTACTAATGCTTTTGGCAATGGTAACTTTTCTGGGGTTGTTTCATCACCAATAGCTTCAGCGAGCATATAATATTTTTCATATGATTGATTATCCATATTGGCAAGACGATCATCAGTATAATATTTTGCATGGTCATCATATTCTTTATTTAATACTACTGCTAAATCACCCAATGGATTGCCACTGTATATATTTGTCGTACGACGTATAGCATCGATGACATGCTGATCAAATCTTTCTTCAGTATCATAATGATCATAGAAAAATCTAATCATTTTTTCAGCTCGTTTATTCTGAGTAATATTCCAGTTTTTAGATGGTGCTTTAACAAATTCATCATCATTAATTTTAATCGTGCCATTGGTTGTATATGATATCTTTAACTCATCGCCAGTAAAATTAGTTTCTCCAACTTCTGGTACCGGTGGAAGTGATTCAACTGGTGGGTTACCACTAATTTCAGCTATAAGTTTACATTCATCATATATACGATTATTTAGTTCAACATTATATTTATTTTCTTTAAATATTTCTTCCATATAATGTATAAGGTTACCCTTATTTCCAGACCATATATTATTCAATACCTGTCTAATACTGTCTGCATTATAACCGCGATTTATAAAACCAATTATTACTTTATTAGCTGTTTCATTATATTCATCTGGCCAGAATGCTAAGGCTTCATCATAAAGTGTTTTTTCTCCATTGACAGTAACTTGAATGGTTTTACGATGATATCCCACTTCAGAATATTGTATATCAATATCCTTAGAATTTTCTTCAGCATTTTCAGAAGATTCAACTGATTCCGATGTTTTTGATTCAGCATTAGTTGGAATATTAGAATTAATGATAGGATCATCAATTTCTGGATGTGATTCCTTGATAGCTTCAAAGATTGCTTTCTTTGTAGCAGGTGTATAAATTCCTAAATTATTTATACTTTTTACTGTACTAGAAATATCTTCACCCTTATCAATTAATTTCATAAGTGATGAATATTCTCTATTTACAACATCCATATTTGCATCCGGATTAGCATTAACTATATTTTCTGGAACTGTAAAAGTTTTAACTGAATTTGATTCATCATCATCTTGTGAATAATCATAATCAAAACCTTTATCTTTAATTTGTTCTTTAGAAGATCTTGTTAAAGAGTTTTCCGAAGAGTCCTTGTTGCTGCTGATCTCCTGTTGGTTGTTGTTTTGATCCTGCTCTTTGTTTTGTTGCTGCTGGTTTTCCTGTTGGCTGTTTTGATCCGCTCCCTGTGGAGCCATTACTGGGAGAAACAGATGGGCTCGACAATGGATCAGTATAGCCTACTTCATTGGCTATTTTAGTGATGAGATTATAACGTGATGTCTTATATTGATCTTTGTCAATTATTTTATCATCTGAATCAATAGCTCTATAATAATCAACCAGATATTTATTTAAATCATAATTGCGGTTTATAATATCATTTTTAATTCTTTCTCTGCTATCAGCTTTAAAATTTTTAAATACGTTATCAATTGCAGATACATATTTTGCTTGCTTATCAGGTTCCTCGCTATCAATTGTGTCAGCAGTATTAAGAATCTCGTCTTCTGTTTCATCTTTCTCTTTAGCAGAAATAGAGTTCATAAGATCATCAGCTATTTTAGTAAGCTTAGTTTCTTCAGTGCCGGTACCACTAACAGTGGCATGAATATCATTAATATCCTTTTCGGATATTTCTGGTTCTTCTATCTCAAATGGTATATTAGCAGCTTCTGCAACTCTCTTGAAATAATCATAATTAATTTCAAGACTCTTATTAGCCATATCTTGATTAAAACCTGGCATGCGTATAATAGGACTTAAGGTATCAATGATGAATGCACGTTTAACATCATCAGGTGTTGAATTATCTTTAAGAATCTTATAGATATTTTCAACCTTACCTTCATCAAGACCTGTTGAATCTGAAATTTTCTTAATATCATCTGAATCCTCTGATGACTTTTCAACTGGAGCTTCTGTCTGTTCATGAGTCTGATTTTCAGTAGAAGGTGCAGGTTCTGAAGTTTTATTTTCTGGATTTGTAGATACTTCTGGAGTTTTTGGTTCAGTAGGTGTTTCACTATTATCAGGCTTAGGTATTACCCGAGCAACTATTTCTAATGCAGTAGCCATGTCACATGCTGCTCTGTATACATTTTTAGCACAATCTGGTTTTTTAGCATATTGATCTTTTGCCCATCTAACTAAACCTAGATTGATTATATTTGGAACTTGCATATTTCCAAATGATTGAGTAGCTTCTTCATCTTCAAGGCCTAATGATAAGCCATTAGAAAGGAATTTCGTTATAATATTAGCCAATTTAGATTTCTGATCTATAGTAATTGAAGGATTTTCAGGCCAATAATAAGGTCTTCCTTCTTTTAAGCTTTCTATTACTTTATCAATTTCAGCAGTATCATCCGATCCAAATATATCTGCCATCATTGTAACAAACGACTTATTACTAGCTGCTCCAAATGTTAATCCTATAATTTCTTTTAATTTTTCAAGATTGTCGGATGTTAAAACATCTTCTGCTGAATTAATAGGCATAGGAATATTGGCGGTATTAAATTTATCTTCATATTCTGTATAAACTTTTTTAATATCCTCTGGGATAGCAGAAGTATTACTATGAAATTTAAACTTATACAATGCACGTTGTAAAATCCTACGTTTCAAATCTGTTGCACTGTAATTTACCAACTGATCTAATTCTTTAAATGCTTTATCTTTATCGCCGTCGAAATATTTGTCGGCATATGCTGTTTTTAATGCATCATCGCCTAATGCAGTTTTTTTCTGTGTTTCAGGAGTAACTTTAGTTTCTTCTGTAGAAGGTGTTTCATCCTTCTTTTCAGCATTTTCTGTAGCGTTATTTTTACTTGATGGACCTGGATTTTTATACTTATTTCTTACCTCATCTGGTGTCATAAACTCATTGATTCTATTTTCAGTAATAGCCTTTAATGGTCCATGATTAAAGAATGCTAAAGCTTTATCAAGATTATCATATAAAGCCATATATCTTTCACGATCTTCAGGCTTATTCATACTAAAGCCTTTCAAAAGAGCATTTTCAATGTTAGCATAGCTATCCATTTTGATAGCACGAACTACCATATCTGCTGCAGTTTCATCGATACCGGCAGCTACTGCTTTTGAAACTCTTTCTTTGACATCCTTTTCAAAGTCATCATTATTAAATTTAACACCTGATTCATTCTCTTCAGTTTTTGGAGATTCTTCATCTTTTATTTCTTCTGATGTTTCTGTTGGCGGTGTTGGGAGTTGATCAACTGGTGGTTCGCCAAGAACTTCGGCGATAAATTTACATATTTCATATTTACTATTTCTATATTCATCATCAGTATTTGAATATTCAAAATTTAAATATTCTATAATATCACCATGTCCTAATAAATATATCTGATTCACTGCAATGATTGCACCAAATACGGGCTTAGAACCATCTATATTTTCTCCACGAGCTACAGCCGCTTTAATTATTTTATTAGCAGATTCATCAAATTCTTCCGGCCAATATATCGGAACATCATCGGTCTTCCCATTATTTATAACTCGAATGTGTCGTTTTCCATCTTCTCCCATAGAATACTGAATATCCAGATCATGGGATTTTTCTTCAGTATTTTTAGATGATGTTTCATCCTTTTTCTCGGTTTCATTAGCAGGAGTTTCTTCAGTCTTTTCTGGTTCAGTTTTTGATGTTCCTTCAGTATCATTCTTAACCTGATCAGCATTTTCTGATGATTCAGCATCTGATGTTGTATTTTCAGACTTTACACCTAAAAGATCAAATCGTTTTTGAGGGAAAGCTGCTTCAATTTCTTGTGTATCGAAGCCATTTACCTTAGCTGATTCTTCAGCCATATAAAGATATTTCTTAAAAGTTGGAATCTTGCCAGATTCATTTGAATTTAGTATGTCCTTATATCTACTTTCAAGTATCTTTATAATTGAAGATATCCCGGAATCTTTATCATTAGCCGATAAAAACCAGTCTATGTATTTTCTATCATGATCAGTTAATGTAAGATCTGGATCTCTTGCCTCGACAGCTGATACAACCGCTTCTATCTTTTCAGGAGTTACTTGTGTATCATCAAATTTGGATTCAGGCTCTAGTGTTTCTTCATTCTTTTCAGAATTTTCTGTTTTAGCAGAAGCCCCATCTGTCTCACTGTTTGTCAACTCATCATCTTGTGAAAGGTTATGACCGGATTCTGGACCACCAGTTGATTCCTTTGGAGATCCATTAGTTTCAGCACGAACTGCATTTATTATTTCTTGTATTTCTTCCGGTGAAGCAACATGCCGTGTTTTTATATAATGCGAAATATCTTCATCAGAGTATTCATAACCATTCTTAATTAAGTTAACACATGACTTGACAATAGTCTGTTTCTCATCATCGGTAAGTGGTGTAAGTTCTTGTTGCTGTTTAGCTTTAGCTTGACCTTCCGCTTCTTTAACCTTAGCATCAAGAGCTTGTGCTATGCCATCAAGACATTTATTTCTAAAATTATCCATAATGGCACCAGCGGTACCTGCCTTAGCTTTCAATGCTTTTTCAAGAAGCTTAATGTTTTCTTCGGATATCTTATTCTCTTCACTGTCTGAGCCAGAGTTCTGATTGTTCTTTTCTTTATTTCTAAATTCTTCAATGCATTTAGTAACCTGCATATCAAATTCTCTAAGAGTTTTAGAAATATTTTCAGCTTCTGCTTTAATTTGAAGAATAGTATTCTTATCAACTCTTCCAGTTTTCGATACTAATTCATCCATATTGATACTGCTATCAAACTGCTTATTCAAGTTATCAATAGCTTCTTTCATATCGGCATCCGATAACTCATTGAGCCCATCGATCGTTTTAGTAGCCTCATCACAGAATCCTCTAATAGCTTCCAATAAGGTGCTATTATATCTACCCAGTTCACCAACATCTGCACCTGGAGCATTTTCTACGACTAAGTCTGGATGATTCTTAAAATACTTATCATTCCATCCATCAAAAAGTTTATTGATTTCTTCAGGATTAAGAAGGTTTACACCAGCAACTGTATTTGAAGCAGCATTAGGATCACCCTTTGCCTTTGACTCGATGATCTTCTTGATGATAAGGAATGCTGAGATAGCTACACCGATGATACCTGCACCAATGAGTACGCCTGTAAGTAAGCTCTCCTGAACGAATTCTCCTTCAACGTATTCTGGAGTAGCATGTTCTTGCATAACATCAAATTTATCAATAGCTTCATGTGAAGTATTATAAATACTGATAGCAGCAAGGTCACTAAGTCTATCGATATTATCAATAGACTTTAATGTTTTTTCTACTACATTATTATTCATATTTATTTTCTTCCTTTCTATTTAATATAGACTTTCCTAGCATATAACTCATTGAGTTTATCATAGGAAATGCCAATGATAACTTTTTCCGATTCATTGCCATATGCCAGTTGTTCATCTCCTGTTATTTCTACAACTAAAGCATCAAATCCATTTGACAGTTTCTCGATATTACATTGAATATCAAGATTTGGTAATAACTGCAAACGATTGCACTGGTCATATATTTTACTTACGATGAGATTCGGAATATTTTTATCATCGGAATAATCATGTAAATATTGTTCAATATCAATTCCTAATTCAGGTATGGATGGATATTGACCTGGTTTCATCATTAACAAAGTTAAGATGATATTTACAGCAGTTTCAAAAGAGGATATCACTTTTGGTTTATATGCAGAATCATAATCAAGTACAACGTCATATCCAATTCTTTGGAAAGATTTTGGATAACGTTTGTTTACTTCATCCAATGTGATACCTTGTGGATCTAACATATAACTTCACCTCATTTCTATTCAGGGGAGTTATGATCGGATTCAACATAATCATTGATGAATTCATCATAGTTTTTATCCACGATTTTGATGTAATGAACTCCTGACTTAGCTGACTCTCTTGCCATCTGTGCATCTTTCAAATGCTCAATTTCTCTGGAATGTTCCATACGAGAATGACGGTTATCACTCTCTTTGATCTCCACTTCCAAAGATAAAGATGGAATATAAAAGTCAGGAATGTACAGATGAACAGATCCATCCTTCCATTTATACGTATAAGTATTTGGTGATGGAGCTATGACATCATCAGGACTCCAGTTAAGAGATTTCAATTTATTTAAGAAATCTTCTTCGTATGAACCAATAATACGGAAAGTGTGTTTATCATCCCACTTGTAGTCCCTTGCGAGAGCATGATTATAAATCATCTTTCGTTGCATTTCTGATTCATTCAATAAGTGTTCTTTACCATAAACACCAACCATGTTCTTCTTCATACCTTTTACGTATGATTCTTTGCACTTTGGATCGTCACATAAACGTTCGTACTTCAGAGTGTTCTGATTGAAATGAACTGGATTGGTTCTGCACATAACACATACTCGTCCCATATTTTTATGGACTAATAATGAATATGCAAATTCCAATGGTATTTCACAATCTTCTGGAATCTGATCATTATGTTGATTCACAATGTGCTCACAGTAATCATGTTTATCGTTAAACACTTTATTGCAGAAAGGGCACTTTGTGTTCCTCAATTTTATCACTTCCTTCTTAAAGTTCTTTTAGCATGCGGTTCATTTCATTTACAATAGAAAAAATAAAAAAATGGGGTGGCAATGCCACCCCGAAGAAAATCATATTAAATAGTATATCCGCGCCAGTAATTATCTGATGAAGCCACCCTGGAAATCGCATCTAAATGCTAACCAAGGAAGTTTCTTATAACCATAGATTTCGATCTCATGTGAGATGTAATCGATGAGCCATTTTGTGTCATGGACATCTAATGTCGGCATGAGTTCGTCATACTTCTCGCGTGAGATTATGAACTCTCTACCTGATACATACAGTGAGTTGTCCCAATCATATCTGCTGATATAAACCCATCTGCCGGATGCATCCATCGTGCCCCAGAGTCCGCGTGGGTTGGTTATGGTTTCTCTAGCACCAGCAAGAATAGCATTCGAGAGACATTCTCCGATTGATGGGTCCTCTTTGAATGGTATAAATTCAATGCCTGAATACGTCAATGAATATAATGGTTTCATCATAATGGTTGCTGTTTCAGATCCCGAGAACATTCTCTCGCCGATATATGAATCGGCATAAACAAAACCTGGGAATTTCTCTATGTTATTATAACGGATAAGTTTGGTATATCTACCCATTTCTTCAACCTTTGGATTAGCTGATGCGTATCCGCCATTGGTTCTTGCGTCAGCTAAGAACTTGAATAACAGTTCATCAATTTCTATTGCCTGGTCATCGATTTTACTGATCAGGTTATTAATAATCCCTATTCCTGTATCGTATGTTTTATCGATGAAAGCAACAGTTTCGTGAGCCTGCTGTATGTCACTCATGATGAGTTTTGCTTCTTCCTCTGATAATGAACCGTGTACCATCAGATCCGATGCTTCCTCCAGGAACTTAGCAAGTTTAGTTTTCAGCATTTGTGTCATAATCGATGACTTGTTCAACTCTTCACGGAAAGTCGTGGTGAATTCTTCTCGAGAAATCTCAAGAATTGAATCAATGAAAGTATTCCAGTCATCACTAACCTTCTTTGTTGCTTCTGTCTGGCCGACAGTCTTAAGAAATGTTTCGTGTAATTCCTTTACTTCCTGTGAAAGTTCAAAGTTTTCGTTCATTTTGATTTCCTCCATCTTATTGAAAAATATGTTTAGAAACTATATTAAGTTTCTTTCCTTCAGATTAATAATATACATATAGAATCTGAAAATAATAGAAAATGGCTTCGGGTAGCATAAAAAATTTACATATATATTGTACAGGAAACTCACAGATAACTTCCTATATGGGGAAATATAATTTAAAATTTTTTAGAAAGAGAGGATCTTTAACATGGATTTTGACAAGAAAACTCAGTTTAAAACTGAGAAATACAAATTCTGTGATCGTTTCTTAAAGAAGTTTGAGACTCTTGCTAAAGCATATGATGCAGAGCTTAAGAAACTCAGATCTATAGAGAAAGAGATCAAAGGCACATCACATGGTGTGTGCAACAATGCATACAATGTTCGCTTCATTACTCCATCTGATATTTCCACTTATGTATCGAATCTCGATAAAAGTTTAGCAGCTGGATTAATTCACCCAACAGTCGGTGATTGTGAAATGTTTGCAGTTGAATCAGCAAAGAAGTTTGTGGAGGCTAATGGTGGTAAGCCTATTGATACTACAATAGTTGCTAACCAGAATGCTCTCACATTATGTGACCTCGTTGAGTCAATCGGCAGTGAAGTATTCAAG
>Ga0265301_10002670_pt1 | contig 20191 bp, 18 predicted proteins | sample AusTroGonzalo_MG_2_FD_193488 | JGI IMG/M metagenome (GOLD analysis project Ga0265301, IMG submission 193488) | Bovine rumen microbial communities from tropical cattle in Woodstock, Queensland, Australia - Gonzalo_04 | ecosystem: Host-associated > Mammals > Digestive system > Stomach > Rumen ... | reverse complement strand
CACTTTCAGCCGTAACCGTTTGTTTGGCATCATGATCGGTCACGGACTATCGGTTCGCGTCTCCTTACTGGAACTGCGCATGGTCTCAGAAGGCTATACCGCCTGCCGCTGCGTGCACGAAATCAACAAGAAAATCGGTGCTGAAATCCCGATTGTGGAGACTATTTACGGCATTTTGTACGAAAACAACAACGTTTCTTCCGAAATGCAGCGCATCGCCGAACATTTTGTGTGATGATCCGTTACCTTAAACATTCCGAAATCAATCCCGAAAAATGGAACCAGACCGTGCAAAACAGTCTGTTTTCCAGTATTTTCTTTGAGTTTGAACTTTTGAATCTGTTAACAGGCCCCGACACCTGGGATGCACTGGTGAAAGACGACTACAAAGCGGTAATGCCCCTCCCCTACCGCAAAAAAGGAGTGTTAAAATATGTTTATACGCCATTCTTTATTCCGCAGATGGGAATCTTTTCAGAGTATGAACTTTTACCTGAAGACGTAAATGATTTTCTTTCGGAAGTCTCCAAACATTATCTTTTAGCTGACCTCATCTTGAATGAAAAGTTGAGGATAGAAAGACGCAACATGACGTTTGTATCTCATTCCATGTCGTTACAATTGCCTTATAATGAATTATATGAGCATTATTCTCAAAACACAAAGCGCAATATTAAAACGGCAGAGAAAGCCGAATGTGTGATTACTCAGCAAGAAGAACCCGTGTCGGACATCATCGAATTATTCATCAGAAACAAAGGTAATCAAACAGAAGTTCATTTTAGGGAGGAAGATTACAAACGTTTGCATCAAATCGCTAACTACTTAAACAATAGAGATTTATTGGAGATTTACGGCGTAAGAACGGCAGACAACCAATTGGCAGCTGGTGCCATGTTCGTGAAAGACGGAAAGCGTCGTTGGTTTTGGTTTTCCGGTCGGGACAATCAATTATCCCATTGTATGCCAATGTTTTACTTGCTAAACGAATATATTCGCAATCATGCGGAAACAGATTTAATACTTGACTTCAACGGCTCTACAAATGAAAATGTAGCACGGTTGTATCGCAGTTTTGGCGGCGAACGCTACGAAATCCCTTTCGTTCGCCGTTACAAAAATCCCTTCTGGCATATACTCTTAAAAATGCTCGGAAAATAAAAATGCACCTTAACTAGGCGCATCATATACCAAAGAAAAAACTTCTTATTACGTTCCCCAATTCTAATTATGAATTGTGAATTATGAATTGCTACTCCCCTCTCAAAATATCCGCAATATGGATGATTCCTAAGTCCACATTGTGCTGCTGCTTGAAAGCATCCATCAGCTGAAGGCAATGGATATCCGTGGAAGTAATATATTCAGCTCCTTGATTATAAGCACGTTGCACGATTTCACCCGTCATCTTTTCAGCAGCCTCAGGATTAAGCATCGGGAAACGACCATTCGCACCACAACAGCTGTGTTCCTCGGTATCTTCAAGTAGATCTAATCCATTTGTGTTCTTCAAAAGTGTCTCCGGCGCTTGATTTTCGGCATAGAGATGTCGGGCCGAACATGATTTGAAATAAAACACCCTATGCTTGAAAGAATTTCCCAACGAATTAATTTTCAATACGTTGACAATATAATCGCACAATTCATAAACGTTGTTTACAAACGTGCTCAATTCATTGGGAAGGGTGGCGTTTTTCAGGATAAGATTAAAATAGCGACGCATGAAACCTGCACATGCCGCATCCGGAATCACCACTGGGAACTTGTTCTTATGAAGCTCGCAATACTCCGTATAAGACTTGATGACTTGATAGCCTAAATCCTTGGCATACTGCATCTCACCCTCCATGAAAAAGCGACGTCCACAACAGGTGCTCTCCATGTCGTAATGACAGAATTGACCAAGGCGATCCAGCACTTCAATCACGCTGGAAACCGTCTCCGCCTGGAACAAATCCATCTGACACGGGACGTATAAAAACACTGTCTGTTGCGAATCGCTCATTTAATGGTTTAAGGTTTAAGGTTTAGGGTTTAGGGTTTAAGAGGTAAAAAGGTTAAGAGGTTTATTTCTTCATCATCGTCTCATCGATTAATTACCGCATTTTGCATAGCCACAGTTGGAACACGTCAAGCAGCCTTCTTTGAACTCCATCGTGTCTTTCTGGTGGCAGTTGGGGCACTCAACGCCCTTTTGGCGGGTACCGTCCTGGATGAATTTCTTGAGGGCGCGGCAGACACCATTACGCCATGAGTTAATACTCTCCTGACGGAAGTTGAGCCCAGAGATAATATTGACGACGTGATTTACAGGAATGCCGTTGCGCAGCAGTGCGGAAGTCATCTTGGCATAGTTCCAGAACTCTTGGTCGAAGCAACGGTCCAAACCGCGCAAAATCACTTCGTATCCAGCCTTGTCTTGATAAATAAAGTCATACGACTTGGTACCATCATCGTGGCGGTTCTTCACAATCGTGCCATGATCAACCCACTTAGGCAACAAGAAATTCTCATCACCCGTCTTGCCGGTGAAAATCTCGTACGGTTTGTTATTATAGATACCGATATAAGCCACCCAATCCTCGTTGTTGTTCTTGAAGTGGATGACATCAGCGTGCAGCTCGCGCGGACGCTTGAAATTCTTCGGTTTCTCTTCTTCCTGTTTTGGTTTTTGATCGATGGAGTTGAGCACGCCATCGCGGGAACCTTCGCGATAGACGGTCAGACCTTTGCAGCCCACCTCCCATGCTTTCATGTAGAGGTCGCCCACCACCTCTTCAGTGATATCGGCGGGCAGGTTGACGGTCACGGAAATGGAGTGGTCCACCCATTTTTGCACAGAACCCTGCAACTCGACTTTCTTGATGTAGTCGGTATCGGCGGCAGTAGCTTTGTAGTACGGTGACTGATCCACGAGCGCAAGCACATCTTTTTCATCCATGCTTTTCAGTTGCTCCAAGGTGTAACCTTTGGTTTCAGCCCAAACCACAAACTTGTGGTGGAACACCATGTACTCCTCAAACATGTCACCCACAGTGTCTTTCACCACAGTCTTCTTGGTCGCCATGTCGTTGGGGTTGATTTTCCTACGACGTTTATAGACGACATTGAAGGCAGGTTCGATACCAGAAGTCGTTTGCGTACAGATACTTACACTACCCGTAGGCGCAATGGTCAACAAAGCGATGTTACGACGTCCATAGCGAATCATGTCATCGTAAAGTTTCGGGTCGGCATCGCGCAGACGCTGGATGAAGGGATTGTGACCCTCTTTGATGCAGCTGTAGATCGGGAACGCGCCACGTTCCTTGGCCATTGTGACGGAAGAGCGGTAAGCGGAAAGTGCCAGCTGTTTATGGACTTCTGTGGAGAAGGCGTTAGCCTCGTCGGTACCGTAGGTAAGACCGAGGGCGGCGAGCATGTCGCCTTCCGCAGTGATGCCCAGACCCGTGCGGCGGCCCTTGAGGGACTGCTTGCGGATCTTGAGCCAAAGTTCTTTTTCCACCCGTTTCACGGATTCGCTCTCGGGATCACTCTCGATTTTAGAAAGGATGGCATCGATTTTCTCCAGCTCCAAATCGATAATATCGTCCATCAGACGTTGCGCACATTGCACATGCTGGCGGAAGCGCGGCATGTTGAAGACGGCGTTGTCAGTGAACGGGTTATCGACGTAGCTGTAGAGATTCATGGAAATCAGTCGGCAGCTGTCGTAAGGACAGAGCGGGATTTCGCCGCAAGGGTTGGTGGAAACCGTCTCGAAACCTTCGTCCTTATAACAGTCGGGGACAGACTCCTTGCGGATATTGTCCCAGAAGAGGACACCGGGTTCGGCGGATTTCCACGCATTGTGGATGATTTTGTCCCACAATTTCTTCGCATCGATTTCTTTCGACACTTTCGGGTCGTTGCTGTCGATGGGATATTGTTGGGTATAAGAGGTATGGTTTTGGACGCTTTGCATGAAATCATCATCCACTTTAACGGAGACATTGGCTCCAGTGACTTTGCCTTGCGTCATTTTTGCATCTATAAATTGCTCTGCATCAGGGTGTTTAATGGAGATAGAGAGCATCAGAGCACCACGGCGACCATCCTGTGCCACCTCACGGGTGGAGTTGGAGAAGCGTTCCATGAAAGGAACAATTCCCGTGGAAGTCTGCGCGCAGTTCTGGACGTGGCTGCCGGACGGACGGATGTCGGACATGTCGTGACCCACACCGCCGCGGCGCTTCATCAATTGCACCTGTTCCTCATCCATCTTCATGATGCCGCCATAAGAATCCGCATGGCCGTTGTTGCCGATGACGAAACAGTTGGAAAGGGAAACCACCTGATATTGGTTGCCGATACCCGCCATCGGGCTGCCCTGCGGAATCACATATTTAAAATGATCGAACAGGTTGAAAATTTCATCTTCGCTCATCGGATTGGCGTAACGCCGTTCGATGCGGGCGAATTCGCGAGCCATGCGACGGTGCATGTCCTCGGGAGTGCGTTCCACCAACTCGCCGTTGGCGTTCTTCAACGCATATTTGTCAATCCAAACCCCGGCCGCCAGCTCGTCACCGCCGAAATAACGGACCACATCGGGGAAAATCTCTTCCTTGGTATAAACCACCTCGGCTGGTTTTTCCGCCACTTCGTCCGTTGTCTCCGACACCTCCGGACCAGCTTCCTGTGCATACTTCTGCATGACAGAGCTCCGGTTGGCTATTAATTCACTCATCGAATCTTGCAGCTGTTTGTTCAACACTTCCTGCTCAACATCATCTTCATTCGCTGCGCTGAAAAGAGATAAATCATTATTCATAACTATATGGCGATTTGGTTTGGTTTTATTTTTTTCTGTTTTACCCACTTCACACTGAAAACGCCCCTTTTTACATCCTTTATTTTTGTAAAATCATCATAATCAGTTGATTATAAAGACTTTACAAAACATCTGAGGCTATCAGTTTCAGTTTGCTAAAATAGATAATTGAATTGAATTTTTGTTCAACCTCTCACCGATAATTATTAACAAATAGCCGTTAATATTTTTTATGAATTGATTATTAGCGACTTATTTTGAAAAAAAATTGTGTCCGTGGAAATCCCTTATTCTATGATTGCCCTTTCGTGGATTTCCGGCTTTATCGCATCCTCCACGCAAAGGCTGCCTACCCGGGTTCTGCGCAGGACGGTTAGATGCGCCCCGCTGTTCAGCACCGCCCCGAAGTCACGGGCGATGGCGCGGATATACGTGCCTTTGGAACAGCGGATTCTAAAATCGATCTCCGGAAGTTCAAAACGAGTGATCTCGAAATCATAGATGGTGATGTTTTTGGCGGCCAACGGCGCGTCTTCGCCCCTGCGGGCAATCTCATAGGAACGTTCTCCCTGATGCTTTACGGCGGAAAACATCGGTGGAACTTGCTGAATATCACCTGTAAACTGTTTGGCAGCTTCTTCTGCCATCTCGCGGGTGATATGCTCGTACGGGTATGTCGCATCTATCGGTTTCTCCAAATCGAAACTCGGGGTGGTCGCGCCCATCATGAACGTGCCGGTGTACGTTTTCTCTTGAGCCTGCAAAGTATCCACCTGCTTGGTCATTTTGCCGACACAGACCAACAACAAGCCCGTGGCCAAGGGATCCAATGTGCCCGCATGACCCACTTTAACACGATGGCCCACAGCACGTTGCACCTGCTTACGCACTTTGCCCACCACATCAAAAGAAGTACACTTGTAAGGTTTGTCGATCAACAATAAATCACCTTCGGAATTGATGTTCAAATCCGGCAACTCGAAAGTGACATCATGAATCATCTTTTTTAACATAACTGGCTGTAAATGATGGCGAAGAGGCCGACAATCAAGCAGTAAACGGCGAACCAAATCAGCTTGCCTTTCTTCACAACATTGATCATCCATTTGCAAGCCATGGCTCCCGTAAGGAAAGCTGCCAAGAAGCCGACGATAAGCGCCACAGGGGAGATTCCTCCCATAGCCTCACTAAATCCTACCTCGACAACGTCTTTCACGTCCAACAAAGCTTCTCCTAAAACCGGGGGAATAACCATCAGGAACGAGAATTGGGCAATCTTTTCCTTCTTGTTGCCCAACAATAGTCCCGTGGCGATAGTTGTTCCCGAACGAGACAATCCAGGCAGCACCGCCACCGCCTGTCCGATGCCGATAAGGAAAGCGTGCCATCCAGAGATGTTCTCGCGCTGACGCGGCTTAGCGAAATAGGAAAATGCCAACAAAGAAGCCGTCACGAGCAACATGATACCCACTATCAGCATGCCTGAACCGAAAATTGCCTCCACCGCGTCCTTGAAAAAGAAACCGACAATGCCGACGGGAATCATGGAAATCAGGATGTTGATGGCGTATTTGGTGCCGGCGTTCAACCTGGAATAGCTTTTCCAAGATTGTTTCGTGAACAAATCCTTGAAAATCCAGACCACCTCTTTCCATAAAATCAACAAAGTGCTTAACACGGTGGCCACATGCAGGACGACAATCATGGTCAGATTAGATTCGCCCTCCAAGCCGAAAAGGTTGGACAAAATAGTAAGATGCCCGCTGCTACTAACAGGCAGGAACTCCGTCAGACCTTGTACGATGCCCAAGATCAAGGCTTCTAACCAGCTCATTGAAGTAAGTTATTCGTTATCCGACTGCTTTGCTCTCGGATGCCACATAATGGCTACAACCTCAACCGCCAAACCCAGGAAAATCAAAATCGGGGCCACCACGATGCGGCGCGTGTTGAAAATCTCTCCGTCAAAAACCTCATCAGGCACTTTGCCGCCGCTCAGGCAAATGTAGCCTATGAGGAGCAACAGGGCACCGACACCCATCAGGATATAATTCATTTTACGAAACAAAGGCGGACGGTTGCCTTTGGTGTTCTCATTGTTTGTATTTGAACTCATATTCTATTGATTGTTAATATTTTACATATACAGACTTTCGTCATCGATGCGGATATAGCGGTTCACGGAGAAGGCTGAAATCAACATGGTGAACAGCATGCTGAAAAGCAGGATCGCACCTAAAATAATGACAATATAAAGCATTGCTGAGAAATCGATGAAATCGGGAGCCGCCATATTGCCGTAAACGAGTAGCACAGCCAACAGCGCCACTGCAATAAGTCCGCCCCAAATACCTTGCAGCAGTCCTTTGGTGACAAACGGCCGACGCACAAATTTAGGGGTTGCGCCCACCAACAGCATACTCTTGATATTGAAACGTTTAGCAAAGATATTCAGGCGGATGCAGTTCGCTACCAACAGCATGGATATAATCATAAACACAGCGCAAATGGCAAAGATGGTCCATTGGACTTTCTTGAAATTATTGCTGATGGATTTAACTATAAAATCTGGATAATCAACATCTTGCACTATCGGATTGCGTTTGAGCTCTTTGGAGATTTTGTTGAGAGAATCGGTGTTGGCGTATTCCGGTTTCACATTGATGATGATGGAGGCATTGATGGGATTGGAGATGACCTCCGTGAAGTTGCTGCCAATGATTTTCTGCGCGGTGCGCGTGTTTTCCTCGCGGGACGAAACTCTCGAATTCTCAATATACGGCTTCAACTTGATCTGTTTTTCCAGCGCATCAATGTCCGCTTCCTTGATGTCGGAGTAGAAAAGCACTTCCATTTCGATTTTCTGCGACAGATTTTGCAGATATTTCATCGAAAAAAACGCAAAAAAGCTTAATGTTCCAATGAAAAGCATCGTCAGCGCAATGCTGAAGATGGAGCCGAAAGCCGACAACCTGAGCCGCGCTTTCGTTATTCTGTCAATCGAATCCGGATAGTTTGCCATAATCTAATTTTTGCGCCGCAAAAGTACAAAAAATGTGAACGGGATAATCAATCAATATTTTGAAATCCTTTGACGAATAAATTGTACCTTTGCACCCGATTTAGTAATGGCATGGAATATCTTGGTAGAATCTTTAAATACCTGAAAAACTATAAGTTACAAATAGCACTGATTCTGTTTGTTCAACTTTTGTATGCCATTTTCTCCATTTTCACCCTGACACTGCTGGTCCCTTTCCTACAAGTGCTTTTCCGCCAAGTGGAACCCGTCACCACCATGCCGGAGTTCTCGTTCACGCCCCGTTATGTGATAGATTCATTCTACTATCTGATGAGCACGGTGATAGAACGTTATGGACAGGGGGCGGCCTTGTTCCTCATCGCAGGCACTATGATTTTACTCTCCTTGCTGTCGAATTTATGCCGCTATGCGGGCATGTTTTGGCTATCCAGCATCCGTTCGGGCATCCTTTTCAATATTCGCGACGAATACTACCGCAAACTGATCCGGTTACCGCTGTCATTCTACACGGAGCAACGCGCAGGTGACATGGTGAGCCGCATGGGCGCGGACGTGCTGGAGGTGGAGTGGACCATCGTCTCCTCCCTGCTGACCCTTTGTCGCGATCCGTTTCTGATTATTGCCTATCTCATTACCTTATTTACTATCAGTCTGAAACTCAGCTTGGTAACTTTGATTATCATTCCCCTGATGGGAATTCTTTTGTCGGTGATAGGCAAAAACATCCGCAACTACTCACTTAAAAGTCAGCAACTTATCGGCAGAATGACCGCATATTTCGAAGAGGCGGTCGATGGATTGCGGGTTATCAAAGGTTACAATGCGCAATCCTATGTTTCGAATCAGTTCCGTAAAGAGAACTTCAAATTCTATCGATTGAATAAAAAAATATTCAGGATCAAGGAGTTGGGTTCTCCTTTGATAGAATTTCTGTGCATTTTCACCATGCTTGCCATCTCGTTAATCGGTTTGGTGGCATTCCCTGAAAGTTTTACGGCGCGGGGTTCGGTTTTCATGCTCTATTTTGTGGTGTTCGCCCGCATGATGCCGCCTGCCAAGTCGTTGGCCACCACCTTCTATCAGATGCGCAAGGGGGCGAGCGCGGCCGCCCGCATCTATGAGGTCATTGATGCTGACGAGAGAATCAAGGAGATGCCAAATCCTAAGCATATATCTGAATTTCAAGATGTTCTGGAATTAAAGAATGTGTCGTTCTCGTACAATCCGGTGGAAAAGGAAGAAGATTGTGAAGTGCTGCATCATATCGATTTCACGTTGAAAAAGGGGGAGACCATCGCCATTGTGGGACCCTCTGGCAGCGGCAAATCCACCCTCGTTGACCTTCTGCCCAGATTTTACGACATTCCTTTCGGGGAGATTCTGGTGGATGGCATCCCGCATAATCACTACGCCATTGCGGATCTGCGAAGTTTGTTCGGAACTGTCAGTCAGGATGTTATATTGTTCGATGACACAGTTTACGAAAACATTGCTTTCGGAATGGAGGGTGTGACGGAGGAGCAGGTAGTGGCAGCGGCGAAAATCGCCCAAGCGCACGGCTTCATCATGGAGTTGGAAGAAGGTTACCAGACGCGGATCGGCAACCGTGGCATGCGGCTTTCCGGAGGACAGCGGCAGCGCATCAGCATCGCCCGCGCCGTTTTGCGCAACCCGCAAATCTTCATCCTTGACGAAGCCACTTCCGCCCTCGACAACGAGTCCGAACATCTATTCCAAGAAGCGTTGATGCCCTACATTCGTCAACACACAGGCATCATTATCGCACACAGACTGAGCACCATACGTTTCGTTGACCGCATTCTTTTCCTGAAAGAGGGACGTATCTTAGAACAAGGTTCTCATCAGGAATTGATGGAGAAAGAAGGGGAATATTACCGCTTTTACACCGCCCAGCAGATGGCGGAATAATACACATTTTGTTGTTAAAAAACAATTTCTGTTCCAAAAAATGGGGTTGAAAATAACTCTATATTTGCGATTTGTATATAATTAATGAATAATATGTATAAGGTAGCATTAATAGCAGGTGGAGATTCCGGCGAATATGAAGTCTCTTTGAAAACAGCCGACAACATTTTCAATCAGTTGGACAAGAATTTGTTTGAGCCGTATCTCATTCATTTTAAGGGAAGTGAATGGCATCACAAAGCTGAAGATGGTCGAATTTTCCAAATCGACAAGAATGATTTTTCCTTGACGATGGACGGTCAGAAGATCGTTTTCGATGTGGCATTCATCGCCATCCACGGCACGCCTGGCGAGAACGGCAAATTGCAAAGCTACTTCGAAATGATAAATATGCCCTATGTGGGGTGCAAAAGTTTCCCTTCTGCACTGACTTTCAACAAGTTCTATTGCAATTTGGCCGTAGCGCAATTGGGTGTTCCCATTTCTCCCTCCCTGCATTATTATGCTGGCGACCCGATAGACATCGAACGTATCGAGGAAGTTTGCGGCTATCCTTGCTTCGTAAAATCCTGTAATTCAGGTTCCAGTGTCGGCGTGACGAAAGTACACGGTCGTGAAGAACTTAAAGCCGCCTTTGAAGAGGCCTTGAAATACGACAACCAACTGATGGTGGAGAAAATGGTGCACGGCCGTGAGTTGGCCTGCGGCGTGACTTCCGCTTACGGTGATGTTAGAATGCTGGCTATCACGGAAATTGTGGCTCATAACGAGTTTTACGACTACGATGCCAAATATACGGACATCGGACACAGTCTGATCACCCCAGCCGACATCGCACCCGATATGCAACAGCTCGTGAAACAGTATGCCGAAACCGTTTTCCGCCAACTCGACTGCAAAGGCATCGTGCGCGTGGATTTCATCCTTGACGAAGAGACAAAGACCCCTTATTTCTTGGAAGTCAACACGATACCGGGTCAAACAGCATTGAGCATCATTCCTTCACAGGTGAAAAGCCAAGGTTTGGATGTTAAACTGTTTTACACCAAATTGATCATGGAAGCGTTATCCGCTGAGAATTAAGAATGCAGAATTAGAATTCTTCCTTTTGTATGGTAAAGAGATTGATATTTAAGATTTGTTTTTTGGGTATGTTGTTGATGCCCGTTTCGACTGTTTTTGCGCAGTACAACGAGCAGGACATCCGTGATTATATCGTGCAATATTCGGAAATTGCGATGAAAAAGATGCAGGAGTACAAGATACCTGCAAGCATCACGGTGGCGCAAGGTATTTTTGAAAGCGCCTGCGGCAAAAGCCGTCTGGCTGTGGAAGGCAACAACCATTTCGGCATTAAATGTCACACAGAATGGACTGGAGATACCATCCTGATTGACGATGATGAATTACAAGAATGTTTCCGCAGATATTCCTCTGTGGAAGAATCTTATAATGACCATTCCCTTTTCTTGACCACGCGGAAACGCTATTCGAACCTTTTCGAACTGGACATCATGGACTACAGGGCTTGGGCACGGACTTTGAAGCAGGACGGATATGCCACCAACCCGCAGTACGCCGACCGTCTCATCAGTTTGATTGAGCGCTTCAACATTGCCCGTTTGGACACGCTTTGTCAGAACAACGAACATCCTGATTTCACGAATGTTACAACCGCACAAGCTGTAGCACAGAATACTAAACCCTCGACTACTCCCACTCAACCAGCAACCAAATCCAGTAAAAAGATATTCACTGCCATCGGAAACGATTATCCTACTGACGAAAGTCCTTTCACCTACCGGAAAGTGTTTAAGAACAACAACACCTATTTCGTGATTGCGGAAAAAGGGGACACTTATGAGAAAATCGCGCAAGATATTTTGGTCATGGCCGAGAATTTGCGCAAGTTCAACGATGCGGGTGCGAATGATGAACCTGTTGAAAATGAGATTGTTTACGTAGAAGCCAAGGCGCATGGAAATCCTGCTCGAATACATACTGTGCAGGCGGGCGAAACCTTGCGGTACATCTCCCAACGTTACGGCGTGCAGCTTCGTTATATTCTGAAATACAATATGTTGGATGAGAATTCGATTATTCATCCAGGGGATCAAATATTATTAAGACGATAATTTTAGAACAATGAAAAAATTATTCAGCTTATTGGCAGGCGTATGTCTGTTTTCCGTCGGTTTTGCACAATACACGATGGATGATCGTATTTACGACTACATTGACAATTACAAGAATTTGGCGATGCAAGAGATGGAGCTCTACGGAGTGCCGGCGAGCATCACTTTGGCACAAGCTATCTATTCGTCACAAGCCGGCACCAACGACCTGGTGCGCGAATGCCACAACCATTTCGCCATCATGTGCCATACGCAGGAATGGACCGGTGAGACCTACTATCGTCCGGCTGACAAAAAACAGGAGAACTGTTATCGGAAATACGCCACCGATGCAGAATCCTACCGCGACCACTCGCTCTTCTTGTCCACCAGAAGCCGCTACGTAAAGCTGTTCTATTATCCCATAACAGACTATAAATCATGGGCTAACGGTCTGTTGGAAGCCGGTTTTTCCGGAAATCCAAAATATGCCGACACCCTGATTTCCATCATCGAGAAATATTACTTGATGCACTATGACCGCAAGGTGGCGCAAAAGTTAGGCGACACCGTGGCTTTGCGTGCCATGCAAAAACCGCAACCCGAACGTGTAACCGAGACCAGTCAGCCTGTGGCTGTGCACACTCCCGCTCCAAAACCCGCTGCAGAACCTCAATCCGTGGCAAAACCTGAGACCAAACCTGTTGTGGCGGAACCCAAGCAAGAACCCAAACAGGAGCCTCAACAAGCACCCAAGACGGTAACCCCAAAGCCTGCTGCCAAACCTGATACTATGGAAATGAATGGTATTCAAGTAATTGTGGAGAAAAACGGAAAAGACAAAGCTCCTGCCACGAAACCTGCGGAACAGCCTAAACCCAAAACCGAGACCAAACCTGCGGAACAGCCTGCCAGTCAACCTGCAAGAACCACCCAGCCTGAAAAGGTAAACGGTATGAACATCTTTGTGTTGGATCCTTATGCAATTGCTTACAAATCAGCATATTCTCCATTCACAAGCCGTCCCGTTTACGAAAACAACAAAACCAAATTCATCTTGGCTCGTCCGGGCGACACTTATCAAAAGTTAGCTGCTTCCATGCAAATGAAAGAGCAGGATCTCCGCCAGTACAATGATGTCTATGACGGTTCGGAACCCATTGAGGACGAAGTGGTTTATCTGGAAATGAAGAAGACAAAATCTTCCGTTCCTTACCATACTCTGCAAGAAGGCGACACCTATCGGTACATCGCGCAAAAGTATGGCATTCAATTAAAAATACTCATCAAACGCAACAGCGGCAACATCAACAGCTACAATATTGGCGATCAGATTTGCATCGGCTGTAATTAATGACGATGAAGAACAAGGTCTTTTATCATTTCAATCCTAAAACACTCACCTACGAGAAGGTAAAGCTCAGCTTCAAACACCTGTTCAAGCGCATTGCATGGGTGTTTGCCAGCGGCGTGGCCTTCGCGCTGGTTTTTGTCTGGATTGGCTTCTACTTTATCGATTCCCCAAAAGTGAAGATTCTGGAGAAGGAAAACAATGAATTGAAAGACGAAGTGGAGTATCTGAACTCGCGACTGGACCTCATGTCGGAAGTGCTGGCCGACATTGAAGACCGAGACGACAACATTTATCGGAACGTGTTCGAGGCGGATCCTGTGCCAGCGAACGAACGTTATCCCCTGCTGATAGAAGACACCCGCTATGACAGCTTGTCGCGTTCCGAAGCATACTCATTGCTGAAGGCAGCCAACAAAAAGGCTGACCAACTGACCGTTAGATTGGCGGTGCAGACGCGTTCCCTGGACACGCTTGAGAAAATAGCGAACTCTAAAGCGGAAATGTTAGCAGCCATTCCGGCTATCCGCCCTCTGAAAAACATGTTCACCATCACTTCCGGTTTCGGGCGTCGTTATCATCCAGTACTCAAGACCTTACGTAACCATACGGGAATTGACATCGCCGCACCGAAAGGCACGCCCATCTATGCCACTGCCGATGGCACCGTATCGCGCGAGAAAGCCGGTTCAGGCTATGGCATTTGTGTGGTGCTCAATCACGGCTATTCTTACAAAACACTATACGCCCACATGTCAAAAGCCGCAGTGAAACCCGGACAAAAGGTAAAACGTGGTCAACTGATTGGTTATGTGGGATCTACGGGTATGTCATCTGGTTCTCATTTACATTATGAGGTCATAAAAAACGGGCAGCCTGTAAACCCGATCTATTATTTCTATATCGATATCACTCCCGAAGAGTACAATTCGCTGCTCGAATCCTCCAAGAAAGTCAACCAAGCACTGTCTTAATATGAGATTACATGGTTTTAAATGTGCTATTTTATTGACTGCCATTGTTTTGCTTGCTTCTTGCAAAACCAAGTTCAATCATCCCGACAAGCAGATTTTCCATTATAACGAATCGGCAGGCATCTTGTCGTTGGATCCGGCATATGCTTCCGGACAATCCACAATATGGCCTTGCAATCAGCTATATAATGGACTGGTGGATATGGATGAGCATCTGCAGGTGGTGCCAGCCATTGCCAAAAGTTGGACCATTTCGGAAGATGGCAAGACCTATACCTTCCTGTTGCGGAACGATGTGCGCTTCCATCAGACAGACTTTTTCCCGTTCGAAAAACCTCGATACGTCACTGCTGCCGATTTCGTCTATAGTTTAAGCCGGATTCTCGATCCTGAAGTGGCTTCGCCAGGCGCGTGGATTTTTCAGAAGGTGAAACGCGACCAACAAGGAAAACCGGCATTTAAAGCATTGAATGACACCATATTCCAAATCGAGCTATCGGAACCATTTCCACCGTTTCTCGGTATCTTGACCATGAAATATTGTTCGGTAGTCCCGCACGAAGTGGTAGAACATTTCGGAAAAGATTATCGAAAATATCCTGTAGGCACCGGTCCCTTTCAAATGCAATTGTGGGAGGAAGGGGTCAAACTGGTGATGCGTAAGAATCCCCATTATTTTGAAAAAGACTCCGCAGGAATACAACTACCTTATATTGATGCAGTTGCCATCTCCTTTATAGTAGATAAGCAATCGGTATTCATGGAATTTATGAAGGGCTCTTTGGACTTCATGTCTGGCGTTGACCCCAGTTATAAAGATGCACTGTTGACCAAAGACGGCCGTTTGAATCCCGAATATGCCGATAAAATCCAATTGATTACAGGTCCTTACCTCAACACCGAATATTTGGGCTTCAATTTGAAACCGACTGATAAGAATAATCCGCTGAAAGACAGACGTATAAGGCAAGCCATCAATTACGGTTTCGACCGAGCCAAGATGATGAAATATTTGCGCAACGACATGGGTTATGCAGGGACAGCGGGATTTGTACCTCGTGGAATGCCCTCATATCAACCGGAGCGCACAGGCGGTTATGATTATAATCCGCAGAAAGCTTTGAAGTTATTGGCAGAGGCTGGCTATCCCAAAGGGAAAGGTCTTCCTGAAATAACACTCACTGTATCAGCACAATATGCAGACCTATGCCAATATATTCAACACGAATTGGAACAAATCGGCATCACCTTGAAGTTGGATGTGGCGCAGGCGGCACAACAACGCGAAATGATGCGCAGCTACCAGCTACCCTTCTTCCGTGCTTCGTGGATTTGCGACTACCCTGACGCTGAAAACCAGATGTCTCTGTTTTATTCCAAGAATCTGCAACCAGTGGGCTCTAACTATACGCATTATGTGAATCCCGCCTTTGACAAACTATACGAAAAGTCGCAGAAATGCACGGATGATTCACTGCGTACGGAATATTACGTACAAATGGATTCTCTTTTAGTGGCAGATGCACCCTTTGTGATTTTATATTACGACAAAGTGGCGCGTTTCGCCCGCAAAAACATCGAAGGATTAGGTACCAATCCCGTTAATATGTTGGATTTGAGGCATGTAAAGATTCAACCCGACAGATAATCCCATTAGCTCAAACTTACCCTCGGGTCGAGCCAACCGTAGATAATATCACATACAATATTGATTATCACCAAGATGATGGAGACGTAGAGCAACGAACCCATCACCACGGGGAAGTCGTACTTGTCGAGACCATCGAGGATGACCACGCCCATGCCTTTCCAGTCAAAGATGTACTCTACGAAGACCGCGCCGGCGAGCAATCCCGCCAACCAGCCCGAAATAGCCGTCACCACAGGGTTCAGCGCGTTTTTCAAAGCGTGTTTCACGATAATGGTTTTCTTGGCCAACCCCTTGGCTTTTGCCGTGCGGATGTAGTCCTGAGAAAGCACGTCTAACAGCGAGTTTTTCGTCAGTTCAATAACCACCGCCAACGGACGGATGCCCAAAGTCAGCGCAGGCAGAATCAAGTTTTTGAGATTTACGTATTGTCCTGAACCATAGTCATCTACAGTGTAAAGACTGCCAAACATATTGAGTCCTGTGATGTCTGACAGCAGGAAAGCGAAGACCCACGCAAAGAGGATGGCGGCAAAGAAGGAAGGCACCGACATGCCTAAAACAGAGATGACCAGCGCGCTCTTGTCGAACCAAGTGCCCTTTTTCAAGGCGCAGAAGATGCCGATGATGATACCTACAATGAGGGCAAAGACAATAGAGACCACAGCCAACAGGACCGTTTTCGGGAACGCCTCCCCAATGATTTCCGTCACGGGACGTTTGCTTTGATAAGAACGGCGTAAGTAGGGCGCTTTCAGCACGATAGCTGATTTTTTCATCGATATCAACTTGACATAGTGGTAGTTGTCATCGTTGAGATAGAAGAAAGAGGTCGGGTCATCGGTGCGGTGCCACGATATGGGCGATACATCGTTAAGGTAGGCTAAATACTGTACCCCGAGGGGCAGGTCAAGACCCATCTCCTTGCGGATGGCCTCTTCGGTCTCCAAGTCGCTGCGTTGCCCCATGATCATGCGCGCAGGGTCGGACGGCAACACCGTGAACAGGAAGAACACGAGTGTGGTCACGCCGAGCATCAGCAGCAGCCCGTAGCCGATTTTCTTGACAATGTATCTTAGCATACCGTGGTTTAAGGCCGCAAAAGTACTATTTTTTTGCTTTTAGCTACTCACTTTTGGCTATTAGCTTGCCAACAGCTAATAGCTAACAGCCAATAGCCGAAAAAAGTGTATCTTTGCACCCCAAAACAGAAAAGATAGAAAGGCTTATATATGAACGATTTACTGGAGAAATTAGAGCTGATTTACCAACGTTGGCTGCAGATCGGCGAGGAAATCACGAAGCCGGACATCATGTCCGACATGAAAAACTACGTGAAACTGAGCAAGGACTACAAGGAATTGCAAGCGGTGGTGGATGCATACAAGAGATATAAAGATGTCATCGACAATATCGCCAACGCAAAAGATATTCTCGCAAATGAAAAAGACGAGGAATTCCGCGAGATGGCAAAGATGGAATTAGACAGTTATCAATCTGAGAAAGAGACACTTGAGGAAGATATTCGACTGCTGTTACTTCCTTCTGATCCACAAGATAGCAAGAATGCACAAATGGAGATCCGTGCGGGCACAGGCGGCGATGAAGCCAGCATCTTCGCCGGCGACCTCTTCCGCATGTATCAGCACTTTTGCGACAAGAAGGGCTGGAAGATTGAGGTGCTCTCCATGACCGAAGGCACCGTAGGCGGCTATAAGGAGATTGACTTCTCCGTAAGCGGCGACGGCGTTTATGGCATCATGAAGTACGAATCGGGCGTGCACCGCGTACAGCGCGTGCCGCAAACCGAGTCGCAAGGCCGCGTGCACACCTCCGCCGCTTCCGTGGTAGTGCTGCCCGAAGCCGATGAATTCGACGTGGAGCTGAAACAGAGCGACATCAAGAAGGAGACCTTCTGCGCCTCCGGTCCTGGCGGTCAGTGTGTGAACACTACCTACTCTGCCGTGCGTCTCACCCACATTCCGTCGGGCATCGTGGTCTCCATTCAGGATGAAAAATCGCAGATTAAGAACCTTGAAAAGGCCATGCGCGTGCTGCGTACCCGTCTGTTCGAGCGCGAATACCAGAAATATCTCGACGAAATCGCCTCCAAGCGCCGTACAATGGTCTCCACCGGCGACCGCTCCGCGAAAATCCGCACTTACAACTATCCGCAAAACCGCGTCACCGACCACCGCATCAACTACACGATGTACAATCTCGCCAACTTCATGAACGGCGACATCGAAGAGGTGATGCAGGCACTACAGGTGGCGGAGAACGCCGAGAGATTGAAAGAGGCGGTCGAATAATAAAAAAACGTAACTTTTTGTCATGTAGCTCGTATACTCACAAAAGTTTTTATATTATTAGTTTATAAAAAAAGAGAAAATGGGTTTGTTTTCATTATTTACCAGAGAGATAGCCATCGACTTAGGTACTGCCAACACTGTCATTCTGCATGACAACAAGGTGGTGGTGGACGAGCCGTCCATCATTGCCATCAATACGCACACCAAATCTGTGGTGGCGGTAGGTAAGAAAGCCTTGATGATGGAGGGCAAGACCTCCGGCGAAATATATACGGTAAGACCTCTGCGCAACGGTGTGATCGCCGACTTCCAGCCGACGGAGCTGATGCTGCGCGAGTTCATCAAAATGACCAACACTAAACATTCTTTAATCACTCCTGCCATGAAGATGGTCATTTGCATCCCGTCCGGCATCACGGAGGTGGAGGAGCGCGCTGTGCGTGAATCCGCTGAGCAGGCCGGTGCCAAAGAGGTGCGTCTGATCTACGAACCTATGGCAGCCGCCATCGGTAGCGGTATTGACGTGCTCGATGCCAACGGCAACATGATTATCGACATCGGCGGTGGTACCAGTGAGGTAGCCGTCATCGCTTTGGGCTCCATTGCCTCCAAAAAATCCGTGCAGGTGGCTGGTGACCGCTTAAATACTGATATTAAAGAATTTATGCGTCGTGAACACAACCTCGACATCGGTATTCCCACCGCTGAACAAATCAAAATCAACGTGGGTGCAGCCGTCACGCACCTCGACAATCCGCCGGCCGACTACGAAGTTTACGGCCGTGACTTGGTGCATGGTATTCCGCGCAGCATCATGATTAACTATCAGGAAATCGCCACTGCGCTCAACAATTCCATCAATGCTATCGAAGACGCGGTGATGCAGGCATTGAACGTCACTCCGCCGGAGTTGTCAGCCGATATTTTCAAGACCGGTATCTATCTTGCCGGCGGTGGTTCTCTCTTGCGCGGTCTCGACAAGCGTATCAACAAGATTACGCAACTGCCCGTCCATGTAGTGGAAGATCCGCTTCGTGCCGTGGCCCGCGGTACTGCTATCGCCCTCAAGAACCTCGACAAATTCGAATCTTTGACCAAATACTAAACTATCGTATGAAATTTGGTTTTTCCCCATATTGTAGAGACGCGATGAATCGCGTCTCTACCTGTTTTCAGAAAGGTCTATTTTTGTTGATGCTCGGCATCATAGGTATTTATTGTTCCGCATGGGCACAAACGGATGCGCCCCGGTTCTTTTCTTTCTGCCCGTCCTCGCCAACGGTCACGGACCATCAAAGCAACCGCTATCGCACTGTCCAAATCGGTTCACAGTGCTGGATGGCAGAGAACATGCGCTGTACGACCTCCCCGACAGGAAAGCACTGGCACCACAACCCTAACTTTTCCGCTACGGCCCCTGAATATACAGCCTACTATGCCACTCCTTACGACAGCCGTCACGGCATCCTCTACAATTGGGCGGCGGCTCTCGACCAAACTGAATACCAGAAACCCGCTAAGTCCTCTAACGCGCACATCCGCGGCATTTGCCCTGAAGGTTGGCATCTGCCTAACAACGATGACTGGGATATCCTGTTTATGACATTAGGAGGCAACCACAAGGCCGGCGAGCTGATGAAAGCCCCGACGCAGCAATGGACTCCCCACTTGACACTGGATCGCTACCAGCTCGGTTTCGATGCCACACCCGCAGGTGCCTACACGGAAAACGGATACCAATACGCCGGCATGCAGACTTTCTTCTGGTGCGCTGACAACTTCAGCCGCGACCAAGCTTGGTGCTGCATCGTGTATGATTATAAAAACGAAGGCTATAATTATTTGGAATACAAATGTTATGGACATTCGGTAAGGTGCGTGAAAAACAATTAAGGCGTAGGGCTGTCGCATTGCGGCAGCCCTACATTGCGGCAGCCCTACAACAAGACATTACCTTACAGATATGATATAACGAAAAAAGGAGAAACGAATGTTTCTCCTTTTGCA
>Ga0265301_10002668_pt1 | contig 20198 bp, 19 predicted proteins | sample AusTroGonzalo_MG_2_FD_193488 | JGI IMG/M metagenome (GOLD analysis project Ga0265301, IMG submission 193488) | Bovine rumen microbial communities from tropical cattle in Woodstock, Queensland, Australia - Gonzalo_04 | ecosystem: Host-associated > Mammals > Digestive system > Stomach > Rumen ... | reverse complement strand
TGGAGACTATCAACTCCAAAACCCTTCATGTTCTGGAAAAGCCATACGAGTATATAGGCAAGATTGAGCCTTATCCGTATGGCTTCCAGCCTACATTTCACAAGTATAAGCTGGACGAACCAGAAAGAGCCAAGGCCAGCAAGCGTATCTTTGTAGGCAGCATGACAGATCTGTTTGGAGAATGGGTACCGGACGAATGGATCCAGGAAGTTTTTGCTGCATGTGACAAGGCCCCCTGGCACACATACATGTTTCTGACCAAGAATCCGAACAGATACATTGAGCTGGCAAAAAAGGATCTATTACCAAGACAACACTGGTATGGATATTCAGCAACAAAACAAGATCAGCTCTGGCATTTTCATCATGCAGATGATTGTCCATGCCTTAACCTGTTTATATCTATGGAGCCGTTGCTTGAAGATATTTCACCGTCGTTCAGTACACACATGCCTGCCGACTGGGTAATCCTGGGAGCTGAAACAGGGAACCGCAGAGGCAAGGTTGTTCCGGAAAAGAACTGGATCCGTGGAATCGTTAATTCATGTGAATGGTCAGACATTCCGGTATTTATGAAGGAAAGTCTACTGCCAATTATGGGAGAATCCGAGATGAAGAGAGAGTTCCCGGCAGGACTACAAAAGGGAGTAAACGAGTGAAAGAAGAGGATTTGTGTGAAAGATGTAATTACGAACATGTTTGCTCTGGCAAAAGAAAGGAAAAACACAGGCACAACTGTGAGTTCTCTGAAAAAATTGAGAGACATATGTTCTACCCTGGCGGCAGTCCGCCAAGAAAGCTTTGTCCTCTTTGTATTCACAAAAAAGAGAATTGCATATCAAGTCTTGATTTGAAAATTTTGTCTGAAAGATGGGGCATGCCAATTGAAAAAGTGAAAGAAGAGGTAATCGAAAAACGGGGTTATATTCTTTCGGAATATAACATTCTTGAAATAGACACAATGGTGTCATGTGATAGATTTGAGGAAATAGAATGAGCAACAACTTCATTGAGCGATACATAATAATTACGGGTAATAAGAACAAAACACTTCTCAAGGTGCCCTACCCAGATTGTGAACTTCCAACAAAAGATGATTTTGTGACATACAGAGTAGGACCGTCGGAAATCTGCACAGCTACTGTTCATGGTATTTTAGAGTTTGACACAACTTCCCCTATGCAATTAAACGTATTGGATTTTATCTGTAGAGAGCTGTGTGATTGCAGCCCTGAACAAGTTAGAAAAGCAACAGGAATATTCAAAAAGAAGGAGTACTAGAAAAAGAGAGACAGTATGCTGATATTTCCTATTAAGAAGCAATGGTTTGACATGATCATGGCCGGGGTGAAGAAGGATGAATACCGTAAGATCTCTCCGTACTACATATCACGTCTTATTGGAGCCCTGGATTATATGGGGCTGAACCATGTGCTCAACCAGACGAAGGATAAAATAAAGGTGGTGAATAGCCTCCGTATTACCAGGGAAGAAATAATGCTGCCAAAGCCGATAATCTTCCGCAATGGTTATTCCCGGGAATCTCCAGAGATAATGTGCAAAGTATCTTTGAGAATCGGACAAGGAAAGGAAGAATGGGGAGCCGTTAAAGGCAAGGAGTATTTCATCCTGAGAATACACAAGATTATAGCAACACACAGATACGTTTCTATAACACAAGACAGATAAACAGAAACCAATAGTCCTCCCAGGGAAATGGCCTGTGCCATTGAGGGCAAAAAGATAAAGGAGTGTCTTATGACCAACTGGGAGACTTTAACCAACCTTCTGAAAGAAGGAAATTACGAAGAAGCAGCAATGTTTCTTGCTGCTACCTGCACCGTGTTTTCACAGTGTGGGAGTTGTGACATTTGTATCGAGAAATTGAAAGACTGGGGAAACCGGAAAGCTCAGGAAGAATCCTGAGATCCGGCCCAGTCTTTTTTCGTAGGAGGACTTATGATTTACGATTCAATCAGCGAAGCATCAGCCAACAGCAGAAGAAGGGCTGCAATATCAGACGAAGAGTTTGATGTAAACACCAGAGCATGTGGAAAGGTAAAGGCCATGATAGTTGTAGAGTCCGGGGTGACTCCGTACTTTGTCTACAAAACTTGTCAGTCAATCAAGATTACAGAGGAAAGACCCAGCTCTTCAGACGTTGATCATGTGAGAAAATGGAGGGCTTATTGATGGGTGGCAACGCCTACACAATAGACAAACATCCCAAGAAGAAGGCCATAGTCCGTGACATCCTGAGAGGTGTTCCGGTAAACGCCATTGCGACGAATTACGGACTTCCGGAAAGCTGTGTGAAAAGATACAAATCCGGAAAGCTTATGAAGCTGTGTGCAGAGGTTATTGCCGAGGATAAAACAGACGCCCAGCACCTGCTTGACCGGGTTGAACCTATCATTGCCAAAGTACAGAAAATGTATGACTCATACGATGAATGGCTGCAGGATCCTGAACACGCAGACCGGTACTTTGTCGGGCCCAGAGCTTCAGAGGTAATGGTGGCAATAGAGTCCGTGCTGGAGGATGACAACGGTAAAAAGAAAACTTACCGGGAAAAAAGGCTGCTGTCAGATCTGATAGACCAGATAGAAGACAGAGGCTACACGGTTATCGGACTGCAGTGGAACGTCCAGGATCCACGCAAGTTGTTCCTGGCTACAGCTGATACTTTGACCAAGCAGCTTGATTTTCTGGCCAAGCTGCAGGGCCTTGTGAAAGAGACGGTAGTAGTCAAAAACGAACCCAACAGAGTCATGGACTCCGTTGCACAGGTCTTGTTTGAGACTATTGATGACCCTGAATTGTTGAAGAAGGTGGTGGATGCAATCAAGGATCTCAAAGACCCAGAAGAAAATCTGGAGCTTTGAAGACTACATTACCAGCCTGAGCAATCAGCTTGAACAGGGTCTGATAGAAAGGCAGAGACAGAGGCAGGAAGAGCTGGAGAACGTCTACAGACGGGATCCGGTTGCTTATGTTAAATCCCTTTCCTTCCGTCCGTTTGACTGGCAGAGTCAGGTTCTGGGAAGTGGTAAGACAAGAATAATCCTCAATTGCTCAAGACAGAGCGGAAAATCAACAATCGTTTCCGCTATGCCTTGCCATACGGCAAAGTATGTTCCGGGAAGCCTCAGCCTTATCATTGCAGCCACGGAATTTCAGGCACGTGAAGACAAGGGAAAAGTATTGTCGTTTATGGCAATGGATCCGACTTATCCGGAGATAGTCAGAAACAGTGACAAAGGCCTTGAGCTTTCTAACGGCAGCAGAATTGTAATTGTTCCCGGAACAGACAAAAGTGCACGTGGATACTCATGTCCTAATCTGGTGATTCTTGACGAGGCTTCCCGTATTGAAGACCTGATCTACACATCAGGTGTCAGGCCTATGTTTACGGACAACCCAACCGGAAGACTTGTCATACTTTCCACACCCAACGGCCAGACCGGATTCTTCCATAGTATCTTCACCAGAGATGATGATGTATGGTTGAGGATCCTTGTCCGTTCGCCCTGGGAGCCTGTAATGACCGGAGCCGGCTTATCGCTTGCAGCATACAAACCGAAGGAGGCCTTCATAGATGAACAGCTGCAGCGTAAGGTCTTTGCAGACTACAGCCCGAGGCATAACAACTACGACGAGCAGAATGAAAACCTGACAGATATGGGAAGACTTCTGTACCTGCAGGAGTACTGCTGTGAGTTCGTTGAAACAGAAGACAGCGTATTTACCTACGAGACTATCAACAAGATGTTTGGCACAGCTGCCAAACCGATAGAAGCAGTGACCAAAGATGCCCCTGCAGATACAAACAATTTTGGGAGATTTTTTAAGTGAGCAACAGTAGATCACAGTACGTCATTACATACGACGTGGCCAAGAAGCAGGACGCATCAACCCTGCAGATCTGGAGAGACAGCCCGGAGTTCATCAAAGGCAACAACGAGTTGTACCTGGATGACAAGACTTTCCACTACTTTGACCTGGTATTCCAGACAAGAATGGAGATGATTTCATACGTTGATCAGGCCCGGATGATAGCCAACTTGTGCGGATCGGAAGCCCTGAAGAACGATTCAGACTTTCTCATAGATGCTACCGGAGTCGGTGAACCGGTTGTTGATATTTTCAAGGAATTTGGCCTCAGACCGACACCCATTGTTTTTACTGGCGGTATGGATTTGACTATTAAGTATGAAGAGCAAGGCCGCCGTTTTGGAGGCTTTGGAGCCGGTATAGGAACCATGAGAACCATTGCGGAGTTGTGCGTTCCGAAGAACGACATGATAGCTGCAGCACAGACAATGTTGCAGCAGTTCAGGCCGAGAATTGCTCCAGATGTTGAATATCAGGATCAATTCAAAGAGCAGCTGGTTCACTTCAAAGGGAAGGTTAACGAGAAGACTGGGTACACGTCATTCAACAATGACAACCCCAATATTCACGATGACTTCATAACAACCTTCATCATGGCCATGTGGTGGTTTAAGTACCGAGGCTACATGAAGGACGAGCAAAAGGTAGTGAAAGACAAACAGCAGTCTTATAACTGGGATCCGCTGGGAAGTCCGGAGAATTTTTAATGGCAGTAACAAAAGATCAGCTTGAGAAAATAAGAAAGGCAAAGGATACGGCGGAAACTTACCGCAGCATGTTCCTTTCCTTGTGGCAGGAAATAGCAAGAGTTATGGGCCTGTCATACGGTACCTGGAGCGCATCAAGCAGCCAACAGCAGAAGACACTTGCAGACCTGAAGGATGTTATGGACTCCACAATGGAAGAGAGTTCAAACCTGATGGCCAACGGTCTTACCGGAAATGCCTTCGGTAGATCTATTGCATGGTTTACCCTGATGTTTGAGATTCTGAAGGGTAAGACTCCATCCGAGCCGGTAAGCAAATGGCTCAAGGATGTTGAGAAAGTTCTATACAAGCAGTTCAATAGATCCAACTTCTATAAAGAGTCCAGGATCTTCTTAAGACACGGTGCTGATTTTGGTACCGCTGTCATGTACTTTGAAGAATGGCCAGCTGAGGAAATGCCGTTCTTTACCGTCCTTCACCCGAAGGATGTCTCTCTTTTGGAAAACAGATTCGGTGTTGTGGACACTCTTTTCAGAGACTTCTTCCTGACCCGTTACGATGCTGAAGACAAGTTCGGAAGAGACAACCTTCCGGACACAATCAAGAATTCAACAGACGAGAACCAGAAGTTCCAGTTCTGTCAGTACATAGGCCCTTCCGGACGTTTCAAACTGGATGTTTCCGGAGAGGGTGCTTACGTTTCTATCTACTGGTGCACAGTAGGAGATGGTTCAGTAGTCAAGGAAGAGAGATACGACCACAAACCGTTTACGGCATGGAGATGGAACAGAGATTTGGAAGGCTCTGCTTACGGTACACAGAATCCGGGTATGCAGGTTTATGCAGACCAGAAGGAGCTGTCTTCCATGACTGGAGACATAGTGAAGCTTTCACAGCTGACAGCTGCACCGGTATTCAAGAAGACAAAGGGCCTGCAGATAAACATAAGGCCGCACGGCATTGTTGACCTTGACCAGGGCGAGGACTTTGCTCCGGTACCTGTTACAGGTGACTTATCATTCACAGAGATTGAAAGAGAAAGAATCCGCAAGAAAATCCGCGACGCCTATTACTCAGACATCTTCCTGATGTTAACAGCCAACCAGGACAAGAAGAAGACTGCTACAGAGGTAGCAGGTCTTATTGCTGAGAAGGCAGACGTAATGAGCTCATTCCTTGACGGACTGGCACAGGAGTTCTTGGAGCCTGTTATTGAGTTTATGTACGAGAATGAGATGCGCCAGGGGAGACTTCCAGAGCTTCCGACAGAGCTTGAAAGCCTTGCAGAAGAAGAGCTGGAGATTGACTTTGTTTCTCCGCTGTACCTGCTGCAGAAGAGAGCTCATTCATCCAACAGCGAGATGGAGGCCATTGCTAATATTGTCGGAACATACGGTCAAATCAATCCGAACATTATCGACAACATAGATCTGGATCTTGCCACAAGGAACGCAATGAATGACTACAATTGCGCCCACCTGCTTATTACAGAAGCAAAGAGAGACGAAGGTAGATCCAAAAGAGCTGAAGCTCAGGCAAGACTTGCCGGAGACCGTGAAGAGCAGCAGAAGGCTCTGAACCAGGCAAAGGTTTATCAGTTGACAGGCAAGGCCCCTGAAGAGGGCTCTGCAGCTGCAAAGGCAGTAGGAGTGTAATGTGACCGAAGGCGAGAAGACAGCTGCAGTTTATCAGAGAGTATTCAACACTCAGGACGGCAAGGCCGTTCTGCTGGATATGTTGAACGAGCTTGGATACTTTTCATCAGATCCGAGACTGGTTAATCCGGAGAAGATTGCATTTGCAAATTTACTCCTGGGAAGAATGGGAATATTGACGGTCGGGAACCTTAACAACTACGTTGAGGGCCTTATGTCCGCAGTAATAAAAGTTAATAACAAGGAGACCAAAAAATGAACGGTGACAACTCAGGCATTGACAACATGATTCCGGACACATCAACGGAAGCACAGGAGACACAGGAGACCAAACAGGACGCTGGCCAGATCCAGCAGCCACAGGTTCAGACTCCGAAGTACTTCAGCCAGCTGAAGAAGGAAATTGCAGAGAATGAAGACGTAAAGAAGTATGCAGGCAGCCATGCAGATCTTAACGACCTGGTTAATGATTACACTACTTCAAAGAAAACCCTTGAGAATGCCCTCGTGTTTCCCGGCAAGGATGCAACACAGGAGCAGATAGCAGAGTTCTTTGGCAAGCTGGGAGTTCCCAAGGATACTTCCGGTTACACACTGAACAACTATGATATGAAAGAAGAGGATGTAAAAGTCCTTAAAGATTCATTCTTGCAGGCTGCACACAAAGCAGCTTTGAGCAACAAACAGGCCCAGCACATGTGGGCTCATATCATTGCTACCAGCAAAGCCGGCATTAAGCAGATTGCCGACAATGCACAGAAGACGAAGGATTCTTTTGACCCTCAGTATCACAAGCTGATGGAAAAGGAATATCCGGTAGAGGCAGAGAGAACAACAGCCATCAAGGGTGAGATTTCACTTGCCAAAGCTTTTATGCAGCGCACCGGCATAGGTGATGCTGTTACAAAGTCTGGGCTGATCTACAATCCTGCTTTCATTCATGCAATTGCACAGGAAGAGAAGAGTCACAAGCCGTCAATCGTTGAAGGCAGCGCAGAGACTCCGAAAAAACAGGAAGGCGGAATGACCTACGGACAGGAATTCCAGGACTTCATAGGAGCATAACATGAGTTTACTTGATGAACTGCTGCAGTCTCCGGAAGACGAGGCAAAAGAAAAAGAAGATACCGAAAACAAACCAGACAATTATTTCGGATACGGCCCTGATTTTATGAAGGCCATAGGATCCGAGACAAAGGAGTGAATATCAGCCGTTGGCTGAATAGAGACAAAAAAAGGACTTGGTAACATAGGCGCAGGAACCTCCCTGGGAATGGGCTGAACAAACTCCGAGGAACTGTAATGTCAGATAAAAACTGATTTAGGAGTAGCACATGTCTACACTTCAGGCACTTGAGAGAATGAACATTCTCGAGGCTCAGAAGAGGGCAGGTTTCACAAACGCCGAAGAGTTTATCGGTGATCTTGTCAGAAACAATGACTTCCTCCGCCTCTGCACCATGCTTGAGTCAAGCGACGGAATGTTCCACAAATACCTTGAAGCCACAAGGCTTGGCAAGGGTTCATTTGGCAAGGTGAACGGCCCGGTTGGAATCATTGCATCCCAGTCCGATCTGAAATCAATTCCCGTTCACATCTTTGAGGGTGATTCACCCATTGACGAAAGACTGTTCACAAGCGGAACAGCGGCTCAGAAGCTGAAGATCCGTCAGTCAGAAGACGCAGCAAACCTTGAAGGTTTTGTTCAGTCCTGGCTTGAAGGTCTTCTTTACGGCGACTCCAGCAATCCCGAAGATGGTTTTGTTGGTCTTTCCGCAATGAGAGCCACACCAGACAGCAAGACCACATGGGACGCAGGCGGATCAGGTTCCGACTGTACCTCACTCTGGCTCTTTGAGTTCGGCCCGAACGGATTCAACCTCCGTCATCCCAGCGGAAGCCGCCCTGGTATTACTTCCGAAGACCGTGGTCGTCACTATGTGGCATCCCCGACCGGAAGCGGAAACTTCTGGGCATTCGTAACACACATGCAGATTCTTGCAGGTGTTCAGGTCAAGAGAGCCGGTGCTCTGCAGAGGCTTGGTTCTATTGAAACAAGCGGAGCTTCAAACCTGTTTGATCCTGAGATCTTCATCAAGATGAAGAACCAGCTCCCGAAGATGGGCCAGAACGCTGTTGCTTTCGGCAACAGAACCATCCACGGACAGGTTGAGACAGCCGCCTACAACAAGAGCAATGCCTCTTACAGCCTCATGGATATCCAGGGCTTTGGCCCCGTAACCATGATCACCGGCATTCCTCTCATGGCCATGGAAGCAATCTCTGATACAGAGGCTGCAATTTAAGGGAGGTGAGAGAATGAGAGACGCACTGCTTAACTTTGGTGCAATCGCACCGGCAACAAAGGCTACAAGAGCCGTATCTGCAAACAAGATCAACTTTGGCGGAGTCCACAAGCCCGGCAACGTTGAAAACGCCAAAGCCTGCTTCAGGCTCGGTGACGATATTGCCTCCGGCGATACCGTGCAGATGGAAGTTCTTGGCTGTTCCACAGAGAACGGAACTTATGGTGTCTGCTCTTGCTCAGCTGTTATCAGCTCAGGAAAAGAAGGCGACATCATTGAAGTGCCCCTTCCCATCGATGCTCCGGCTTACCTGGAAGCTGGCGTAATGCCTAACTCTTCCGGAACCTTCACAGCAATCGATGTGACAGCATGGATTGAGTTCCGCTAAGACTCGACCGGCAAGCCTCCCGTAAAAGGGAGGCTCCGGATTTTTTTATTTATAAGGACAGCCCAATGAACGTACTCTGCAAAAAATCATTCTATTACAGCGGATCCGCAGAAACACATCCGCAACATTTTGTTGAAGGACAGACATACACTCTTTCCGACAAGACCGTAAAACACCTGAAGGAGCTGGGCCTTGATTCATGTTTTGAATGGCCTAAAGCAGCACCAAAGAAGGTTAAGGAAGACAAGGAAGAGAAGGAGGAAAAGAAGTGAGTCTGACTTTTTCCAAAGAGTGGCTGGTTGTAGCCAACGAAGCTTTGGATCTAATCGGTGAAGCACCCCTTCAGTCTCTTGAAAGCGACAGCGCAAAGAACGAGAGTCTGAACATAGAGCTTCCTGCAGCTGTCAAAGCAGTCTTATCCAGCTATCAGTTCAAATGTGCTACAAAGAGAGCAGTCTTATCTCCGGATGCAGATGTTATTCCAGCATGGGGATACAAGTACTGCTATAACTTACCTCAGAATTTTGTCAGCGTTGTAAGCGTCAAAGATGCAGAATACAAGCTTGAAAGTCAGCACATTCTGTCAGACGAAGCACCGCTGTACCTTGTATATGTTGAATGTCCCAAAGATCCGTACTATCTGAGTCATGCAGTACTTGAGGCAATAAAGCTTGAGCTGGCCTACAAGATGGCCCACATTGCTACCGTCAATCCGCAGCTGCTTAGCAGACTGAGAGAGGATAAAGCAATAGCCCTTGCCCTTGCAAGGCGTGACGATACTACCGGACTGCAGCAGGAAGACGCTTCGCTTAAATGGTGGGGAGATGTGCGCTGATGGCCGACTACACCATAACAAAAGCCCTGTACCAGAGTGGCGAAATATCTCCACATTACTACGGTCGCATGGACTCAAATGAGTATATATCCGGTGCAAAGGTAATGCAGAATTCTCTTCCGGATGCCCGTGGAGGATTCGTTAAAAGACCTGGTACCAAGTTTGCCATGAATTCTGCTTCCAAATTTAGAACTGTCAATTATAAGTTTGGCGGTCTTAACTACATGGTGCAGTTTTTCTACAACAATGTAATTTCCCTGAGAAATGTAGACGGCAGCGCAGTGTCCAATTGTGCGGACATAACCGTCTCAACACTTTTGATTCCTCAGCTGGTGGACGGCAACACAAACTTTGCTGTTCATAAAGGAATTATCTACCTGGTAAATGTAAACAAGCCTGTATGGACGTGCACAATAACCGAAAGTGGTGGTGTATTAACCATTTCAGCTTCAGCTCTGACTTTTGTGGACGTCGCTCCGGGTTCAGATGCTACCAGTGTCAACAAGTTTGACAGCGTAGGAAATTACCCATCAGCAATTACATTCAAAGGTGGAAGAATGTATCTGGGTGCAACAGCTGACAAACCTTCCACTACATGGGCCTCCAGAACTCCTACAGCTGGAACTGACAGGTTCAACGACTTCACATTCTACGACGGAACAATCTCCAATCCGACGGTAACAGCGTCACATGCTATTGAAATTGCCGAAACAGACAATGAAGACTCAGATCTGCTTTGGTACATCACACAGAAGAAGGTAATAGCCGGGTATCAGCATTCCATCTTTATCGAGACGGATGGATGGACAACGCCGGAGAACTTTGACCTTGATATTGCAATCACAGAAGGCGCAGCAAACATTCCGGCCAAGGCTTACAAGTCTTACACGGTTTTTGCTTCGCCAAACACAAAGAAGCTTGCCCTGATGGTCTGGGATGAAGACCTGGCAAGTTATACAACCATAGACATTACTAAGAATGCCCCTCATATCCTGAGTGCAGGCATTAAAGCTTTTGATATAACCACCTCTCCGGATCCGACAATCTGGTGTGTCCTTAATGACGGTGGCCTTGCCGCCTGCAGCATCAACATTGCCTCCGGATTCATTGCATGGACATATCATCCCAGACAGTGCGGAAAGTATCTGGATGTTCTGGCAACCGGAGAAGAAGAGCATGACACACTGGCCTTCATGGTAGAAACAGAAGGCTTGAGCCATTCAAAGAAGTACTCCCTGGAGATTATGAACCTGAACGATAACCAGTTCGGAGACAGCTACATTTCGCAGAGCTTCCTGACGGATACCGTCAAGGTCAAGTGTTCAGAGCAGCTTGAGAATGAAGAGGAGCTTGTAGCCTGGACTGACAAGGGAATCGTGGCCGTTTCTGAAACCGGAGAATGGGATTCAGGAGTTTACTACAGAACCCTTGCCGTCGGAGTCCGTGAGCTTTATGCAATAGGACTTCCTATAAAAACAAAGGTTCATATTCTTCCGCCGATGCTTCCGGCCAACGGTTCATCAATGGCCAAGATTAAGAGAGTCAGAAAGATCTCCTTGAAGTATCAAGAGTCTTATGGAGGAACCGTTGAAGTTCAAGGATTCAGACAAGACATTCTTCTTGAGAAGTATGGCCAGTATGAATACGGATCCCCGATAGAAATGATCACCGATGACATATCGGTTGATGTAACGTCCCGTAACACAAACGACGGGAGTATAGTGTTGCTGCACGATGAACCAACTCCATTCACCATCCTGGCAGTAACGGCAACATTTGAGATTTTGGAGGCATAACATGGGTTGGTTAATAGGAATAGCAATAGCAGGCCTCATTATTGGTGGAGGCGCAGTAGTCGTCAATGCCGTGCAGACCGACCAGGCCATCAGTGCACAGCAGGAAGCAAACAGAATTGCAGAAGAACAGCTTGAGATCGAAAGACAAGAGGCTCTTCGTGCCAAGAAAGAGGCAGAAGTCAGTTACCGGAATAACTACAATGATGCCTTATCTCAGCTTCTGTCTTATGACGAGGCTATACAACAGTCCGAAATAGACCTTCTTGATCTTGGTTCCCAGAAATCAAGCTATGAAACGCTTCTTGAGAGATGGCAGGGTAATTATGACGCCCAGATGTCTACGACAGAAGCAGACGCTTATTCAACATACAAAGATCTTATTTCCAACTGGACAGGTACGGAGGTTATCAACGCCACAAAAGGCAAGAGTGGAATAACAGCCCTTGCCCTTGAGAACCAGTCTAACAAAGAACTGAGGATGTATCTGGGTGACGACATGAGACTGAATACCAGAGAAGAGATGGCTGCCGAAGGATTTAATTTTGAAGATAATGGTGGAATTTTGGGAAAGATTTGGAGAGAGCAGCATCTTGACCTTCTTTCAGACAGAAGTTCTTATCAGCAGAACATCTCTACACTTACAGACTCAATAGGAATAACCCAGGAGGCAATTAATACAAAACTTGCCGGTATAACAGATGCTCTGAACAACGCCGAAGGACTTATTGGCAGTATCAATGATATTCGCTCTGAAATCAAAAAAGAAGATTCAAAGGCAGAGTTCAAAGAGGTAGACACAAAGACGCTGGATAAGCTCAAGAACAAATATAAGGACAAAGTATGAGAGCACCAACCGTAGATTATTCACCATTAAGACGTGCTGTCAGTCGGCGAACTCAGGCGGAACAGAATTCACTTCTGGGAAGTAGACTTGAAAATCTCAAAGAGCAGCAGGATTTAACAACTGAGGGTTTCAAACTTCAGAATAAATCGCTTGATTTACAAGCTCAGTCTTTGAAAAACCAAAAGGATTTACTCGCCAAGAAGAAAACCTGGAACTGGGTTAATATGGGTATAGGTCTAGCAGGAGAGCTTGTTGAATTTGCAGGTAAGATGGTCAATATATACCAGCAGAAACAGTCTGATCTTGCATCCGCCAAAGGAGTTGAGATTTCTGCCGAAGCTGACGTAGAAGTAAAAAAAGCAGCTGTAAGTGCCACTGGCGGAATAGAGATTCCAGAACTCGATAACGGGACACCCGATTTTGACAATGCAAAACTGGATCCATCAATCAATCAGTGGTTTGACGACAAGATTACAGCGGTAAACAACGATCCTCAGCTGGGAAAGGCTGCAAAACAGAAGCTTGTTACTAATATAGAGGGAATGAGAGCCCAGACCTTCAGTAAGCTCATGATCCAGAAGATTGGTAACGATGCAGCATCACTTGATATTATTGAAGATGATCTTCTTAAGACTGCTGTAAGAACCGACATAGGAGCTACAGCAGACATCCGGGCTACTGCCGGTGATTACGCCGCAGCCGACGCTTACATTGCCAGCAACAAGAACTGGACTGCAACACAGAAACAGGCCAAGATGCTCGAAGCTCATAAAGCAATAGATCTGGGAAGAGCACAGAATGACATCCAGGGCATTGCCATAAACGAGGGCCTTGAAGCTGCATTGAGCAAGACCCGTGAGTACCAGAGCATGTACGGCTGGGCCCCGGATTCAAAGGAATACCTGGGACTGCAGAGCATTGCCAAGAACGAAGACAGCATCAGAACAACAGAAATTGTCAACAGTGCATCAACGGCCATGACAAACGGTCTGCAGGCAATGAGCAATGGAGATTCCAACATTACACCGGAGGGAATATATGAATCCATCAGATCTTCGCTTGAGGGTCAGTCTCAGACTAGAGTTAATGCAGCTGTATCTGCAGCGCAGGCCGCACATAAGGCGTGGGCCACAGAGCTGACATCTAAACTTACATCTGACATGACAACGGCCACAAGGGACGAGCTTTTAATCGAGCAGACAGCCCTTGAAACACTCAATGAACAGGGAGCGTTCTCCGGTGGAGCAGAGAGCGTATATAACGCAGCACAGAAGAACCTTGATACATACATCAAGGCCTGGGATTCCTACTATGGAAGCGCAGAGACTGCAGACAAACAGCAGATTGCAAACCGTGTAGCTCAGACAAAAGCTGCAGTTGATACCATCTCCAACCTTGCTCTTTCCGGCGAGATCAGCGGAGAGAGTGCAGTACTGCAGCTGAAGTCGTTCCTTGCCGAAGAGAATAATATTACCGAGTCCTATGAGGACGATGCTTACATAGCAAAGATGATCAAGACTGTTGAGAACAGCGTTGTTCCGGAACAGTACAAAGATTCAATAGACAAGTTCCTGGACAAGTTCATGGTGGATGCAGCAAAGGCCATGGGATACCCGGTTAATGCTAAAGTCACAAGTACTTCCGGAATGCTTTCCGGAGTTTCTTCTTCTCAGATGGCCAGCCTGGAAAAGGCAAAAGACGCAGCATACGCAGCTCTTATTGATCTCTGCAGACAGACAGCCGGCAAAGATATGACTCCGGCTCTGCTGGAAAAGAAGATGACGGCCATATCTGACATGTATACAGCTGAGACATTCAAGGCTCTGAGTGCCGGGGTGGACGAGGCTACATTCTTCAGAGGCAGCAATCCTAATAAGGCCCTGGACGCAATGGGCGAACATCCGGAAATTGTCTGGTATGACTCAAAGACCGGTTCATTAAAGTGGATGAATGACAGCTTTGAAGAAACCTATTACCAGGTAACAGACTGGTGCGCTCAGGATCTGGAAAACAAGGGAATTGCCCTTGACCGGGGTGCCAAGGCAGAACCGTATAAAGACGGACAAGGCAACGTCTATCCGTTCCCTGTATTTAAGACAGCAGACGGCAAGGACATCCTCTACTCAGATTCAGGCGTATATATCCTGGGAGAAAACGGCATGAAGGAAGTTGATATGAAGTCCACCGAAAAAGGCGGAGCAACAACATCTGCAAAGGATCTTGCCGGAGAGTCTGCAGAAGCAGCCTTGAAGAAGATGGGAATTGATACAGAAGCCCCGAAGAGAGGACTGAAGATTGACGAAAATGTTCAGAAGGCCGCAGACAACGTACGCAAAACCGGAACAGACGAGGCCAAACAAGAGCTTGAAAAAGCCATACAGACCGCCAAGGCTTCCGGAACAAGCAAGATGTCAAAGGAACAGCTGGAGCGTGCATTGGCCGTTCTTTCCACGAAAGAGGCTCAGATTGATGACAACCTTTTGGATCTGATGGAGAACGGCGGAGCAAGTATTCCCGGATTTGGATTTGAAAAAGAAGAAGACGCCCTGGATGCAGCACAGAGCATGGACATTCCTGAAGGAATTGCTCTGAAAGTGTCCGGTACACAGGTGGATATTGTAACTACTCAGAGTGCCGAAGAGGACACAGAAGGAAACTGGATTCAGAAGATAAGAAACGGCATCAGACGTGCATTCAATGGAGCAAGTAAATGAGTCTTTATGATCTGACACAGCTGCAGAACAAGACTCTGCAGGAGCAGACACAGGAAATAAGAGAAATCAATGACCGCAAGCCGGTTGTGTCCAAACTTCCGGAACAGACTGACCTTGTAGGACGTGCTCAGGAATATGAGCAGAAAGTCCGTGAAGAAAGCCTGCAGGTTAATTACGGTCTGACACTGAACGCAAATCAGTACCAGACCATAGCAAACGCAATGGCAGCGTCTGACAATCCGTCTGAAACTGAGGCTAAGTTTGCTCAGGCCCTTGTGTATTCCCAGGAATACGGAATGGATCTCACAACAGCCGTAGAGAACCTGGATTCACTGAACAATGCACGGTTTGGCCATACCGTTCCTTATACAAAGGCAGGTTATCAGGCTGTCGTGGACTCCTTGATGATTGGCCATTACGGTATCAAGCTGGCCGAGCTTGCAGATCAGAGATATGAAATTGAGAAACAGGGCGGAGATTCATCAGCTGTTAAGTTTGAAATGCAGCAGATAAACCAGTGGATAGAAGACCATCAGGACAACGCAGACCGTGGACTGGTGACGCAGCTTCTGAAGCTGGGAGCACAGAGCATTCCCTACACTATGAAGATCTTTACAACCGGTGCAGCTGCAGGTGGAATCGCTGCAGGACTGGGAGCATTGATTGGAGGCCCTGCAGGTGCTGCAGTGGCCGGAACCATTTATAAATGGGCCTCAACCGCTGCAGGCTTTGCTAAAGGCGTACAGCTGGTCAAGCGTTCTCAGTATTACGACCTGGTAGACAACGGGGTGGATCCGGAGGTTGCAGAGTGGACATCAACCATATCTGCAGGCATACAGAGTGCCGTTGAGCAGCTGTTGGGTATCGAAGGCGGAATAAACAGCGCAATTTCACACTTGGCATCTGGGACAACTACAAAGATCCTTGCAGGCATGTACGCAAAGGGAACCTTCAGAAGAATAGCATCCATTGCCGGTGAGTACTTTAAGACCGGAGTATCTGAAGGACTTGAAGAATTCCTGCAGCAGATAACAGAAGACGTATCAAACAACATTGCCTACGAGCTCTCAGAACTTCCAGAAGGCAAGAAAACAACAAAAGAAGTCATCCATAACGCCGTTCAGTCGTTCATTGGAGGCTTTGGTGCGTCCCTTGTTTTAGGTATTGCTCCTACAGCCATCAACGCCAAGGCTTCCGTAAGATACGCACAGGACATCCGTACAGACGCACAGGCTACAGACAGCAAGCAGAGCTTCATCAATAAGCATAAGAGTGACGAGCAGTTTGAAGGCTACAGCGCAAAGACTGTCAATAACACCCTTGCAGAGATCTATGACAATGCCAGGGAAACAATGACTGCAGAGGAACGGGGTGCCGACGTTATATCAAACGAGGAAGCCTCTACTATTGAAGTCGGAGAAGAACAGGGAACAGAAGAAATCCTAGACGAGGCCGGAAACGTAGTAGAAGAACAGAAGGCTACATCCAAACAGCCCACACAGCCGTTGACCAGAACATCCGAGGGCAGACTTGTTACCAAAGAGTCTGCAGACGTAAGGCTTCAGGCGGACGGATCTGAAAAGCACATCCTTCTTCTGGGAGGAACAGGCTCTCAGGATGTTTACGGAAGGGTTGAATATACTCTCAAGGACAACACGGTGACAATAGACCGTGTTACATCGTTCTCTGGATATGAAGACATTCAGGCAGACGGTATCAAGGAGTTGATGCGCCGTTACGAAGGCTTTGAGTTTGAATGGGATCCCAACACAGAGGCTCAGGAAAAAATCAAAGCAGATCTTCTTTCCGGCAATCCGCTGCAGAACGGAAAGCTTAACTGGTTTGATGGTTCATACGATGCAAAGACATCCATTGAAGTGGGCCGTATAGTTGGCCAGGCATTTACAAATCTCACAGAAGAACAGAAGGCTACCGCCGGTGCAATGCTGCAGGTAATTGCAGACGCACAGGGAACAGACGTAAACACATTCATCAAGAACAGTATCCAGAAGTTTGGAACCATAGATGCTGCCGGCAAACGGGGTGCCTTCCAGATGCTCAAAGACAACGAGGGTAATTTCAAGGCTGTTATCTATGCCGGTAATGGCCATGACTACTCTTCATTCTCCCATGAGATGTTCCACCTGGTAAGACAGATCTCCGACAAGAGCGCAGACCTTGCAGCTGCATTCAAGTCTTCTGCAGATACAGAGCAGTTTAAGAAATTCTCACTGGAACACTGGAACATTCTGGGCCAGTACTTTGATAACTTTGACGAGATAAAGAGCGCAATAGAATCATTTGAAGACGGGGCAAAGTGGACAAGAGACCAGGAAGAGCTTGCAGCTCTGTACTTTGAAGCATATCAGCAGGAAGGCAAAACATTCAGCGCAAAACTGAAGAATCTCTTCCAGAAGATCTCCGAGTGGTTCAGCCGGATCTACAACACCATGAAGCATAACACCCAGCTGAACGATGACATCATCAAGGCTTATGATGCAATGCTTGAATCCAACGAGCAGCTGAGACAGGAAGATGCTGCCAGTGAGACGGTTGGCCAGTCAGAGCGCATTCAGATTGGAGTAAAGAACCCTCCATCATGGATGAAGGACATGTTCGGAGAGTCTATATCAGACAAGGATCAGGACAACGGCCTTGACGAGAACGGCAATCCGTTATTTCAGGAGGCCGTTAAAGAGAATAAAGAGCTCAAGGCCCAGATTGAGGCTGATTATGCTGTAACAGAACAGAGTCTCAGGGATAATCCGGACAACTTTGATAAGGAAGGAAACCACCTTGCTCCGAACGGAGAGAAGAGTAATCTTACTTATAAGCAGTGGGTACAGGTGAGAACACCTGCATTCATGCGCTGGTTTGGAGACTGGATTACAGATCCGGAGAACGCATCAAAAATCGTAGATGAAAACGGAGAACCGAAGGTTGTTTATCATGGCACCAGTAAAGCATTTGATATTTTTGACAAGAGAAAAACTAACACACCTCAGTTCTGGTTTACGGATAGTATAGAAAAGATTGAAGACGGCTCCATTGGTGCAAAAGGACGTGGAGTTGTAATTGAAGCATTCCTTAACATAAAGAATCCTTCGGGGTGGATTGAAGAAGACAAATACGGACTAGACCAAATAAAATTCAAAGGCTTCGACGGCAAAGACCTTACCGACGACGGGGTTGGTATATATGTTGCATTTGAGCCCAACCAGATTAAATCGGCTACTGGCAACTCGGGTGCGTTCAGTACTAACAACGACAATATCTTGTATCAGGAAACCATCAAGAAGATGGATGATAGATATTTCAAAGCCATAAAAGACGGAGACTTGGAAACTGCACAGAGAATTGTCTACGCCGTAGCAAAGAACAGAGGATACTTCCCAGAGTCAGATTATCAGGGAACATCTGCATTCAATGGTTCTGCACCGTCAAACACCTGGGGATGGAACAAAGAAGAAAGAATCAAAAACTGGAATGACGATTCTTTTGATGGCAATGCAACACTTGGAGATTATAAAGACGGAATTGACATAAATAACCTTGATTTCTTCCTGCACAACAGCAGAGCCGTAAGGAATCAGTTTATGGCAGAGTCTGTTTCCGGTCTCAGAAAAGGACTGAATGATGGCGTTATCACAATGTATCGTTCAGTTCCAAAATCCGTAAAAGAGAATTCATTCAGAAACGGAGACTGGATCACACCAAGCAGAGCTTATGCCATAGAAAACGCAGACATCCACGGATGGGATGAAGGCTATAGGATAATTGAGCAGACCGTAAATATTGATGATATTTGGTGGGATGGTAATGACATTAACGAATGGGGATTTGATGATGGCAAGGAATATGCTTACAAGAACACCGAGAACAACATTAAGTCACTGGAAGTCATTACAAGAGATAAGGACGGCAATGTTATTCCACCGTCCGAACGTTTCAATCCAAACAACCCGAGCATCTACTATCAGGAAGCCCTGAAGGAAAGATCTGCAGACAACACAACCCTTGCCAAAGAGACCGGAACACCGGTTGACGAGCAGGGAAATGTCACACTGTATACAGATGGCCAGATCTACAGCAACAAGCAGCACAAGGGATTCAAGAAAGCGTCTATTTCATCTGCAGACCTTGAAGTGTCCGAGATCCGGGGTGACGAGATTACCTATCGGGTAAGAGAAGAAGGACAAGTTGAATATCAGAATGGCCCGGAGATGGACATGCTTGCAGGTTTTGCCAGGGCCTATGACACATACGAAGAATTCAAGGCCGAGATGCAAAGACCGGACTTTGAATTCCTTGTCTCCAGTCTGCAGGATGGTGAGCTGAGGGCTATCTGGGATCAGGAACACCACATTGCTCCGGATATTGAATTCACAGATGAAGAATTCCGAGACACTTTCAACCGCAACCAGGGATATGTCAGTCCGGTTACGGAAGACATGGACGAACAGCAGAAGACCGCAGCATACAGAGCACGCATTGCCACAGACGAAGGCATCCGGGGCTTTATTAAGCGTCTGAGGGAGCTTGCAGATTTCAACCATGAATCAGGAGCCGGAAGAAGACTTGCTGCAGGAAGCCAGGAAGACTATGACAACATGATGAACGAGCTGGAGATCTTTGGACGTGTATACCGGGAAGCTGCACCGTTCATCAGAAGCCTCATGTTCAGTAAGAAGGAAGTGTCCGACAAGGCCATACTTGAAGTCAGAGGAATGATGCTCAAAGAAGAAAATGAGCTCATGTACCGTGACCTGTATGCAGATGTCATGCTGGATCCGAATCTCCGTGCTGACGTATACAACAGAGTTTTTGATCTCAATGACCCGGGCTTTGGTTATGAAAACAAGACCATAGCACAGAGGGCAAAGATGTTCTCCAGACAGGATACTGCAGACTGGATTGCCAAAGTACAGTCCGGCCAGATAAAGGATCCCGAGCTGAAGAAACACATTGAGAACATGATTGAAGAGCGCAACAGCCTCAGAGAACAGCTGGAAGAGAAAACAAGAACCCTTTCCAGTGTCCGCACACAGCTGGCCAAGAG
>Ga0265301_10002663_pt1 | contig 20245 bp, 12 predicted proteins | sample AusTroGonzalo_MG_2_FD_193488 | JGI IMG/M metagenome (GOLD analysis project Ga0265301, IMG submission 193488) | Bovine rumen microbial communities from tropical cattle in Woodstock, Queensland, Australia - Gonzalo_04 | ecosystem: Host-associated > Mammals > Digestive system > Stomach > Rumen ... | reverse complement strand
ATTGCATCGGTGCTCGCCATCGCTGCCCTCTTCGTCCCGTACGAAGCCCTCGGCTTCGTTGGTGACCACGCGTTGAACACTCTCGAAATTCGCGTCATCGCAATCTTTGTGATGGCTGCCCTTTTCTGGATCCTCCAACCGTTCCCAATCTGGTCTACGTCCATGTTCGTCATCGTGTTGATGATCCTTACGCTTTCGAACTCGGCTCTTATCCCGTTCCGCGTGGAAGGTGTTGAACCGCTCAAGTTCAAGGACATCATGGCAACGTTTGCCAACCCGATCATCATGCTCTTCTTGGGTGGCTTCTTCCTTGCTTCTGCCGCTTGCAAGTACAACATGGACAAGAACCTTGCCCGCGTGCTCCTCAAGCCGTTTGGTAAGGATCCGAAGTGGGTGCTCCTTGGCCTCATGATTATTACTGCAGTGTTCTCCATGTTCATGAGCAACACCGCTACTGCTGCTATGATGCTCGCTATCCTCGGCCCGGTGCTCAAGCTCTTTGATGCCAACGACCGCGGTAAAGCTGCTTTTGCCCTTGCCATCCCGCTCGGTGCTAACATCGGTGGTATGGGTACTCCGATCGGTACGCCTCCTAACGCCATCGCTCTTGGTGCTCTCCAGTCCAGCGGCTTCAACATCTCGTTTGGCCAGTGGATGGAATTCGGTGTTCCGTATGTGATTGTTATGATGATTCTTGCATGGTTCTTGCTCCTCAAGCTCTATCCGATCAAGATGAAGGAAATGAACCTCGATATCGAAGGTGCCGAAGGTTTTGACAAGAGCCCGCGCGCTATCATCGTTTACATTACCTTTGCTGTGTGCGTACTTTTGTGGGTGACCGGTAAGAATGTTCATGGTCTCAACGACAACGTGATTGCTATGATCCCGATGGCTGTGTTTGCTTTGACGGGCGTGATTACTAAGAAGGACCTCAACGAAATGAGCTGGGACGTTCTTTGGCTCGTAGCTGGTGGTTTTGCTCTTGGTCTCGGTTTGCAGCAGACAGGTCTTGCCAAGGACCTCATCAACGCTATTCCGTTCAATACCTGGTCTCCGGTCGTTCTCATGGTCGGTTGCGGCTTCATCTGCCTCTTCATGGCAAACTTCATGAGCCACACCTCTACGGCTAGCTTGCTCGTCCCGATCTTCATCGTCGTGGCTGTGAGCTGCAAGGACAACCTCGCTCCGCTCGGTGGCGTGACCTCCTTGATGGTTGCTGTTGCATTCGCAAGCTCCCTCGGTATGTGCCTCCCGATTTCTACGCCTCCTAACGCACTTGCCCACGCTACGGGTTACACGGATACGCGTGGCATGGCTATCACGGGTATCGTGATGGGTATCGGCGGTCTCGTGCTCTCCTGGATCATGATGTTCGGTCTTTCTAAGGTGAACTTCTTCGAAGATCCGGCTGAAGCTGCCGCTGCTCCGGCTGCTGCTGTTGCCGCTCCGGCACCTGCCGCACCTGTTTATGCAAAGCCTGCCGAAGTTGCTGCTCCGGCTGAAACGATCGCTGAACCGGCTGCTGATAGCGCTGCCGTCGCCATTCCGGCTGACTCTGCTGCTAAGGTTGTTGTTACGGACTCCGCTGCCGCTAAGTAATTTTTACGATAAGCGGCACATGACTGCGTTGCAGAAATCCAATCGGCTCGGCAATGCAAGCGTATAAATACGCTTGCGCTGCACTCGCCTCATTGATTTTCTCGGACTCTCGCTGTACGATTAGTACAGCTTCGGTCCTGTGGCCTTGTCCTGCTTGCTTCTCCTAAAAATTTGTATTTAAGGATCTGAATTAAATTCAGGTCTTTTTTTGTACCCTAAAGCTCCCGAAATTATCTCGGGACTTTTTATGTAAAATAAGAAAAACAAATTGCTTTTTTGGTTTTTATAAGTATGTTGTTTGTGTTGTGGGGGTGGTTTTAGCTCATATGTTGTTTTCATTAAATGTGTGAAAAAATGGAAAAATCCTTATCGAAACAAGAATTTACTGCCCGTCAAAAACAAGTTCTATCTTTGGTGCGTAAGGGTTTTACAAATGTTGAAATATGTAAAACCTTGAATATTTCTGCCAATACGGTCAAAGTACATCTCGCCAAGATTTATAAAATCATGAAAGTCAACAATAGAACGGAAGCTGCTTCCGTGGAATACGAGGAGGCGGATGACTGTGTAAAGAAAATTCCTCAAGTTAGAATTCTAGTGACAAAAAAGAATGATTTTAAAAACCCGCAAATGGATAAGTTCTTTTTTTTACTGGATCAAAATCTCCATAGATTCCGATTGTTCGATGTTCGTAATGAGCCTATAGAATCTGAAGCTAGCGAATTCTCCTATCAAATTGTTCTTTCTGGATCTGAAAATCCATCCTCAAGCGTTTACTTATCTCTCTATAGCAGTGGAAAAAAAGATTTTCTTTGGGCGTATTCGCAAAGATTGGATGAGTCTTCGGATATAGATTTTATTTGTAGCCAAATTACGATGCTTCTATACCGCCAAATGCTAAATTCTGCGGCTTTGGATTTTGGAAAAGGGGAAAGCGTGTTGCCTAGCTGGTGGCTAGTCAGCGCCTTTGTGAACTACAAAATGGATTGCCGTTGCAAGGAAAGTTTCAGTCGATGTGAATGCGAAGTCTTGTCCTTGCTTCAAAAAGGGCTTGGTAATTTATTCCTGAAATTTTCGCTAGTCCGTCTCTATTATACCGCCATTACGGAATCTTGGGTCAAACCGCAGAAATATTTTAGCCAAATTCAGGATCTGGCCTATTCGGCCATGCGCGAAGAACCCTATTCGGACTATGCCCGGCTTATGATGGCACTTTACGATATTCTTGCGGGGAACAAAAAAGAAGCAATTACCTATTTGACGCTTGTGATTGAGGCGAATCCGCAGAATGTCTGGGCACGTATCATTCTTGCGCAAGTTTATCTGCTAATGGGTGATAATGTCAAGGCCTTTGAACTGTTCAAAGACAATGAACGTTTTTTCTCGGATTTGGCAAATGATCCCATGCAAATCATTGCAAAAGCGTTTATTTACTTTTTGCAGAAGAAATATGATGAATGCGAAAAATATGCCTTGCAGGCGTCCTATATGCGGCCTGAAAGCTTGTATCCGCTTTTATTTCTTATCGTGTGCAGCCTAGTAAAGGGCAATGTGAATGCTGTCCGGGAATACAAGGAAATGATGTTTCAGTACCATCCGAACTTTAAAATTTCAAATTGCTTTACGTTGTTGAAAGGCGTAGACCCCGAACAGTTTAAGACGATTGAATCGTTGCTAAATAAAGCCTTTGAAGAAAGTAATACTAAAAAATAACCCAAATGGGCTATTGAATAGGAGTTACTCTATAGTTTATATTTAAATCACAAAAAAAAGAAGGAATAATATGGAAAATTCATTAACAGAAAATCAATACATCAACCTAGATCAACTACTCCCTGGCGATATCTTGACGTTTAAGGGTAATCCTAAAGACGTTTTGAGCGGCCTCATTATGAAATTGACGAACGGCTCCGATGTTTCTCATGGTGCAATCTTTGTACAGAAGAAAGACTTTGTCCTTGCCGAATCTGGAGAATCGGGCATTCATGCCCATATGATGAAAATGTGTACAGAAGGCGGCAGTGAAGTTTATGTGTTACGTCATAAGGATGCTGGTACAGAAGGCATTTTGCCTGCTACTGATGTCGCTAAGCAGTACGTACTTAGAGATCTTCCGTATCCGTTCTCGGATTTGGTCTTTTTAGGCTTGATTTTGTTGTTCAAAAATAACGCCAAGAAGAACCTTTTAAGCCGAGCCGTTGTGGATTTGATGTGCTTGGTAGCCGCCGAACTCAAGACTAGAATTGAAGAAAAGAAAGGTCCGGAATTCCACACGTTGGTTTGTTCTTCTTACGTTTACCAGTGCTATTTGGAAGCCGCTGAAAAACAGCCGAACCTTAAGCTGGAAGTGAAAAATGGCGACATTGGCTATGGCGAACATCGTTTGCTGTTTAGAAATGTGGAACCCTCCAATACATTGCTGGACTTGTTTGAAGATTATGTCAAGCAAGACAATGGTGAATTCAAAAATAGGTTCTTTGCCCGCAGAAAGCTAAAACAGGCGAAAAAGCTCCGCCCAGTAGAAGATGTCCTGAAAGATTTGGATTTGGAACTTTCTGTGAAGTGCGATGAAAACCTCCCGATGCTGAACTCGATTGATTGGGAAATTGTGAAGGACTTTATCGATGCCGTTGGTGATATCGTTGAAGCAGTGTCTAGCTTGATTAATGATCATGGCGACCTTACTTTGGAAGAAATGATTGAAAACGCAAGAAAGCAGCAGGCAATGTTCATTACGCCAAACGACTTGCGTTATCACTTGACGAATGCCAATTATATTGGTATGTTGCGCGTCACTCGTGATGGAAGTGATTACGATCAGAATTTTAAGACTGAAACGTAATTGATTTAAATAAACTAAATATTTGCTTTGGGAACGTTCGCTAAGGACGTTCCTTTTTTTGTTGAATAGTATTAGTAGACTTGTTTTTGAGTAATACTTTTGGATTAGTCTTATTGGATTAGCCTACTTGGGTTATTGACGATTAATGAGTTGGGAAAATATTTTGTACGTGTTAATTCAAAAAAGCTCGAATTGACAAAGTAAAAATAATTTCTTAAGGAGAAAAAATGAGCATAAAAAAATCTTATCTGTCAAAGAAAATTGGCGATGAAAAGGCTTATAATGTTGACATGGTCACTGCGATTTCCGAGAAATCCTTGAATTCGCAAATGAGACTTTATCTTTCTGGTTGCGATTGGGATACGAAAATTTATTTTCTCGAAACCATGAACGAAGAGACTGGTGAATCTATTGTGTTTATGTTGCAGAAGGGGACGGACGAATCCAAGATCCCAGCCGAATTTGAACTTGCTGAAACTGTAGAAGAATTGAAAAAGCAGAATTCCTGCATTTACGATGAACTTGAAAAATTAGACTTGTTCAATGTCGATCCGGGAACTTCGATTGTAGACCCTAGACTCTCTAAGGCGATGGAATATTCCTTTAGCTTCGGGCTTCATCTTGCTGATGGTATTCCTGATGAAGTCATGCAGTATATCGTGTTTAACAAGAATAAAATTGATGTTGACAAGGCTTTGAATATTATCACTATGGATCCTGATAAAAAGTCGGTCATCTTCAATCAGTTCTTTAAGGCTTTTGAAGTTATTCAGATTAATCTCCAACTCAAAGGCAAGAAAATTGTGGGTATGTTGACGAAGGTGGCTCAGGACTGCAGTGGTGATGATCCTATTGCGGGTATGTGGCGAACAAAGAGCTCGATGGCAATTGATTTCCGTGCGACAGCCCATAAGGACATCGAATCTGACGAAATTAAGCAGAAAATCGAGTCCATGGCAAAGGTCTCTGATCCGGACACAATGTTCGATATTTCTCAGTTGAGCTTGGATCTTTCAACATTGCAGACACTTTCTGTTCCTACAATTGATGGCGTTTCTCCTTCTGTGAAGGGTGTTGTTACAGGCGTTGTTCAAGAATATTTTGGACGTTTGGAAAAGGGCGGCCAGACTGTTTTCGGTTATGTTGTTCTTCCTAAGCCGAATTTAAAGCTGAATTATTTGTTCACGCCGTGTACTCGAAATTACGATGTGAGCGACAAGGCTCTCTATTACTTGGTCAATTTTGATGATTCGCATAACTATGAAATCCCGTCTCTCAAAACTTATCGTGATTTTGATTGGGCTCCGCTTTTAGATGGTTCCGTGACTGCAGACGGTGTGATGGCTATTTCTGCCACCAAGTTTATCCCGTTGATTCGCCAGAAAATGGAACCGCTTCTTCCGAAGCTGATTATGACAAAGCATCCTTATGTGAGTGCTGGTTGTTATAAATATGATATTAAGTGGGATGAACCTGCAGCTCCTCAGGATCAAAATTTCTATGTCTCCGATACGTCTCCTTGGGAATGCCAATGGTCTTATTCGAAGGACTATAGTCAGGATTATCAACTTGTCTGGGCTCCGCCTCTTCCGTTCCCAGTTGCATCGGGTAAGATTTGCAGCAGGTTTAGTGTTGAATGCCTTGGTAGACCGGGTACGTGTACGATTGGTAACGTGACTTATCCGTCCTACGATTTTAATTTCCATTTTAAGGGCTGGATGAATTACGGTTATAATAGCCAAAGCAATTCCGGTGACTACTATGACCATAACGTCTTGTTCCAGGTGGCGATAAAGATTAATGAATCTGGCGCCATTGAATTCTTGCAGAACGTGGTAGATACAGATAATCATCCGAAGGGTATTGATGTTCATGGTTGGGGCGACTTCTGTTCTTTTGGACAGCTGCAGGGAACCGTTGATGATATGTGCAATGCCATGTCGGATACGATAAAGACACTTACCCAAAACGTCGTTGATGAGTTCCTGAAGGGCTATGACACGTTTACGGGCTGGTTTATGCCGGGCGCAAGATCGTACACTTATAAGAATGAAGGCATTTCGGATTACGGAGATCTTTATTCTTATGTCAACTACGTTCAGGAAAACGGCTAATCATATTAAACAACAAATGGGGCTCCGCCTTTCGCGGGGCCCTTTTATCAGGAGAAATTTATGTTGAATATCAAAACTGAAATGCAAAATTACATCCGTCGTCAAACCGCTTTGAATCCTGAAAAGGATATCACGATGATTGACGGCAGAAATCGTACAGAAATCTATTCCGTTGGTGATGATAACAATCTTTATTTATGCTACCAAGCGGATGGATTGAAAGCTGAATTCTCTCGCACGCTTGTACACAGCAATATCAAGGAGTTTGCCGCAACAAATATTGCAAAGACGAATAAGGTTGCCATAGCTTGTAGCGATGAAAAGAATATCTATCTCGTGTTAACCGAAACCCCGGAAAAGATTGAAGAAAAGGATTTTATTCGTTTGAACTTTGATGGTGTTTTGGGTGGAAAGAATCTTGTACCTTCCAATTTGCTTTTGTCTGCTTTGGACAAAGGTATAACGTTGTTTGTTGAAATGAAGGACGATAGTGGACGTATTGAGCAATTCTCATGCTTGCTTGATAGTCAAAATCCGGGCAATACTCAGTATTTCCCGCTGGCTGCAAATTTTAGCGATGTCAAGTGCAGTGTAGCAGGCCGTGCCGTTAGCCAATATGTTGATGGTATTTACACTTATGGAACCTATGGTGAAACCAGTCAGCTTCTCTATACGCCGAGTTGCAATGTTTTTGGCTCGACTCCTCCGGCTCCGATTCGATTCAAGTCCGAATATACCGTGGATACAATTTGCACATTGCCATTGAAGACTAAAACCGGAACGCATCTTTTTAGTGTGGGTGAAGGTTCGCTTTATCTTTATCCGTATGACAGACAAAAGGACATGTTCCATATCAGCAATCCTGATCCGGATTTGTTGATTTCTTCGGACCTCTTTAAAGAAGCAAAGAAGGTGGCAGCCGTTCGTTTTGGCGACATGCTCTATGTTTATGTTCTGAACGAAGCCCTTGTATTGAGCTACACTTTTGCCCAATGTATGGGTGACAAGTTTGGTGAATTTGCAGAACCTGTGGTGTTGATGGAAAATGTTTTCTATTTCGACATCAGTGATCAGGGTACGATGAACATTTGCAAGGAAAATTCAGCTGTTTTCGGCAAACGTGATTCGGATAGTGGCGAATGGGGTTTTAAGTCTGCATCGCTTGAAACGGATTTGGACGAATTTACCACAAATTCTGCTTATGTCACGCGCATTCTCACCGAAAAGCCGTTTGACGAAGTCTTGATTGAATTTCCTAATGGTAAGGTCAGTTGCTTTGTGAATGATATTTGCCATAATTTCCAATCAATGAAGGTAAAGGCAGACTCTCTAGGCGCTGTGACTATTGCTCAGATTGCTACAAGTCTGACGCCGCCTTGTATGGAAATTACTTATAAGGATGAAGTTTCTAAGGTGAACCCTGCTGAAGAAGCGCAAAAGAGACTTCTTTCGTTGACGGACGAAAATACGTTAAAAAATCAGGTTATTTATGATCCTGATGGAAAAACGCGAAATCTGTTTGGTGAAGGTGCTGATGAAACCGGTTTGAGCTTGGTGGCTTCGAGCATTTCTGCTTTGTCTAGCTCCGTAAACTCGATTATGCCGGGCTTTGTTCCTATGCCGGTTAAGTTTGTAAATGGCGTTATGGTAAAAATTACGGAAACGCTTGTTGATATCTTGCCTTATGATGTTACACATAATCCGTTTGTGGATTTTATAGGCAAGGTTGTGCGAGATGTCGCTTATGCGGTCAGCTGGGTTACGGATAAAATTAAATGGTTGTATAATCATACCATCAAAAAAGCAGTTGACTTTGCAATTGGTCTTGTCGGCAAGGTGTGGAAGTTTGTCGTCAAGATTGGGGATAAGGTTTTGGAAGTGGTTGTGGATACGTTCGAAAAGGTGTTCTCCACGGCAATCAAGATTCTAGAAGCTATCGGCATTCCTATAAGCAAAATTTTCGATTGGCTTAAGAAAGCCCTCGGTATTGATGAGGCTTGCAAAATGAATGATTGCCTCAAGAAGACCATGAAGCTTTCTGCCAAGAAGCTTGCAGAAATTACTGTAGAAACGAAGGATCAATTTGTTGATGCTTTGGATAAAGTGATCAATACCATCGCGGATTGGAGTAAGGTGGATCTCGATTCGGCAAAATCGATTTTGTCGGATAATTCTACGATGACTCTGTCTTCTTTGGGCTTTGGTGGTGGCGGCCCGCAGGGCACCTATATGTTTAGTACCATTATGGGGGCGTTGAAACCGAGTGATCTTGTGATGCCAAGCTTTACTCCGACGCAGGCGATGAATGATGCGAAAACCGCCTTTGAATCGGCTTTGCAAGAATTTCAACAGGATATCAATGAAACAGCAAGTGTTTTGCTGAGCATTGGAGAAGATGTTATTGAAATCTTTAAGGCGGGTGAGATTAATGATGTCATTGACGTCTTGAAACGAATTGTCGGAAAAATGGGCATCGCAGGTATTGAACTTTGCAAGTCCTTGATAAAGCCGATTTTTGATTTGATCGCTTGCACGGTTGAAGCTCTTGCTGATCTCCTTTGTGATCCGATCCATATCCCGCTACTTTCCGAAATTCTTAAAATTTTTGGAATAAATGAATTTTCTATTGCGGATGTGGTAACCTTCCCGGTGTCCTTCCTGGCAACAACAGTTTCGCGCATTGCTCAGGGAAAGCCGTTAATTGATGATGCCATGTATCATTCGATTATGGCTGCAAATTCTATTGAAGAACTCGTTGCTCCGCCACGTATTAATATGTTGAAAGTTGGGAAAAAAGGAATGCTTCGTGCAACGAATACAAGAGCTTGTGCAGAAGCGAACGAGCCAACAAAAACACTTTTCCCCGCAAGCTCCAGAACGACTGTTGTTACGCTGAGATTTTTGCTTGCCGCAATGTGCGTTGCGGATATTGTTGTGGATCTTCCGGCAAAAGCAGCTACGATGGCCGACAGTAACGTTGCTCCGAAAATTTGCTCGCCTATTTCGGCAGTCCTTTGTGGAATAAACTTTGGATTGTCCCTGTGGTCAGGCTTGTTGTATTCGCCGATGGATTCTAACGATGATAGCGAATATGTGAAATGCCTTAGCACTGTAAAACAATGGATCTGTTACTATTCTCGGCTTTGGTATTTAAAATGCGCTTTTGGCATGTTGGGTGGAGTTTGCTCTGCTATCGGCGCTTTTAAGAATTTTGCCATATCCGATGCTTTAGGGAAAATGCTTGTTGTGAATCACAGTATCACATGTACTGTTACAGCCGTTTTTGAAACGATTGCTGCTTCTGTGGCTTCTGGCGTTGATATAGAATTAGGTAAAGCGGAATACAAAGATGCGGAACAAGACAAGTCCGTCCTTTTGTGTGACGCCTCATGCTATATCATTGATGATGCCAAGTCTGTTATGGATGGCGCATGGGATTTGGGTTTGGGTAAACTTCTTGCGGCAACGGAATATGGAGCGCCCATTTACATGGGAGTTCGTGAAGCTCTGGCGGTTGGGTGCTTAGGTACTACAATTGCTTCTGCTGCGATGCTTTGCAAGTAAGAAAACAAAAAATCCTCGCTTTTCAGCGAGGATTTCTCAGTGGTCGATACAGAACTCGAATCTGTGACCTCTACCATGTCAAGGTAGCGCTCTAACCAACTGAGCTAATCGACCATTAAGGTAGCCCAATATTAGAAAATGATTGAGCGCTTGTCAAGGGTGGTTGGCGATAAAATTCAAAAAAATTTTATTTATCACCCAAAAAGTTCTTTTTTAACGATCGTCCTCGGCAATCCAGTAGTGCAGACGACCTTTAAATAGTATTGGAGGGAGTGTGTCATTGCATTTTCCCGACCTGCAGTCCTCAAAATGCAGGTTGATGAACGCCGTCCATTTTGTATCGTCTTTTTGGTCGATGGTAACGTAGTTGCTGTCGCCTTTGATGAGCGCTTTGGGGGAACCTTCGACTTGAATCCAGGTGTAGCCTGCAACGATGTTATTTTTGCTAAGCTTGGGCTCGTTGACCATGACGCTTAATCGATCGTTGCGTTCACTGCGACCTGTCGGGATTTGAACCAGTAGGTAGTGGTGGCGGTTGCGTATGAATGGGATTTCGACATCGTTTCGGTCGAGTTCCTGCGTGATTTCTTCGCCGTCATTGATGCTATACTTGATGAATCCGCCGCCTTTGACTTCCCAGCTGTCGTTGATGCCGCTACAGGCGGTAAGGCTTGCGGCAATTCCTGCAATCCCGACGAATCTTGCTGCGAGTTGTGCCGACCTTGCATGGCTTGTAATCTTTGCGCAATAACGTGTCAAAAAGGCGAACTTCATGTTTTTAAAATAGAAAAAACGCCGGGCTTAGATACCCGGCGCTCTCTAGTCTTTGGGCTAGTAGCCCGCTGTAGCGGGCGTTCTCTCGTCTACTATGCTCGACCGTCAACGCCGTTTTCTTCGGCCTGAGGCGGCTGCTTCTGCTGGGCGAGACGCGGGTCTTCGAGCACGTACAGCGGGAGTGCAGCGAGTTCTTCGTTGTCGGCGACGAGGCGCACAATGTACTTGTCCGGGCGCACGAACTGCAAACGCTGCATGTTCAAAATCATGTTGACGGCGGCTGTATCAAAGCCCTGTGCAACCGGCTGGAGTTCAATTTCGGACTGCATCGGCGGAACAATCGGGTGTCCAACAACGTCTTCAATGGAAAGGCTCAACTGGTGCGTGCCTGCTTCAGCGCGCTGGTAGCGCAAGCGGAAAGCGGCGGAGCACTGCGGAATCACAAGCGGAAACTTTGCGAAAATGCGGTCAAAGGCACCAAGAAGGTTCATGCGGCCGCCCACATCGTTAGCGGTGGCGGCGTCACAAATAGCAGCAATTTCAATATTCATTTAGGGGTCTCCCAGTATTTGATAAATGTTTAACTAAATTATAATTATATTCCGAAAAAGACGAGGATTTTATGCAAGAAATTCCACTTTGGTACTGGTTAATCGTGTTTTTTGGCCTCGGCGCCTGTGTCGGGAGCTTCTATAACGTCATTGTTTACCGTATGCCGCGCGGAATTTCCTTGATTAACCCGCCTTCGCATTGCCCACTTTGCAAAAAGAGGATCCCAATCCGCTACAATTTGCCGATTGTGGGCTGGCTTTGGCTGCGTGGCAAGAGCGCTTGCTGCAAACAGCCGATTAGCGTGATTTACCCGATTGGCGAGAGCCTTTGCGGTTTGCTTGGGGCGCTTGCGCTTTATGCGGCGTCGGGCTTCGGAACGGACTTTTCTCGACCGGTCTTGTCGCCTGAGGTTTGGGCGGATGCGGCTGCGATGTTCTGGCTTTTGCTTGGCGCTTACCCCGTTTGTGCGGTCGATTGCAAGTACAAGCTGATTCCCGATTCCATCTCGGTCGGCGGGATTGTCGCTGGCCTCTTGATTTCGCTTGTGCCGGGTGGCGTGACGCCTCTCCAGAGCTTGATTGGGGCTGTTGTTGCGGGCGGTGGGCTTTATTTGCTAGGCTGGATTGCCTCTAAGGTGCTCAAGAAAGACGCAATGGGTTTTGGCGATGTCAAGCTTTTGGCTGGTTATGGGGCGCTTATGGGTCTCACTGGCGCTGTCGAAACGCTCTTGGTTGCGGCTTTGCTTGGCATTGTGATTATGGTCCCGTATGGGATGCTCGCCGCGAAAAAGGCTGCACAAAACAAAAATAGCGAGGAAGCCGGGCAAATTCCTTTCGGACCGTTCCTCGCCATTGCTGCCCCGATTATTTATCTCTGGGGCTCAGCGCTTTTGGACGCTTATTTTAAGTACGTTCTAGAGTAATAAGTATTAGCACGTCATCCTGAACGAAGTCGAAGGATCTACTTCTTCTTCTTTCCGGGTCTCTGCGGCATGAACGGGCTTGCGGCATCAGACTTGCTCGCCTTAGTCGTTGTTGTTTCCTGACTCGTGACCACAGAATCGCCAACGCTCAGGCCTTTGAGAATCTGGACGTTTACGCCATCGCTAAGACCTATCTTCACGCGACGCGGAGCTGCCTTGCCGTTGATGTTAATCCATACGTGGTCGCCTTCAAGCTTGGGCTTCTTGTGTTTTTTCTTGGCGCCTGTACCCGGAGCACCACCCGGTCCCATGCCAGGAGGCGGGGGCGGGAAGTTGTCGCCAGCTTCGGCGGTCTTCGGACGTTCCGGGCGCGGCATGTCTTTTGGATCCATCATCGGAGTTCCAGCGGCAGGCGTAAACTTGAGCGCCTTGACCGGAATCGTAATAGCGTCCGTAATTTCTTGAGTGACGATTGTGCAGGTGGCGGTCATGCCCGGCAAGAGTTTTTGTTCCGGGTTCTCGGCGGTAATCACGACGGTGTAAGTTACCACGTTGCTTGTGGTCGTCGGGTTTAGGCGGACTTCTTGCACGGTGCCATGGAACGTATCGTTCTGAAAGGCGTCAACAGTAAACGTCACTCGCTGACCTTGTTTAACTTGTCCGATGTCCGCTTCGTCCACGTCTGCCATGACTTTCATCTGACTCAAATCTTTTGCGATGACGAACAATGTCGGCGTGCTCATGGAAGCGGCGACGGTCTGACCGACATCCACGGCGCGTTTCAGCACAACGCCGTCAATCGGGCTCTTGATGGTCGCGTAGCTCAAGTTCAAGCGAGCCTGTGCTACTTCGTTCTTGCGCTGTTCCAAAGAAAGCTTGGCTGCATTTAGGTTGTATTCAGCCTGCTCCAGTTCGACCGCACTTGCGCTCTTGCTTTCGGCGAGCCTCTTGATGCGGTCGTACGTGCTTTGTTTGTAATTCAAGTCGTTTTCGGCACTCTTGTAAGAGATTGTAGCCTGCTTCAAGGTCGACTGCAACTTGGACTTGTCGAGTTCGGCAATGATTTGCCCCTTCTTGACCTTGGAATTGAAATCAACGTTGATTTTGGCAATGTCGCCAGAAACCTGCGTACCGACTTCCACCTGGTCCACCGGCTCTAACGAACCTGTTGCCGAAATTGTTGTCTTGATGGTGTCTGTCACCACCTTGGAACTGATGAGGGCTCCAGCCTGGCTTGTGGCATCTCCGTTAAAGAAGAATGACTTGACGCCGAGGGCAACCCCTGCCAAAACGGCGATAACGATGATGATTTTCAAGAGTTTTTTCATAAGCATTAGAAAAATAGTAACATTGATTTTTTATTACAGCAATTTTGATGATTTGGGAGCACGTAAGGTTGCAAATTTTCTAGCTTAAAGGTCATGACTCGCGTACGCAAAAAAGACGATAGTTCTGAAGTCCGCAAAGTGACTTGGGTGGGGCTAGGCTGGAACGCCGCGCTCTCCGTTGCCAAGTTTGTTGTGGGCGTGGTGGGGAACTCCCAGGCGCTCGTTGCCGATGCTATCCACAGTGCGTCTGATTTTGTGACCGATGTCGCCGTGATTGTTGGCAGTCATTTTTGGAACTCGCCACCGGATGCCGAGCACCCTTACGGACACCGCCGATTCGAAACACTCATTACGATTGGTATTGGGCTTGCCGTTGCTGCTGTGGGTATTGGCATTGGGTATAAGGCGGTCCTTGCGCTTTTGGCGGGCGAGGCGTCGCACCCGGAAACGTCCGTTGCCGTGATGGCACTTGCCTCCATTATCGTAAAAGAGATCCTTTTCCGCTATACGCGAAATGCAGGTCGTAAAATCCGCAGTCAGGTGCTCGAGGCGAACGCTTGGCACCACCGTAGCGACTCTTTTAGCTCTATTCCTGTGCTTGTGGCAGTTGTTTTTGCCATTTTGCTCCCGCAGCTTTGGTTTGCGGACTCTGTCGGTGCGTTGGTTGTTGCGTTTTTCATTATGCATTCGGCTATTGAAATTGCGGCTCCGGGGCTTCGACAGCTCGTGGATCGCGGTGCAGATCCGGATGTTCTTGGAAAATTGCGCAATTTGGCGCTTTCACATCCGAAAGTCATCAGCTTGCATGGGCTCCGTTCTCGTTATGTCGGGAGCGACTTGCATGTGGACGTGCATATTGTGGTCGATGACCGGATGACTCTGAAAGATGCCCATGATGTGGCCGAAGAGGTCGAACAGTTGCTCATCGATTCGAACGAAAATGTCGTAGATGCCCTTGTGCATATAGACCCCTACAACGCCAATCGCTACATCCAAGGCGACATCAAGACTATAGAAAAGTAGCCTCTTTTCACACCTGTAAATATTCCAATGTGGTATTAGGACTTTGGCGATTCTACCTCGCTGGAATCGCGTTTCTAGTTATATTAATTTGGTACAAGTAGCGAGGTTTGATTATGGTACTCGACGAATTTTACAAGCTGAATAATGGGCAGCGAATCCCGAAAATTGCATTGGGCACATGGCAAACCCCAAATGACGTGGCTGCAACTGCGGTCGCTACCGCTATAGATGCGGGCTATCGCCATATCGATACCGCAATCGCCTACGAAAACGAGGTGGGAGTCGGCGCTGGTCTCAAGGCTGCGCTGAAATCGACCGGAATTCACCGTGAAAGCATTTTTATCACGACGAAAATCCCTGCCGAAGTCAAGAATTACGATGATGTGGTACGCTGTATCCAAGAATCGATGGACCGTCTAGATGCGTTCCATATCGACATGATGCTTATCCACGCTCCTCGCCCGTGGGCCGAGATGGGTTCGACTACCGGTAATCGCTATTTCAAGGAAAATCTCGAAGTCTGGAAAGCTCTTGAAGAAGCTTACGAGGCGGGTAAAATCCGTGCGATTGGCGTTTCGAATTTTGAAATTGACGACCTGAACAATTTGCTGGCGGAAGCTCGCGTGGTGCCTGCGGTAAACCAAATTCGCGTTCACATTGGGCATGTGCCGACGGAACTCATTGATTTCTGCGAACAGGTTGGAATCTTGGTGGAGGCGTATTCGCCGAATGCGACGGGGCGCCTTTTGAAAGTGCCTGAGGTCTGTGCGATGGCGGAAAAGTACCACGTCTCGGTGCCGCAACTCGCTAGCCGCTTCGTGTTGCAGCTCGGGCTTTTGCCGCTCCCGAAATCTGTACACGAAGAACGCATCCGGCAGAACGCCAAGCTCGATTTCGAAATCAACTCGAACGATATGGCCGCGCTGCTAGAACTCGACGGATTGTAAGAATTCAGCTAAATCTTGAAACGCAAAAGTCCCGCTCCATTGGAGCGGGACCTTTTTGTTGAAATGTCATGCCGGACTTTATGTCATCCCGGACTTGTTCCGGGACGGCATCGCCGATGTTTTGTTTTAGTCGTTGATCATGTGTTCGTAGAACTTACGATACATGTCCTTTTCTTCGGTCTTGCGGACGGCAATAGCGTCTTGCGGATGGCGGTTGAGCATACCCGTGATCATCTGCGGGATGATGTAACCCCATTCGTACTTGCTCTGCAACGGCAAGAAAAGTTCCTGGATGGCGTCGAGAACCGGGCGGAGATCGTACTTCGGATTCTTGAGGAAGCCGAGGAGGAGTTCCGTGGTGCAGTTGCCTGCGCCGCGGCCCATGCCGGACACGGAACCGTCGAGGTAGTCGACGTGGTTGATGATTGCCTGGATCGTGTTGGAGAAGGCAAGCTGCTGGTTGTTGTGACCGTGGAAGCCGAACTTCTTGTTCTTCACGATGCCCTTGTAACGGGCGAGTTCCTTGTCGATGTCTTCCTGGTAGAAGGCGCCGAAGCTGTCGACGAGGTAAAGCACGTCGGCGTGGCATTCTTCGTTGACCTGGTGGAGGGCTTCGTCAAGTTCCGGACCGCGGTCGCGGCTCACAGCCATGATGTTGAGCGTTGTTTCGTAGCCCATGTCATGGAAGGCGTTCACCATGCTGATACCCTTGTCGATGTTCTTGACGTAGCTTGCTACGCGGAACATCTGGTACGGGCTTTCGGAAGCGGGCTTCACTGCGTCCATGTTGACGCGACCCACGTCGGCCATCACAGCCATCTTCATCTTGGAATCGATGCCGTCCTTGACCTTCCAGAGCAAATCGTCATCGCAGAACTTCCACGGACCGTATTCCTTCGGGTCGAAGAGTTCCGGGGAGTTCTTGTAACCCATTTCCATGTAGTCTACGCCGGCTGCAGTGAGAAGGGTGTACAATCTACGCACGAATTCAAGAGAAAAATCGTGCTTGTTGACGAGGCCGCCATCGCGGATCGTGCAGTCGAGAACTTTAATTGCTTCGTAGTACATGGTTAGATCTTTGGTTTTGGGTTTAAAGTTACTTATGACGTCATTCTGAGCGATGAAATCGCGAAGAATCCAGTCATTTTTTATTACATCGCAAACATAGGTTTTGATTTTTGAATGGTCAATAAATTTTTTGATGCTTCTGAAAAATATTTGTTATTTAACGTAAATTTTGCGTTGAAATGACTGGGCAAGGCTTGTTTGCTTTAGTTTTGAGGACTTTAAACCTTCAAAAGATGTCTCCGTTTGGACTCGGTTGCCGTAAAATCCTTATAATAAATTGCAATTTTGGATAGCTCTGGATGACTTCGCGATGGGAACTATAATTGGTTAATTTTGTTTTCTACGCTAAATATGCGTTAAATAAAGGCCGAGATTTCACTGGATTGACGGCTTCGCCGTCCGAACTTCGGCTCAAAAATAGGTCTGCAAGCAGACCTGCTTTATTCGCCTTGTGTTCTGTTCTTCGTCCCTTCGGTCCTCAGAATGACGTTTTCGTATGAGGTTTATTTTACTTTTTTCCAAAGCCTCGTGTATCTATATTTAGCGCATGCATATATATAAGCTTTCCCCGATTTTCTCTGCCGCGTTTTTTTTGAGCGCGGGCGCAGCCTCTGCTGAGACCAAGTTTTTCTACAACCAGGTCGGTTATGATGTCGGTCAGCCGATTTCCGTGATTGTCAAGAGCGACAATTTTTCGGATGGCGCTGAATTTAGCGTGATGTCCGGTGGCTCGGCGGTCAAGACGGGTAAGCTTTCGGCGGGTACGAATCCGGACAACTGGCTTTCCAATGGCAAGTTTTATGTTGCAGATTTGAGTGGACTAACGGCCGGCAAGTATACGTTGCAGGTTTCTGAAAATGGGCAACCGCAGAAATCGGGCGAATTTACGGTGGGCGAAAACGCTTTGGCGTCAAACACGCTTGCGACAGTGCTCAATTACTTCTATGATGATCGTGCGGATGACCCAACTGTTGAAGGCTGGGACAAAAGCATGGGTGTTTATAATTCCAGCAAAAAGGTGGATGTTCATGGCGGCTGGTACGATGCCAGTGGCGACGTGAGTAAATACTTGAGCCATCTTTCTTATGCCAATTATTTGAACCCGCAGCAGATTCCTTTGACGGTCTGGTCGCTTGCTTTTGCTTCGGAACGCATCCCGAAGTTGCTTGGTTCGACGGCGACGAAGGCGAAAACGGCTGATGAAGCGGCGTACGGTGCTGACTTTTTGGTGCGCATGCTTGCCGAAGAAGGCTTCTTTTATATGACCGTGTTTGATAACTGGGGCTCGCCTCTGGGCAAACGTGAAATTTGCGCGTTCTCCGGTTCCGATGGCATCAAGAGTGCGGATTACCAGACGGCGTTCCGTGAAGGCGGTGGTATGGCAATTGCGGGTCTCGCAAGCGCTGCAAGGCTCAAGCTGAAGGGCGATTTTACGAGCGAACAGTATTTGGCTGCTGCGGAGAAGGCTTATAAGCATTTGTCCGAAAAGCAGAGTATTGGTGGCAATTGCACTTATTGCGATGACCACAAGGAAAATATCATCGACGATTACACGGCGCTTTTGGCGGCAACAGAACTTTATGCGGCGACCAAGACGCAGGCGTATTTGACGGATGCACGCAAGCGTGCGCTGCATCTTGAAGGACGCTTGAGCGAAGATGGCTATTTCTGGAGTGATGATGCGAAAAAGCGTCCGTTCTGGCATGCAAGTGATGCCGGCCTCCCGCTGATTGCACTTGTTCGCTATGCCGAAATTGAAGCTACTACTGAGGTATCTGTTGATGAGGTTGTTGACGGAAGCCCAGTTTGGTTTTGTCCGCTTTGTATGGGGTGTAGCTGCAGCAATCAGCTTCTGGTTGGCGCCCGCCAGACCATTGAAAAGCATTCCAAATGGCTAATTTCTGTTACGAATAAGGTTGATAATCCGTTCGGTTATGCCCGCCAGACCTACAAGACTCAGGACAAAATAAAGGATGGCTTCTTTATCCCGCACGATAATGAAAGTAATTATTGGTGGCAGGGTGAAGATGCCCGAATTGCAAGCCTTTCTGCTGCGGTTGTGTATGCGGCTCGCGCTTTGAAAGGCGAAGCTGCTGATAGCGTGCAGAAATACGCCACCGATCAGCTCGACTGGATTTTGGGCAAGAACCCGTATGCAACTTGCATGATGTACGGCAAGGGTACGAAGAATCCGAAAAAGTATGATGGTCAGTCCGATTATGATGCAACACTAGAAGGTGGTATTGCTAATGGCATTACCGGCAAGAATCAGGATGGTTCGGGCATTGCTTGGACTGATGACGGTGTTGCTGCCGTGGGCTTTGATTCTATGAAGGAATCTTGGCAGGTGTGGCGCTGGGATGAACAGTGGCTTCCGCATAGCACATGGTATTTGATGGCTATCGTGGAACGTTACGATGAAGTTTCGAAGAAGGTGGAACCGCCGCGTTCCGCATTGCCGAAGTCTGTAGCTGCGGCGAAGTTTGGCATGTCGCTAGTGGGCAACACGCTTTCGCTCAATTTGCCGCGTTCTGTGGTGGGCAAGTCCATCAAGATTCTTGATGTGCAAGGCAAAGTGCAAATGCAAAAGACCGCCCAGAGCATGAACGAATCCCTCAACGTAAACACACTCAAGAGCGGACTTTACCTCGTACAAGTTCAAGGCTTCTCCGCCAAGAAATTTGTTGTGAAGTGATCTACTAATTCGACACTTTAAACTGTTTTGGAGCGGCATAGGCCATCTGAACTAGGATGTCCTTGCCGGTTTCCATGAGCTTTTTGGCTTGCTCGGCGAGCGTGTCGCTGTCGTTTTCCTTGATGACTTTGCTCAAGTGTTCCATGGCGGCGTTCACATCGGATTTTGTCTGGATGCGGAGCTCGCCAATGTCAAAGTGAGCACGGCGGATAATGGCGGCATCCGTTTCTTTTGCAAGTCCCTTCTCGAGCAACGTAATCGCCGCTTCCGGAATTTTTTTCTGCTTGGCGGTAGCTCCCCACTCAATCCATTGCGTGCTTGGAATTTCAACAAAGCTCGTGGCAATCTTGTTTACGGCGTCCTTGACTTCCATAAACTTGACTGGTTCTTCTTGCAGTAGCGCCGTCAGCCCGTATTGCAGTAAGCGAGATGCGTTTTCCGTCTCACCATTGTTTGCCGCTTCAAGCCCATTGCTAATCATCTTGCGAGTGCGTTCGCCTGGTGTGACCGCTTCTTCGTTCTTTTGTTCGGTAACGGCTTGTTTTGCGCCTCCATCGGCTCGGTGCGGCATCGCATAGCCCGCAAGCCCGCCTAAAGCAAAGAAGAACGGCGATTCCACAGCGACCGCATTGAATATTCCAGGATTCAGGAACCAGTCAATCGCCATGCTCCCGACAAGGGCTAATTGCGAAATTTTGCTGACGTAAGACGGAATGGCGTCTTTCTCCTTGTCGAATACATTTGCACCAAGCAAAAAGCAAATCATCAGGCTTACGCCCATGTAGCGCTGCGTGGCGAACTGCCCAAAGAACGATGT
>Ga0265301_10002662_pt1 | contig 20247 bp, 10 predicted proteins | sample AusTroGonzalo_MG_2_FD_193488 | JGI IMG/M metagenome (GOLD analysis project Ga0265301, IMG submission 193488) | Bovine rumen microbial communities from tropical cattle in Woodstock, Queensland, Australia - Gonzalo_04 | ecosystem: Host-associated > Mammals > Digestive system > Stomach > Rumen ... | reverse complement strand
TGTTAAATAACAGTTTTGGAAGAATCCTGACACTTGTGCTTTCAGGTTCAAGAAGCCCGATTTTCTGTAGACTGTTAGCAAAGTCAACTACTGCAGCCTCTAAGGCCGCATGACGACTCAAAAGCAGATCATAGTCCTGCTTAAAATCATTTTTCTTCATCTGTTTGAGTTTGTGAGGAAGAAGTGGCGGAAACGGGATCCCTTTTCACTCATGAGACTTCTATCACTCAGTCCACTCTAGCCGCGCCTTGTCGCGGCCTTTAAAAAGTTGATAATAAACTAACATTTCGTGCAGCCTATAAGGCATACACGGTGAAGCCGTTGGCCTTCAAGAGGCCACCGATATGACTGTAGATTCTAATGATTTTGGTTTTTATGCGTCTAACATAGTGCTTGTGGTTTTATGTTATCCATTTATAAGGACGTGCAAAAATACTTACTTTTCACTACAAAACCAAAAAAAATCTTTGATTTTTTATTCCGTATATGGTAAATCTATATAAAAAAGATGTGAAAACCAGCCGATTTTCACATCTTTTGCTTATTTCAAACAGGTCAAAGACCTGTCAACGTGAACTTCACAACGTTCCTGACCCCGTAAGCATTGAAGGAATCACTTAGTCAAGATTTTCTTCGTCGTGCCGTCGCTCATGCGGACGATATTCACTCCCTTCTTCGGAGCCGCGAGGCGGCGACCGCCGATGTCATAGATAGGAGCATAGCCATCGATGGTGCTATCCACTGTAATTCCCTTGATGTCAGTTGAAGCCTTGTAGGTGAAATATCCTGGGGCATCCGTCCCGCCGTCGATGCGGGCGTAGGTGTGATTCATGCGCGACAAATCGTATTCTGTGCCTTTTCCGCCTACGAGATTAGTGCAATTGTAAAACATCCATTCATCTAATGTAACCTTTTCCGTGTTCCATACGTCACAGGCGTATATAGTCGTCAGGCTGGAGCAGCCATAGAACATACAACTCATGTTCGTCACGCTGTCGGTCTTGAAGCCGCTGAGATCGAGGCTCGTCAGACTGGAGCAGTTATAAAACATACAATACATGCTCGTCACGTTTTCGGTCTTGAAGCCGCTGAGGTCAAGGCTCGTCAGACTGGAGCAGTTATAGAACATACAACCCATGCTCGTCACATTGTCAGTCTTGAAGCCGCTGAGGTCGAGGTTCGTCAGACTGGAGCAGTTATAGAACATACTACTCATGTTCGTCACGCTGTCTGTTTTGAAACCACTGAGATCAAGGTTCGTCAGATTTGAGCAGCCATAGAACATAAAACTCATGTTCGTCACACTGTCGGTCTTGAAGCCGCTGAGATCGAGGCTCGTCAGACTGGAGCAGTTATAGAACATATACCTCATGTCCTTCTCGTTGTTGGACTTGAAGCCGCTGAGGTCGAGGCTCGTCAGGTTGGAGCAGTTATAGAACATACAATTCATGCTCGTCACGTTGTCGGTCTTGAAGCCACTTACATCAAGGTTCGTCAGACTGGAGCAATTATAGAACATACAACTCATGCTCGTCACGTTGTCGGTCTTGAAGCCGCTTACATCAAGGTTCATCAGACTGGAGCAGTCATCGAACATACAACTCATGCTCGTCACATTATCGGTCTTGAAGCCGCTTACATCAAGGTTCGTCAGACTGGAGCAGCCATCGAACATACGACTCATGCTCGTCACATTGTCGGTCTTGAAGCCACTTACATCGAGGTTCGTCAGACTGGAGCACTCATAGAACATAAAACTCATGTTCGTCACATTGTCGGTCTTGAAGCCACTTACATCGAGGTTCGTCAGACTGGAGCACTCATAGAACATAAAACTCATGTTCGTCACGTATTCAGTATTCAGATTTGAAATACCTTTTATTTCCTTCAAGTTTAAACAACCTCTGAACCACTCTGAGGTATTATAAGGATAGTATTCAGTAAATGAATCGTCGAAGACTGCTGTTGTTGCTGTGGCATATGGCGTCTGTCCCTTTTTGCTATTATAACCAATGTCTACTCCTTTACGACTAAGCATGTGACCATCGTAATAGAATGTAACTGTAAGTCCATCGTCGCTAAGCGCAGCATAAGGCTCTACTTCTCCCTCGCGGAAAGGTTTGATGCCAATCATAGCAGACTGACGGTTCTTGTAACCTCCACTGCTTGATGCACCTGCAGTACCTGGTTTAGAGGGATCGGCTACCGATAATACAAAATAGTTGTCCTGATGACCGCCCCATCCCCAGTTGATGTGGAATAGGCCGTCCGAAGCATAACCATCCACAATGAATTCGTGTCCAGAGTTCTCGCTTTGCCCAGAATATAGTACGGGACGCCCTTCAGCCAGTTCTTTATAGATAATAGTTTCCCAAGTGCCCAAGTCATAACGGTCACGATAGATGACACTGATAGCATGACCATAGTTGAAGGTTTCTACCATGACTTTTCGACTAACACCGGCCCTAGATTCAGTCGTTGTATAGTCCATTTCTACAGCCTGTCCGCAATACCGCATCAATTCTGCTACAGCGTTGGCTGCCTCTCCCGTCTCTCCATAAGAATAATTATTTTTCATCAACGTCCATTTGAATGTTGTAGAAGGCAGCGCTTTAATTGCATAGTTGTTTGTTTTTGTGGTATATCCTGGAAGTTCTGGACATGACATCGGCCATTGCCAATAGTTCATCACCTGAGCCATTGCCGTAGCCACACAACCCGTGATACATCTGTTGCTGGCATCATATCCCGATTCATTATAATCCCTTCCGTTTCCGTCGGGACACATCAAGTTGTAAGGTGTATACTGATTCCACTGGGTGTGAATAAGTGGAGAAATGTCCGATGCTGTTGACGCTTTCAGGGAGGTCTTCACTGCGACGGTCGTTGTACCCAGCCCTTCTATTTGTCGGGCGTATTCATCAAGCCACCACTGAAGGTTAGCAGGCAGACGGTCCATCTCAAGTGTGCCCGTTGGCGAATAGCCCAGAATCTCACATGTGCGATCATCGCCTGAGACGATAACGAAACCACCCTCACTGGCATTGAACACGTAGAAAGGTTCATCTTTTGAGGAGGCTCCAGGCACACGTCTGGAACTTTTGGCTACCGTGAACGTCTTGTCACTCATGAATTCTGTTGCAGTCTTGAGAGCCTGCTCGCGAGTCACCTTTTCAGCCCAAAGGGTAAGTGGTAAAACTGCAAGGAAAAGGAGTATAAATAGTTTTATCTTCATTTTCATCATAATAGTTCTGTTTTTTAGTTAATATTGTTAGTACACGGATAGCAATCAAATAGGTCTTGTATCTCTTACGATAACACGATGCAAATATACAAAAAGTTTTCGAAATAAGAAAGGAAATAAGGAAAAATAAAAGATAAGCGACAAAATGGCGGGTGGTTACGCCATTTTGTCGTATACAGGACGAACGGCACAGAGTTTGAGCCTCGGATCATAGATAAAAACATAGGAGGATCAAATTATGACATTAGACAAGTTTACGATCAAAGCACAAGAGGCCATCCAACAGGCTGTGAATACAGCACAGATGAACGGCCAGCAGGTGATAGAACCTGTACATATACTTAAAGGTATATTGGAGAAGGCGAAGGACGTGACGAACTTCATCTTCCAGAAACTCGGCGTGAACGCCCAGCAGATAGATATGTTAGTATCACAGGAGATCCAGCATCTGCCGAAGGTGCAGGGCGGACAACCCTATCTCTCGAATGATAGTAATAATGTACTCGTACGCGCACAGGAGACGGCCCAGAAGATGGGCGACGAGTTTGTCAGCGTGGAGCCGATACTGCTGGCCCTGCTCAGCGTGAACTCCACCGCCTCGCGCATCATGAAGGATGCCGGCTGCACGGAGAAGGACATGCAGAAGGCCATCCAGGAACTGCGACAGGGACAGAAGGTGCAGTCGCAGTCGGCAGACGATAACTACCAGAGTCTGGAGAAGTATGCCAAGAATCTCGTGGACCTCGCCCGCAAGGGAAAACTCGATCCCGTGATCGGACGTGACGATGAGATCCGACGTCTGTTGCAGATCCTCTCCCGTCGTACGAAGAACAACCCCATCCTGATCGGTGAGCCCGGTACGGGTAAGACCGCCATCGTGGAGGGCCTCGCCGGACGTATTGTACGCGGCGACGTGCCCGAAAACTTAAAGGACAAGCAGCTCTACTCGCTGGACATGGGTGCACTGGTGGCTGGTGCGAAATACAAGGGTGAGTTCGAGGAGCGTCTGAAGAGCGTCATCAACGAGGTGACGAAGGCCGAGGGTCGCATCATCCTGTTTATCGACGAGATCCATACGCTGGTAGGTGCCGGTGGTGGCGAGGGCGCGATGGATGCCGCCAACATCCTGAAACCAGCCCTGGCCCGAGGCGAACTGAGGGCCATCGGTGCCACCACGCTGAACGAATATCAAAAATACTTCGAGAAAGACAAGGCGTTAGAGCGCCGATTCCAGACGGTAATGGTGGATGAGCCCGACGAACTGTCGGCCATCTCGATCCTGCGTGGTCTGAAGGAGCGCTACGAGAACCATCATAAGGTGAGGATTCAGGATGATGCCTGTATCGCCGCCGTACAACTGTCGGAGCGTTATATCTCTGAGCGATTCCTGCCCGACAAGGCCATCGACCTGATGGACGAGGCCGCAGCAAAGTTGAGGATGGAGCGCGACAGTGTGCCTGAGGAACTCGACGAGATTACCCGTCGTCTGGCTCAACTCGAAATCGAGCGCGAGGCCATCAAGCGAGAGGGCGACAACGTGAAGATAGCCCAACTGGACAAGGACATCGCCGAACTCAAGGAGCAGGAGACACAATTCCGCGCCAAGTGGGAGGGCGAACGCCAAATCATCAACAAGATCCAGCAGGACAAGCAGGAGATGGAAAGCCTGCGCATAGAGGCTGAGCGTGCCGAACGCGAGGGCGACTATGGCAGAGTGGCCGAGATACGCTATTCGAAACTGAAGGCGCTCGAAGATGATATTGAAGTGAATAGTGAGAAGTTAAAAGAGAATAGTGACAACAACCGTCTCGTACGTGAGGAGGTGACCGCCGATGATATTGCTGAGGTGGTAAGTCGTTGGACGGGTATTCCTGTCACCCGAATGATGCAGAGCGAGCGCGAGAAACTGCTCCATCTGGAAGAGGAACTGCACAAGCGTGTGATTGGTCAGGACGAGGCCATCACAGCCGTCTCGGATGCCGTACGTCGCTCGCGTGCCGGTTTGCAGGATCCCAAGCGCCCCATAGCCAGTTTCATCTTCCTCGGCACCACGGGTGTGGGTAAGACGGAACTCGCCAAGACACTTGCCGATTATCTCTTCAACGACGAGACGATGATGACACGTATCGATATGAGTGAGTATCAGGAGAAGTACAGTGTGTCGCGTCTGATCGGTGCGCCTCCAGGCTACGTAGGCTATGATGAGGGCGGACAGTTGACGGAGGCCGTGCGCAGGAAACCCTATTCTGTGGTGCTGTTCGACGAGATTGAGAAGGCCCATCCGGATGTGTTCAACATCCTGTTGCAGGTGCTCGACGACGGACGACTGACCGACAACAAGGGGCGTACGGCCAACTTCAAGAACACCATCATCATCATGACCTCGAATGCCACGCGAGAGCAACTGCGCTCAACCATGCGTCCGGAGTTCCTGAACCGTATCGACGAAATCATCACCTTTACGCCGCTGACAAAGGAGCAGATTGCCGATGTGGTGCGCCTGCAGATGAAGAAGGTGACGGATATGCTGCAGCCACAGGGTATTACACTGGAATATACGCCGCAGGCCATCAACTATCTGGCCGAGCAGGGCTACGATCCCGACTTTGGCGCACGACCTGTGAAGCGCGCCATCCAACAGTTCGTGCTCAACGACCTATCGAAGAAACTCCTGGCCGACGAGGTGGATCGGTCGAAGCCGATCATCATCGATGAGTTTGGAGAAGGCTTAGTGTTCCGCAACTAGCGGAACACTTTTTTTGTGGTGCCATCGGCGTATCTGACGATGTAAATACGAGGTAAGAGGTGAGAGGTGAGAGGTAAGAGATTACCCTGTAGGTCGTAGATGGCGACGGGCGTGGCATCAGAATGAACAGGGGTGATGGCATCGGGCGTGTCGGAGAAACGGAAACTGATCAGACCGTCGGTTTCCTGAATCTGTGTGATGGGCTTGCCCATCAAGAGACTGCCGTCCTTACGGGCATGAAAGAGCGAGGCCGCTGGCGAAGTGGTATCGGTGAGGGCATCATGAACCACGCCGTCGGCATCGGTATAGGGATAGGCCGTATGCTGCAGACGGATGCTGCGCCCATCGGCATCATAGATGTTCTTGGTGCCATAAAGGCTCTGATAATAGTTGAAGTCGAGACCATCGGCATGGAAATAGTCGAAGCGATGATGACTGGGAGTATTATTGACCGACGAACCACTCCAGGCATATTTGTCGTAGTCGACATGCGAGATCAGCAGGCCATGACCAGGCAACATCAAGTCCCACCCCACCTGTTGACGGTTCTCAAGCAGATAATACTCGGAGGGATAGGCGTCGTTGACAATGCGATAGGCCACACCACTCTCGTCGAAGGACGGCATATTGCTCACATCGGTGGATGTGGCGAGGTCGACGGGCGACTGAAACTTCAGCAGTTCCCGTTCCTGAATGGACAGATTGACGGGACACCAGCCGTCACCGGCATAACAACCGCCATCCATGAGATCCCATTCGTCGACCACCGCGAATTCCGGATTATTATCATTCGTGGGATAAAGATCGGGAAGGCCCATGGTATGACAGTACTCATGACAGATGGTGCCGATGCCACAGGACACATCGCTTGACCATAATTCGTTGCTGGCAGAATAATACGAAAGTCTGACGCCGTCGACCGTCATACCAAAAACACCTGTATTAGGATGGATACAACCAACAGTAGCCGAAGACACCTCGTTGCCGCCATAGCCCGCATAGATGAAGATGACCGCCTGAACTCGCTTTTCGTCATACCAATCGTAGGTAGAGAAATCCACCTGGTCGTCAACTGCCCGTACCGCCTCTCGCATCTGCACCTCGCCATGCGAACCGCCAGACTTCTGTTTCGACGTGAGTTTCACAGGACCGATGACATCAAACTTGATGTTGAAAAGACCACGCGACTGGTCACGGAAATAGTCGGCTATGCAACCGAGGCCACAGCCAAGGTTATAGCCCGGTTCGTTGAACATGCGGTCGTAGAACGTCTTGGGATCTGCCCATTTGAAATCGCAGTCGGCAAAAGAGAACAGAATCACGGGCACCCGATAGACCTTATTGGCATTCCATGGTTCGCTGGGCACGGATCCGATGGCATTGGTCACCTGATCACGCTTGAAACTGAGCACCGTACCATCACTCATGCGGTGGATCTTGTACCCTCCTGCAAAAACGGAAGGTCCAAATCCTAAGACAGCGAGGATGATCAACAATGTTCTCATCTGATAATCACTTTACGGCCACTGACGATATAAAGACCCTTACACTGAGGACGCCCCGGGAGTTGGCGGCCCTGCAGGTCGTACCACTGTTCCTTCACCACAGAAGTCCCCTCCACAACCTGTATCGCCGACGCCTCTTTCATGAAGTCGAAAGAGGCCAGACCGTCACCGTTGACAGCGATGTTGGTCAGGGGTTTCGACATCAGGGACGTACCGTCTTGACGCGCATGCCACAACTGGGCGGCAGGCTGCGAGGTATCTGTCAGGCCGTTGTTGTCCTGATAGGGATAGGCCCAACCCGATTCATAAGAGGACGAAGCCTTGTTGTTGGCTGGGAAAATGGTGTAATGCTGCACACGTGAGTTATTGGCGCTTTCAGAATAACTGGTCCATATCGACTCGTCGTAATCGACGTGGAAAACGATGACACCAGCCCCTGGCAACATCGCATCAAACTGGGAGGACTGACGATTCTCAACAATATAGTATTCATCAGAATAATCATCGTTACGAATCAAATAGGCCTGTCCCTCCTCACTGAGTGGTGCTATATCGGTAATCGTCGCGGGCTCCGTCAGTTCGATGGGCGTGAGCCACCCCATCAGCCAGCGTTCATGAGCAGAATAACTGACTGGACAATAGCCAGCACCACTATAGTTGCCATAGTCCATCAGATCCCAAGCGCCCACATACTTCGTTGATCCGTTGTAGAAATCCGGGAAACCGAAGCAGTGTGTATATTCGTGACAGAGCGTTCCGAAGGAATCATAGCCACCATTAACACCGATTTCCTGAACGGCGCAATAAACATCCACGATATAGGTCTTTCCACCTTGTTCGACCGGACGGGCATCACGGTAAGTACCTGCGATTCCTGACGCCAGGTCCTGATGTTCATTCAGTCGCCACTGATGGGGCCAGATGGAATTATTGTCACCGCCGAAACCACCATAGGAACTGCCTTTCCCCGCATAGATGATCAACAACTGGTTGACATAGCCGTCGCCGTTCCAGTCGTAGAGGCTCCAGTCGATATCGCGCGTCAGCAACACATCGAGGGCATCATCCACCAGGTATTGGGAATTCTCATCGTCCGAAATGGTGCTACGGTATTTCTTACACGAGTCGGGAAGTTGGACATACTGCAGGTCGAAGACCACATTGAACTGACCATAACTCTGGGCATCGAAATAGTCGTGTACGGAACCATGGAACGGTGCTTCCGAGAGCCCCCGGGTATTGAAGATCTTATCCCATTGCTGCAGGGTCTCGGCCTCATCGCCCTTGAACGAACGATCCTTGAACGATGCCAGCACCACGAGTTGGTGACAGGTGCCCTGGTAGAAATCACCACCGCAGTGTTTCGGCGGATATTGGGCACGGCGCTGCATAGCCGCAGGACGTGGTGTGCCTCGCCGACAACCCATCTGAGCCGGAGAATCTTCTGCCACTGCCGTCAATGTGACAGACAGCAGCAGAAGAAATAATACTATCTTATGTCTTACTTCTGACATCCTTTCGGACACCAAGGTTTCAGGGTTTTGAAGAAGTCGTTGCCCTTGTCATCCACGAGGATGAATGCGGGGAAGTCCTCCACATCAATCTTCCAGACAGCCTCCATGCCGAGTTCGGGATACTCCACGCACTCGATGCTCTTGATACTGCTCTGAGAGAGCACAGCAGCCACACCACCGATACTACCCAGATAGAAACCGCCGTACTTCTTACAAGCCTCGGTCACCACATCGCTACGATTTCCCTTGGCAATCATCACGAGTGAGGCACCCAGCGACTGGAACTCATCCACATAGGGATCCATACGGTTGGCCGTTGTCGGACCCATCGAACCACAGGGATAACCCTCCGGTGTCTTGGCTGGACCGGCATAGAGCACAGGATACTTCTTGAAGTAGTCGGGCAATCCCTCACCGGCATCCAGACGGGCCTTCAGTTTGGCGTGAGCGATATCGCGGGCAACAATGATAGTACCCTTCAGGTTGACACGGGTAGAGACCGGATACTTCGACAGTTCCTTACGAACGGCATCGATACCCTCGTTCAGGTCGATGGTGATGGTGTTGGCACCCTCACCAGCCTTGGCATACTCTGCAGGAATCAACTCCGAGGGGTTAGAATCCATCTTCTCCAACCAGATACCATCGGCATTGATCTTCGCCTTGATATTACGGTCGGCCGAACAACTGACACCCATACCGATTGGACAAGAGGCGCCATGACGAGGCAGGCGGATAACACGGATGTCGTGAGCCAGATACTTACCACCAAACTGGGCTCCCAGTCCTATCTTATGCGCCTCCTTCAGCAGTTTCTGCTCAAGGTCTACGTCACGGAAAGCACGACCAGTCTCATCGCCGGTGGTAGGCAGACCGTCATAATACTTGATAGAAGCGAGTTTCACGGTAAGCAGGTTCTTCTCTGCCGATGTACCGCCAATCACAAAGGCAATGTGATACGGCGGACAGGCAGCCGTACCAAGACTCTTCATTTTCTCGACAAGGAACGGAATCAGCGTACCCTCATTCTGGATGGTAGCCTTGGTCATCGGATAGAAGTAGGTCTTGTTAGCAGAACCACCACCCTTTGCCACCATCACAAACTTATACTCTGCACCCTCCGTGGCCTCGATATCAATCTGAGCCGGCAGGTTACAACGGGTGTTCACCTCGTCGTACATGTTCAGAGGTGCGTTCTGCGAATAGCGCAGGTTGTCCTGAGTGAAGGTATTGAACACACCCAGACTCAAAGCCTCTTCATCCTCGAAGCCCGTCCACACCTGCTGGCCTTTCTCACCGTGGATGATGGCCGTACCCGTGTCCTGACAGAAGGGCAGGATGCCACGTGCAGCCACCTCAGCATTACGCAGGAACTGCAGGGCTACGTATTTGTCATTCTCTGAAGCCTCAGGATCGCTCAGGATCTGAGCCACCTGAAGGTTATGCTCGCGACGCAGCATGAACTCCACATCGTGGAATGCCTGCTGGGCGAGCAGTGTCAGGGCCTCTTTCGAGACCTTCACAATCTGCTTGCCTTCAAACTCGGCGGTTGTCACGCCTTCCTTACTCAACAGACGGTACTCTGTCTTGTCTTCGCCCACCTGAAACATCGGGGCGTACTTGAATTCAACTGTCTTTGCCATATTTATCTTGTTTAATTATCAATATCCAAACACTTCCTCGGTTGTCAGGCGACGGACAGGTCCTATCTTACCCAACGATTCCATATCGAGTTCCTTCTCGTCACCCAGGATGATGTAGCGCAACGGCTTGTTGGCCATGTTGGTCTTCTCGAAGTTGACCATATCCTGAAGCGTCACCTTCTCCAGATCCTTATAGATTTTCTGATTGAGGTCGAAATCGAGTCCCAACTGCTTCATCGAATGCCACTTGTTGATGATACCCATCTTCGTGGTGCGCAGGCTGGCCAGTTGCTTGGTAAGGCCCTCCTTCGCAATGGCAAAGGCTGTCTCACTGGCGGGCAACTCATTCGTAATCTGATGGAAGTGGTTGATACAATCCATCATCTTATCGTTCTGGGTGATGATGTGTGTATAGAAACTCTCCTTTTCACCCTTTCTGCCTGCACGGCTGTAATAGGCCGAGGCATTATAGGCCAAGCCACGGGCCTCACGCATCTCCTGGAACACGATACCATTCATGCCACCACCGAAATACTCATTGAATACGGCTTGGACGGCAACCTCATCGATATGCCAGTCGCGATTTTCGTTATGATAAGCGCGCATATAGATATTCTTGGCATCGAAGGGTGCAATCCACACCTCATTCTGTTTGGCCTCCTGCTTCACATAATAGTTGTTCTGGGGCACGGGCTGGAGTTTCTTAGCCGTCTGATGGGTCTTGTCCATCAAGGCCGTCAGGTTCTTCACCTCCATCGGACCATAATAATTGACACTATGCTCGTAGTTGCTGAGGTTCTTCACCAGATCAATGAACACCTGGGGATCGGTCTCCTTCAGTTGTTGCTCACTGACGATATCGCGATAGCCATTGCGTGGCCCCATGATACCATACTGACAGAGCGTTGCATAATAGTTGCGCTGGTTCTTCTTGGCATCCTCACGTCCCTTCAGGATTCTCTTCACCAGAGCGTCGTAAGCCTCTTTGTCCACCTGTGCATGATTCATCACCTCTTCCAACAAGGCCAGGGCGGGCTGCATATTCTCGTTCAGGCCACTGAGACTGATATTGATGACATTTTCCCCTACGGAGGCAGAGAAACTACATGCCAACTCATAGAACTTCTGCTTCACCTCGGTAGCAGTCATCTTGTCGGTACCCAAGAAGTTCAGGTACTGATTGGCCACGTCATAACGCTTGTCAGCACTCTGTCCAAACTCATAACGGAAGATGAGTTGGAAAAGACCGTTTTCATTGTTCTTCACATAATAGAGCGGCAGGCCCTTCTTCGTCTTGACAACCGTCAGATCCTTCTGGAAGTCGACGAACTTAGGTTGGATAGGCTCCACCTGCGCATCCTGAATGGCCTGTACGAAAGCACTCTTCTGATCGCGGTTGGCCTGAATCGGTGTGATGGCAGGCTTGTCGATCTTCTTCTGAAGGCTGTCTGTACCCTGTCGCTTATACACGACGGCATAGCCCTCGGTAAAGAACCTATTGGCGAAATCAACAATCTCCTGCTTCGTAATCTTCGAGATACGGTCGATCTTACCCACCTGCTGTTTCCAGTCTATCTCATTAATAAAGGCATCCACGAACATGTCGGCACGTCCCTCGTTGCTCTCCAGCAACTGGTAGTGGTTACGTTTCTTATTGTTGATGATGCTGGGCAGGAGGTTATCGGGGAAATCGCCCTTCTTCAGTTTGTCAATCTCACTGAGCATCAACGCTTTCACCTCGTCGAGGCTCTGTCCCTGCTTGGGTGTTCCCATCAGCAGGAAGGCGCCCATGTCATGCATCAGTTGTGTGCCACCGATGGCACGCTGTACTTTCATGGTCTGGTTCAGATCGAGGTCGAAGAGACCAGCACGTCCGTTACTCAGCACATCCTCCATCAGTTCGAGCGTGTCGGCCTGAAGGGAGTTGGCCTGTTTGGCTTGCCAGCCCATCCAAATCTGCTCAGCCTCCTGCCCCACCACCGTTGAGTCCTTCGGCTGGGTGAGCACAGGCTGTTTGGGGAAGACAGGCTGACGTACGTCGGCACCTGGTTTCCAACCGGAGAAATAGCGGTCGATGATGGCAATGGTCTTGTCCATATCAAAGTCGCCAGCCATACAGATGGCCACATTATTGGGCACGTACCATTTCTTGAAATAATTCTTGATATTCGTAATCGAGGGGTTCTTAAGGTGTTCCTGAGTACCGATGGTGGTCTGTGTACCGTACGGATGCGTAGGAGCCAGCAACTTACTGATGGCAGCAAACAGTTTACGCTGGTCGGCAGTCAGGCTGATGTTATACTCCTCATAGACAGCCTCCAATTCCGTATGGAAACCACGGATCACCATATTCTGGAACCGGTCGCTCTGGATCTTGGCCCAGTTCTCGATTTCATTCGAGGGGATATCCTCGGTATAACAGGTCACATCGTTCGAGGTATAGGCATTCGTTCCCTCGGCGCCGATGGCAGCCATCAGTTTGTCGTACTCGTTAGGAATGAAGTACTGCGCAGCCAACTGCGACACAGAGTCGATCTCATGGTAGGCCTTCTTACGGGCCTCGGGATCCGTCAACTTACGATAAGCCTCATAACGCTGTTCGATCTCATCGAGCAACGGGGTCTCTGCCTCGGGGTTATTCGTACCAAACTGCTTCGTTCCCTTGAACATCAGGTGCTCCAGATAGTGAGCCAGACCGGTGGTCTCCGCAGGGTCGTTCTTGCTACCCGTCCTCACGGCGATATAGGTCTGGATACGGGGCTTCTCGGGATTCACCGAGAGATACACCTTCAATCCGTTATCCAACGTATAGATGCGAGTCTTCATCAGATCGCCATCTACTGTCACAAACATGTAATCCTTGGCCTGTGCGCCCATTGCGAACATCATGCAGGCCATCATCAACAAATGTTTAATTTTCATAATCTATTTCGTGATCTAATTGCTCTAAGAATTCCTCAAACACCTCACGCTCCACATCACCCATGGCAAACTCCTTCTCCGCATCCTTGCGGATCTCGGCAATCCATGCACGACGGGCCTGGACATAGTCTTCATGGATACGCTGACAGGCAGCCGCATCGAGTTCATCGAGTTGGTAGTAGTCGAGGATCATCTGGTAACTCCAGGCCCAACGGTAGTCGCTGTAGTTGTTGTTGATCTCGGCAAAACGGTCGAGCACCTGCTGGATATTATCAATCGCACCGCTCTTGACATCGTTGATCAGGCGCTGTTCCTCACTCTCCGGCAGCAGCAGACCGCTCAGGTCAACCCATCTGCCCTGTCCCACCGTACTCTCAGGCTTGCCGATATAGCCCTCCTTCTGAGCACGCTTCAGCACGGCACCCATATAGATGCGCAGGGCGATATCGTAGTATTTCAAACCCTTCTTCAGCGAGGTGCATGCAATCACATACTCGTGGAAGTTGTAGTTCGACACATTATCGCCTGACGCATGGCGCAGGTCTTTCAGGATCTGGATACCCTGCATGATCTCACCCACGGTATAAGGCGAGAGCCAGTCGAAGTTGATGATACTCTTCCTCGACTGCTTCGAGCGCTTGTCACGCTTCGGCCATTTCTTGATGTCGCGGTAGAGTCCCACGGTGGTGATATTCCGACCAGGCACGAGCACCATCTCATCGCCATAGGCAATCAGATAGGAGAATGGCAGGTTACGGGTGTCGGGATGGTGCATCAGTTTACCGAAGCAGACACTGAAAGCACCGATGGTGGCAGGCATCAGCACATAAGCACCCGAGGCCGTCTTCGTACCGCGCTCCAGGGTTCCCCAGTGCATGGGGCCCATCTTATAGGCGTGGTTCGAGAAGTTGGTGTTGGAACCTGCGTTATAGAACGAGAACTCACCACCGATCAACAGCGAACTCTTATGGTGCGAGGCCGAGAAAGGACCGCAGAAGGCGGCGCAGGCCTCACCATTGGCCATAAACGAGTTGGCGAAGAACAGACTGGCCTCAGCCGTGAAGCCATTGGTGATCTGACAGGCCTCACCCACGAAGCAGTCCTGCATCTTCACGGAGTTGTTGATCGAACAACCGTCACAGATAATGGAGTTCTCACAGATCACACCCGTACCGATGAATACCGGCGCATCCATCGAACTCATCACAGTACACTCCGAGAGACGGGCAGCACCACTGATCTCACAGTCGCCCTTGATAATGGTGTTCGTGATATCCTTGGCATTGATAATCTTCACATTATTACCGATATAACCGCGATCTGGTCTTGAGATACGCAGTTCATCCTCTATCATCTGCTGCATGGTATGCTTCAACTGCTTATCGCTGTTGTACTTGACCATCAGGGCAGCCAACTGACTGTTCAGTTCACGGAAGATGGTCACATTGCCGTCGCCCATCTCATTCAGCACGGAGATGACGGAACCTTCGCCATAGGTGGCATCGTCGGTCGTCTCCAAGGTGCAGATGTTCGAGATATAACAGTCATTACCGATAGTATAATTATTGATGTAATTGCCTACTTTCTCTATCAGGCAGTCATTGCCTACGGTGACATTCCTCAGAGTGGCATCATTGATGCCCGAATGTTTCAGGAAGCCTTTGCTCACCTCCACCATCTTATCGAAGGCACCCAGTCGGATGTCGCCATAGAAGATGACACGATGGAAATTATAGGGTTTAAAGTTCTCAGCCACTAAGACACGCTGCCAGTCCTCTGCCCAGCAGACGTTGTTTTCTAATACTTCAATCTCAGTCTGTGTTAAGTTTCTGTACTCACTCATAGTCGTTGTATAAAAAATCGTTATAGGGGTATTTCTGAACATGCAACTCGCGCACCCGCTTGTAGAGGATGTCACGCAGTTCGTCAATATTATCTTTCTCCTTTGCAGAAATGAAAAGACACTCCAGATAATGCTGGTTCTCGCCGGTACGGGCCATCCATGTTCTCTTCAGGTCCTCAAGGGTATAGTTCTCCTTCTGGATCGGTGTCAGGTCATCAGCCTCTTTCTCCACCCATGTGTAGGCATCGATCTTGTTGAATACCAGCATGGCAGGCTTATCAGCACAGCCCAGTTCCTTCAGGGTTTCCTCCACCACGCGGATTTGCTCCTCAAAGTCAGGATGCGAGATGTCCACCACGTGCACCAGCAGGTCGGCCTCCCTCACCTCGTCGAGGGTCGACTTAAACGACTCCACCAGGTCGGAGGGCAACTTACGGATAAAGCCTACGGTATCGGCCAACAGGAAAGGCAGGTTGTCGATGGTCATCTTCCTCACGGTGGTGTCGAGGGTGGCGAAGAGTTTGTTTTCGGCAAACACCTCACTCTTGGCCAACAGGTTCATCATCGTGCTTTTACCCACATTGGTATAGCCCACCAGTGCCACACGAATCAACCGACCACGGTTCTTGCGCTGCGTGGTCTTCTGCTTGTCGATCTCCGCCAGACGCTGTTTCAGCAAGGTGATACGCTGCAGGATGATACGACGGTCCATCTCCAACTGGGTCTCACCAGGACCACGAAGTCCCACCGAACCCTTGCCGCCGCCGGAACCGGAACCACCACCCTGACGTTCCAGGTGCGTCCACAGTCGTTGCAAACGGGGCAGCATATAACGGTGCTGAGCCAGTTCCACCTGGGCCTTGGCCTCAGCCGTCTGGGCGCGCATGGCGAAGATGTCGAGGATGAGCGAGGTTCTGTCGAGGATCTTCACCTGCAGTTCCTTCTCGATGTTACGCATCTGCTTGGCACTGAGTTCATCGTCGAAGATCACCATACCCACGGGTTGTGGGGCATTCGTCTCATCGAGCAGACCCTCAGCCCAAAGCGATGCATCCTGAGCATCGACCCAGTCATCGTAGGCATCCTGGCACTGCTTGATATATGCCTTGATCTCCTGCAGTTTTCCACTACCCACATAGGTAGTCTGACTCGGGCCACCCACCTTCTGGGTAAACCGCTTCACCGTGACGGCTCCGGCCGTATCTGCCAGAAACTCCAGTTCGTCAAGATATTCTTTCGTCTTGGCTTCATCCTGCTCCTTGGTGATAAGTCCCACCAGCACCGCAGTCTCAGCCTTTGCCTCTGATATTACAAATTCCTTCATATTGGTTGCAAAGTTACAAAATAAAAGTAAAAAGGTAAAAAGGTAAAAAGGTAAAATGAAAAAAAGTATTGTCCTTTAACTCCTTTTAACTCCTTTAACTCCTATATCTCCTAAATTATTTTGTATTTTTGCAGCAAAATTTTTACGAACTAAAAACAATAACCAATTATGAGAGTAATTATTCAATCAGACTACCAGAAACTATCTCAGTGGGCTGCTGAGCATGTGATTAAGCGTATCAACGAGTTCAATCCGACCCCGGATCACAAGTTCGTCCTCGGATTGCCAACAGGCTCATCACCCGTCGGCATGTATAATGCCTTAGTAACTGCCTGCCGTGAAGGTCGCGTCTCTTTCAAGAACGTCATGACCTTCAATATGGACGAATATGTCGGCCTGCCCGAGACCCATCCCGAGAGTTATCACGCCTTTATGGCCCGCAATCTCTTCGACCACATCGACTGTCCGAAAGAGAATATCCACATCCTGAACGGTAATGCGCCCGACCTCGTTGCCGAGTGCGCCCATTATGAGGAGATGATCCAAGAGGCTGGCGGCATCGACCTCTTCATCGGAGGTATCGGCCCCGACGGTCATATCGCCTTCAACGAACCGGGCTCTTCACTGAGTTCCAAGACCCGCATGAAGACCCTCACCACCGACACCCGCATCGCCAACAGCCGTTTCTTCGGCGGCAATCCCGAGAACGTGCCCGCCCATGCCCTGACGGTTGGCGTAGGCACCGTGATGGCTGCCCGTGAGGTGATGATCCTGGTGAACGGTCACGCCAAGGCCCGTGCCCTTCAGGCTGCCATCGAGGGTGCCGTGAATCACATGTGGACCATCAGCGCCCTGCAGATGCACGAGCACGGTATCATCGTCAGCGACGAGGATGCTGCCGACGAACTGAAGGTCAGCACCTACAAGTATTTCAAGGATATCGAAAGCGATCAGTTGCTGTAAAGCATCGGTTCCGGAACGGACTTTCCGCGACAGAAGCGGTGCACAATCTGGCGGTCGTCGCCCAGATAGATAAAGCGTTCCAGACGTTCCTGTAGCGAGTATTCCGCAGGATAGAGCACAGCATCATCGATGACCAGCGCATCGAACTCGTAGCCGGGTTCGAAACTTCCCACCTTGCCGAAGAAACTGCCTGCCGACTTAGTGGCAATCCAAAAAGTTTCCGGCAGGGTGAGGAATGCCCTATTGTGGTCATGCTGATAGTGCATCTTACTGACCTGAATGGCATAGACCAACATACGGAACATATTGAGGTCGTGGCCGCCACTGATGTCACTACCCAAGCCGATGCGCACGCCCTCATCAAGAAGGGCACGGACAGGTGCCAAACCCGATGACAGGTTGAAGTTGGACGTGGGACAATGGGCAACCATGACACCATTGCGCTTCATCAGTTCCAACTCCTCACCCTTCGTCCATACACAGTGGGCCATGATGGTCGGCGTTTGTCCGAAGAGACCGTAGCGGTTGTAGGCATCGCCATAACTCTTGCTTTCCGGCTCCAACTCAGCCACCCAGGCAATCTCTGACACGTTCTCCGACAGATGCGACTGTACGGGCAACTGGTATTTGTTAGCCAACTGGCCACAGGCCTTCAGCAATTCCGGCGTACACGACGGTACAAAACGCGGTGTGATAATGGGCCGTACCATCGCATTGGGCTGATTGAATTCGGCAATCAGCCGTTCATTGCCCTCAACAGCGGCCTCCACGTCTTCACGGAGGACCTCCGGACAGTTGCGGTTCATGGCCACCTTGCCGACCAGCGCCCCCATGCCGACCTCCTGATAGAGTTTCATCAACAGACGGGTGCTCTCTGTATGGACGGTGCCGAAGACAACACTGCGCATAGTGCCGAACAACCACTGCGTATGCAGGAACCGACGATACATGCGCTCGGCATAGTGGACGTCGGCATATTTCGACTCCTCAGGGAAGGTGTAGTTCTGCAACCACGGGAGCAGTTCCAGATCCATCGCCACACCCTGATTATGCACCTGTGGCGCATGCACATGCATATCATTCATGGCCGGTATCAGCAGACGGTCGCCGAAGTCAACAACCTCCGCATCCCCACTGTCAAGCGTTGCCAGATCGGTCGACGTAGCAATCACACACCCGTCGGAGCCAACAGCCACATAGCCGTTCTCCAGCACCTCGAAACGGTTTTTCTCCTTCGTAAAGAGAATATGAGCCTTATAGATCTTTTTCATCTCAATTTCCGTGTTAATACTATTGTTCCCTTGTTAGTTTCTGGTTGCAAAGATACGATAAAATTTCGATTAAGCAAAGAGAATGCGTATTTATGTCTCATTTTGTTGGATATTTGTTGTAAAACTATAAAAATACAAGTATGAAGCATTGGAAATAAAGAAATATTTGTATTTTTGTGCCAAAATTATGAAGACAAGTATGAAAAAGATTACCATTCTATTTTTGGCACTGGCCTTGGCAGGACTCGCCAAGGCGGAGGATGGCCACCAGTTGTGGCTGAGATATGACAAAGTACAGAAGGCACAGGTGGCGGGCCCCGAATGTATGGCCGCCGAGGAACTGCGGAACTACTATCCCGGCGCGAAGGCAACCCTGGTGACCGATCCCACGATGGCCGAGGATGCCTACCGCATTGAGGGTAGTACCATTACCGCCAAGAACGAGACGGGTCTGCTTTACGGTGCCTATGCCCTGCTAAGGGGCGAGAAGGGTTACTCAGAACCTTTCTACAAACTCCGTATCCTGAACCATTGGGACAACCTCGACAGCAGCATCGAGCGTGGCTATGCCGGACGTAGCATCTTCTGGGCTCTGGTAGACCCGCAGACCCGCAGAAACAGCGACCTGTGGAAACCCAAGGCCATCAATGCCGAACTCATCAAGGAGTATGCCCGTGCCAATGCCTCGATTGGTATCAACGGCACCGTGCTCAACAATGTGAATGCCTCGCCGAAGATGCTCTCCGCCCTTTATCTTAATAAGGTGAAGGAGATTGCCGATATCCTGCGCCCCTATGGCATCAAGGTCTACCTGTCTGTGAACTTTGGATCGCCGATGACGATTGCCGCCAAGGGTGTCAACGGGGGTAAGCCGCTGAAGACGGCCGATCCGCTGAATGCGCAAGTGAAGGCGTGGTGGAAGGCAAAAGCCAAGGAGATCTATGCCCTGATTCCCGACTTCGGCGGTTTCCTGGTGAAGGCCAATTCAGAAGGTCAGCCCGGTCCCTTCGACTATAACCGTACCCATGCCGACGGCGCCAATATGCTGGCTGATGCCGTGAAGCCCTTCAATGGCATCGTGATGTGGCGTTCGTTCGTGTATGGTGCGGCCCATAAGGGTGAAGACCGTGTGAAACAGGCCGTATCGGAATTCAAGGACCTCGACGGGAAGTTCCGCGACAATGTGATCCTGCAGTCGAAGAACGGTCCCCTCGACTTCCAGCCCCGTGAGCCTTACGCCCCCATCTTCGACACCATGCACAAGACGCAGCA
>Ga0265301_10002660_pt1 | contig 20254 bp, 20 predicted proteins | sample AusTroGonzalo_MG_2_FD_193488 | JGI IMG/M metagenome (GOLD analysis project Ga0265301, IMG submission 193488) | Bovine rumen microbial communities from tropical cattle in Woodstock, Queensland, Australia - Gonzalo_04 | ecosystem: Host-associated > Mammals > Digestive system > Stomach > Rumen ... | reverse complement strand
CTTAGAGAGCTGTCGCATAGAACTGAAGGACATTGCCGACGAGGTGAGCTCGATGCTGGAGGATACCGACTTTGACCCCGCGGAGCTGGACCATATCAATGCCCGTCTGGACCGCATCTACGAACTGGAGAAGAAATACCACGCCGACACGGTCGAGGAGCTGATTAGCCAGCGCGACGAACTGCGCCAGAAGCTGAACAACATAGAGAACAGCGACGAGGCACTGGCCGAACTGGAAGCCCAATGCCAACAGCTGACAGCCAAGAGCCAACAGCAGGCCGACACGCTGACCAAGCTGCGACTAAAGTCCGGCAAGGCAATAGAACAGCAACTGCGCCAACGACTGGTGCCGCTGGGCATGCCGAACGTTCGCTTCGAAGTGAACATCCAGAAGGGCGAACTCGGCAAGAACGGACAAGACCAGGTGGCCTTCCTCTTTTCGGCCAACACGTCCACCCCACTCCAGCCCGTCGCACAAGTGGCCTCGGGTGGCGAGATAGCCCGCGTGATGCTGTCGCTGAAGGCCATGATTAGCGGTGCCGTAAAGCTGCCCACCATCATCTTCGACGAGATAGACACAGGCGTCAGCGGCAAGATAGCCGAAAAGATGGCCGACATCATGCAGGAAATGGGACAGACCGAACGACAGGTCATATCCATCACCCACCTGCCACAGATAGCCTCGAAGGGTAGCCACCACTATCGCGTATCGAAGGAAGAGACCCAGAAGGGCACCACGAGCCAAATGCAGGAACTTAATAAAGATGAGCGCATTACGGAAATAGCACAAATGTTGAGCGGCAGCGAGATAACAGAAGCCGCCATAGAAAACGCCAAACAACTTTTGAAACAATGAAACGACTATCATTATTATTTATTATTTCTTATTTTTTATTCAGCCACGCAGTGGCGCAATCTCCCTCATGGGCCAAGAAGGCGGTCAATGCGGTATTCACACTCAAGACATTTGATGCCAACAATCAGTTGATAGGCAGTTCGAACGGATTCTTCGTCAACAACAATGGCGAGGCCGTCAGCAGCTATCTGCCCTTCAAGGGCGCCAAGCGTGCCGTCATCATCGACGCTCAGGGCAAGGAGTGGCCCGTGGACTGCATCATCGGAGCCAACGACATGTATGACGTGGCCAAATTCAAGGTGGACATCAAGAAGCCGCAAGCGCTGACCGTAGCCCAGGCGAAGACAGCGGAAGGTGCCACAGCATGGCTGTTGCCCTACGCCGCCAAGAAGGTGCCGGTGTGCAAGAAGGGAGCCGTTAGCAAAGCCGAGGTGTTTCAGGAGGTCTATGCCTACTACACCATTGACATGCAACCTGACGAGTTGCAGACGGGTAGTCCGATACTGAACGAGCAAGGCGAGGCCATCGGCATTCTGCAACCCACCGCCGACGCCAAGGCAAAGCAGAGCCATGCCGTTAGTGCGCTGTTTGCCAGTCAGTTGCAAATGAGCGGACTGGGCATGAATGCGCCTGCCATGAAGGCCACAGGCATCAAGAAAGCGCTGCCCGACGACCTTGAACAGGCTCAGGTGGCCCTGTTTATGGGGGCTTCGGCACAGGACTCGCTGGAATACGCCGACTTCCTGGAACGATTCATCCAGAAGTTCCCGCAGAGCCCCGACGGTTACATCTATCGTGCCCGCTTGCTGACCTCGTCGCTACGCTTTACGGAGGCCGAGAAGGATATGAACCAGGCGCTGAAGGTGGCCGACAAGAAGGACGATGTGCACTATCAGTATGCCGGTCTGATATATCAGCACTACCTGTTGCAGGCCAACACGCCCTACGAGCCGTGGACGCTGGAGCGCGGACTGCAAGAGTCTAAGGACGCATACAAGATTAACGCCATGCCCGTCTACCTACAGCAGCAGGCACAATTGCTATATGCCATGCAGAAATATGAAGAGGCCTTCCAACTGTATCAGCAACTGGCCCAGAGCGATATGCGCAGCGCCGACACCTTCTATGCCGCCGCACAATGCCGACTGGCGCTGAAGGACCAGGATGGTGCCATAGCCCAGCTGGACAGCGCGGTCAACACGTTCACCAAGCCCTATCTGCGTGCCGCTGCGCCCTATCTGATGGCTCGTGGCCGACTGCTGGATGCGGCAGGCAAGTATCGTCTGGCCGTCAACGACTTCAACGAATATGAAAAGTTGATGCCCGGTCAGCTGACAGCCGAATTCTACTATCTGCGCGAGCAGTCGGAATATGCCGGTCACCTCTATCAGCAGGCCATCGACGATATCCGCAAGGCTGCCGACATGGCACCGCAAGAGTCTCTATACCAGTCGGAAAAAGCCAGCGTAGAACTGCGCGTAGGCATGACCGACGAAGCCATTGCCTCGGCACGCGAAGCCATCAGGCTGGCCCCCGATCAGGCTGACGGACACTTGCTGTTAGGACTGGGACTCTGCGTGAAGGGCCAGAAGAAGGAAGGCTTGGAGAGTCTGCAGAAAGCAAAAGAACTGGGCCACGAACAAGCCCAGTCCCTGATAGAAAGATATTCGAAGTAATTTCGAAATGTCGAAATGTCGAAATGTCGATATACCGAAAAAACGCCTTAGAACGCTGCAGGTCCCTGTCGTTCAGTAAAATCATCATTTGGAAATGGCGACTCATCCCCCATCGGTTGAGCGCCATTTATTTTGCTGCCTAATATCTCGCCACCGTTATCGTTCTGTGAACGACCGAGACGACGGTCCTCAGGATTCTCGAAACGGGTAAACTCGCCACGGAAGGTCAGCAGCACGTCGCCCGTAGCACCTTTACGATGCTTGGCAATGATAATCTGAGCCATACCGCGCAAGTCACGACCGTTATCATCCTGATAGATATGGTAGTACTCAGGACGGTGGACGAACAACACCATATCGGCATCCTGCTCGATGGCTCCCGACTCGCGCAAGTCACTCAGCTGCGGGCGCTTACCCTCCAAACCCTCACGACTCTCAACGCCACGGTTTAACTGCGACAGCGCCAGGATGGGGATATCCAACTCCTTGGCCAGACCCTTCAGCGAACGCGAAATGACCGACACCTCCTCCTGACGCGAGGAGAAGCGCATGCCGTTGGCATTCATTAGCTGCAGGTAGTCAATCATGATAATCTTCACACCATGCTCACGAACCAGACGACGGGCCTTGGTGCGAAGCTCGAAAACGGACAGACCTGGGGTATCGTCGACGTAAAGCGGTGCACCCAGCAGGTCGTTGACGCGCTTGTCCAGTCGGTCCCACTCGTCAGGCTGCAACTGACCGTTCAGAATCTTCGAACCCTGAATCTCGCAGGCATTCGAGATGAGACGGTTTACCAGCTGCACGTTCGACATTTCGAGCGAGAAGAAAGCCATTGGCACCTTGTAGTCGGCAGCGATATTCTTGGCCATCGAGAGGGCAAACGACGTCTTACCCATGGCAGGACGACCAGCAATAATCACCAAGTCGCTGGGTTGCCAACCGCTGGTAATGTCGTCCAGCTTATGATAGCCTGTAGGCACGCCGGTCAAGCCGTCCTTGTTGGCTGCAGCCTTCTGGATGACGTCGATGGCATTCTTGATAACGGGGTCTATCTGGGTATAGTCCTTCTTCATGTTGCGCTGTCCCAGTTCGAACAGCGAACCCTCGGCCTCCTGCATCAGGTCGTCGACATCAATGGTCTCGTCGAAGGCCTTGGTCTCGATATTGCCGGCAAAGGAAATGAGCTGACGGGCCAGCGACTTCTGGGCAATGATACGGGCGTGGTACTCGATATTGGCCGACGATGCCACACGACTGGAGAGTTCCGTCACATAGCCTGGACCACCGACATCCTCAAGATCGCCTTGTTTAGCCAGCTGCTCGGTCACCGTCCATACATCGACAGGCGACTCGTGCAACGACAAATCCATGATGGCACGGTACACTTTCTGGTTGCGGGGCTCATAGAAGCTCTCAGGCAAGAGCATTTCGCACACCACGGCATAGGCGTCCTTGTCAATCATCAGGGCACCCAGCACGGCACGCTCTATCTCCGTAGCCTGCGGTTGTACGTGGGCATAACTATTATCGACAGGCTGCTGTCTACGCCTGCGGTTTCCACTTGTATTATTGTTCTGTTCTGGCATAGCTTTTTCGTTTTCGGGCTACAAAGTTAATGAAAAACGAGTGAAAAGCCAAACGAAAAAGTTACTTTTTATTTAAATATTGTTTTGCTGCTACTGCGCAACATGCCATCAAAGCTCTGGTCCTTATTGTTTTTCATGTAATGGTCGATAGCGGAAATCATGTCGCTCTGGAAGACTTCACGGTCCGTCACCTCGTTAACCACCCATTGTATCTTGCTCATGTGCTGGTCGCGACCCTTCTGCGAATTAACCGATTCAAGCGGCATGGGATAGAGACTGAGCAGATAGAAGCCCAGACAGTCGGGCACAATCATCGAACGCTTCATCATGCGGCGCTGGTCATCGCTATAGTTCTCCTGATAGAAAGGATAGTCGACACCCAAATACTTGTCAAGACTGATGCCCAACGAGCCATCGGCCACAATAATACTCTGGTCGAACGAACCAATCTGCGCATAGATATGGGGAATCTCAAGGGCTGGCATCTCATTCTTCAAGCGTTCGAAAGCCGACACAAACTCCTCGTTGATATCGTCCATATCAGAAAATTCATGCTGTACATCGACCAGCATGCGCTGAAGCGTGGAATCCTGGAAGAAGCGATAGAAACGACTGTTGGTCTCAGGATCGTCAACCTTGCCGATATGCAACATGTCCTCTATCAGCGTGCGCGTCTGCATGGGGAAGTAGGTATTCATCTGCTGCAGGGCAGAATAGTCGCCTGTGGTCAGGTAAAGACTCTCGATACGGTCATATCGGGCCACGCTGACTTTGGCTGCAGCATCGTCGTCATTGGGTTTCAGCTGCCACTGGCAACCGAAACACAACAGCATCATAAAAACCAATATTCCGTAAGTCTTGCGCACGGGTATTTTGAATTATATTCGCTTATTTATGTTAAAAACCGATGCAAAATTACTAAAAAATATTTTAAAATCCAAATTTTAACCTAAAAAAGATAAAAAAAAGTGCAAAAAAGGCGTCATTTCCATTATTTGTGTGAAATTTGCATGGACTAAACTACTAAAAAGTTGAATATGAAACAAGCAATAGCCCTTTTGCTGCTGTCAATGATGACCACAACAGTCTCAGCCAGCCGCACGTTAACCGTCAGCGTCAGCAATCCCATGAACATCGCTCGCGCGGACGTTCCTATTATTATTAATCTGGCCCCTTATGGTGAGGTGCACTCGGCACTGGTCACCCTGAACGGACAGGAGATTCCCTATCAGTTGGACGACCTCAATCAGGATGAAACCTTCGACGAGCTCTGTTTCCTGGCCAATATGGACAAAAAAGAGAAGCTGCAATACACCGTCACGCTGATGGATGAAGGTGAACCGCGCACTTATCCAGCCCGCGTCTTTGCCGAGATGGTGCTGAGCAATACCAAAGACAAGAAACTGAAGAAGAACCAGCAGAACAACTACATCGAATCGATAACGGCTCGTGGCGATGCGGCCTATACCTATAATATCCAGCACCACCATGGTGTCGACTTCGAGAGTGAACTCAACGGTATCCGTATCTACTTCGATGCCCGTCAGACGCTCGACCTCTATGGCAAGTTCAAAAAGCAGCTGGAGTTGAAGGAAACGCAGTTCTATACCGACGATGACCAGAAAAAAATGGGCTATGGTGACGATGTGCTCTGGGTGGGCCAGACATTCGGCCTGGGAGCGTTCCGTGGTTGGGACGGCCAGCAGCCTACCCTCGTAGAACCTGTCAAGACGCGCACGCAGCGCATTATCTCGTATGGACCGCTGCGCACCATCGTTGAGGTTATTGACAAAGGGTGGCAGCTTCCTCAAACATCAAACATCAAACATCAGACTTCAAACGTCAATATGACCCTCCGCTATACACAATACGCTGGCCATAGAGATACCGATGTCGACGTGCTGTTCAACAAGGATGTCAGCAACTATCGTTTCTCGACGGGTATCATCAACGTCAAAGGGTCGGAGGAGTTTAGCAACAAGAAAGGACTGCGTGCCTGCTGGGGAACCGACTATCCTTCTACAGACACCGTCAAATGGAGTCGAGAAACAGTAGGACTGGCCGTGCTAGTACCACAGCAGAATATTGTCAGCGAGGAGCCTGCCAACAAGGACAATTACGTCTACGTGATGAAGGTCAATGGTCGTCAGATGTCGTACAAAGTGACCTACACGTCGGCCAACGAATCATTTGGCTACCATTCTGCCAAAGAGTGGTTTGACTACCTGAAAACGTGGTGCAAGGAGGTTGAGAAGCCTGTGGTTGTTGAAATTAAGGAAGGGCGTTAAAGGTCTTACGCCCTTTCGCATAATACTGCCAGAGTAATGAGAAGCGTCGTTGCTCTGGTATTTCTTTCTCCTGTCGCGAAGCCTGAATAGCCTCACGGTCAGCATCAAAATCGTGGCGCCAGCGTTTGAAGGCACGACGGGCCTTGAAGATGGCCTTGAAGTCGCCCCAGTTACGTTTCAGTATCAGCATCTCCCATGCTGCCAGATAGTCCAAGAACCAGCGCCAACGCATCACGTGACGCAATTCCTCTTCAGGCAGACATTTATAGAGCATCGTCAGGTTATTACGGAAGTTCAGGAAGGTCTTCATGGGATTCGACTTGGGCAACGTGCCCCCACCAACGTGGTAAATATAAGATTCAGGCAGGCAATAGAGTTTACGACCACGAATGCGCAGTCGCCAGCAGAGGTCTATCTCCTCGTTATGCGCAAAGAAACGCCCATCCAGTCCGCCGCAGTCCCAATAGTCCTTGGCGCGAATCATCAATGCGGCGCCTGTAGCCCACAGAATCTCCGTCGCATAGTCGTACTGCCCGTTGTCCTCCTCGACCGTTTCAAAAATGCGGCCACGACAGAAGGGATAGCCATAGCGGTCCAGATATCCCCCACTCGCCCCGGCATACTCGAACATATCCTTATTATATATAGAGAGTAGCTTGGGCTGGCAAGCAGCCACCTCGGGATGCACGTCCATGAACTCTATCATCGGCGTCAGCCAATGGTGCGTCACCTCGATATCCGAATTCAGCAACAGATAGTATTCGGCCTCAATCTGCTTGAGCGCCTTGTTGTAGCCATCGGCAAAGCCCCAGTTCTTTTCCAACAGGATCAATTTGCACTCTGGGAACTCACGACGCAACAGGTCGAGCGAGTCGTCTGTCGAAGCGTTGTCTGCTACATAAACAGTTGCCTCGTCGCGCGAGTAGTTCAATACCGTGGGCAGATACTGTTTCAGCATCTTAGCCCCGTTCCAGTTCAATATAACGATTGCTACCTTATCCATCTTCCATTATCAACTATCAATTATCAATTAGCGAAGCGTGAAGTGCCGTTTGGTCGTGGTTCATACCACCCAAACGGACATGAAAAAGTTGGTTGTCATATTCCGCTTTCGCATCGGCAGGCGACAGTTCTACACGGATATAGTTCTTTGTAAAGCCATGCATCGCTCTGCCTCGCGTAGCCTTTTCGAACAGCACCTCGGCCTCCGTTCCAGTATAGCGTTCGTAGAAAGCGTGCGTCTTCTGGTCCGACAGGTCCAACAACCTGCGACTGCGCTCACGCTTATCCTTGTCGCTCACCACATAGGGAATGCTCAATGCAGATGTGCCTGGACGTTCGGAATACGGGAATACGTGCAACTGCGTCACGTCGAGTCCATTCAGGAACTCGTAAGTCTCCTCGAAACATTCTGGTGTCTCACCCCTGCAACCCACCATCACGTCGACACCGATAAAGGCGTCAGGCATCACCTCTTTGATGCGGTGAATCTTGTCTGCAAACAGTTGGCGGTCATAATGACGGTGCATCAGCTTCAAAACAGTATCGCTACCGCTCTGCAAAGGGATATGGTAGTGAGGCATAAAAGCCCGGCTCTGCGCACAGTAGTCTATCAACTCGTCGCTCAGCAGGTCGGGCTCCAAACTACTGATACGATAGCGCTGAATACCTTCAACGGCATCCAATGCCTTCACCATATCGATGAATTTCTCGCCTGTCGTCTTTCCGAAGTCACCAATGTTCACACCCGTCAGCACGATTTCCTTGCCACCCTCGCGCGCAGCTTCCTCGGCCTGTGCCACTAACGATGCAATGGTCGGATTACGACTGAAGCCACGGGCATAAGGAATAGTGCAATAGGTGCAGAAGTAGTCACAACCGTCTTGCACCTTCAGGAAATAGCGGGTGCGATTGCCTCGTGAGCACGAAGGTGCAAAGGTTTTGATATCCTTCGTCTTCACAGTCCGGTATACCGCGACATTGTCGCGGTTCACGAAACCATCTGAAAGAAACTGGATGAGATTCGCCTTCTCGTTCGAACCCAGCACCAAGTCCACGCCTTCAATCTTACTAATCTTCTCAGGTTCCAACTGCGCATAACAGCCCGTCACCACCACAAAGGCTCCAGGATTCTCGCGCACCAGACGGTGGATAGCCTGTCGGCACTTATGGTCGGCCACATCAGTCACCGAGCAAGTATTAATCAGACAGAGGTCAGCCTGCTCGTCCTTTCGAGCCGTCACCACACCCATATCACTCAACATCTTGCCAAATGTCGACGTTTCCGAGAAGTTCAACTTACATCCCAGCGTGAAATATTTCGCTTTCTTGCCTTGAAAGGCTGCCGTATCTATCATTCGTTTCCTATATATAAATATATGGTATCTTGTTTACGGGCACAAAGGTACACAAAAAAACGCACTTTACGCCATTTTTTTGCATTTATTCAGTAAAGGGTGAAAAATACACGAAATTTAACATTTCATAATTTATTGAAATTCAACCACTTGCGAAAAAGTTACAAAAACACACTAAAAAAAAACACAAAAAATGATACGTCGTATTAAAAAAATGCTTACCTTTGCAGCGTTTTAATAAACAAATGATTGTTTTACAGATTTAAAAAGCTTAGAAAAAATGAAAAAGTTAGTTTTGATGTTCGTAGCTGTTGCAGCTATTTCTTTCGCTTCTTGTGGTAACAAGACTCAGCAGGCTGAGGCCGTTGATTCTGATTCTATCGCAGTTGTTGATACCGCTGATACCGCTGCTGTTGATACAGCTGCTGTTGACAGCGCTGCTGCTCAGAAGTAATTCACGAACTCTAATTGAGAGAATCGACCGTCGGATGTGAATCCGGCGGTTTTTTGTTTGTCTAGTTTAACTAGTATAACTAGAAAAACCTGAAAAAACATTGAAAAATCCCGAGCGCTTGTGGCACTCGGGATTCAACAGTGTATAATAACTATGATTTGCTTTACAGCGGTTATTACTCTTCTACAGGAGCCTCAGCTTCCTCTACCTCAGCCTCAACTTCAGCGGGAGCCTCGACAACAGGAGCAGCCTGAAGCTTCTTCTCCTCCTCAGCGGCAGCCTTCAACTCAGCAGCGTTCTCGGCAACAACCTTAACAGGAACCTCAACGGTAACCTCCTTGTGGAAGTGAACCAGAGCTACGAAGTCACCAACCTGCTTGGCTTCCTTCATGGTGATGATCTTACGATCAACCTCCTTACCCAGCTTCTTCAATTCCTCAGCAACCTGATTGGCACCAACAGAACCGTAGAGCTGACCGGTAGCGCTCACCTTAGCGGCAATCTCCAAAGCAACGCCGTTCAGAGCTTCTGCCTTCTTCTCAGCGTCAGCCTTGATAGCGGCCAGCTTGTGAGCCTGCTGCTTCAGGTTCTCAGCGAGAATCTTCTTAGCCATCGGAGAAGCAATAACACCCTTACCCTGAGGAATCAGGTAGTTACGGCCATAACCCGACTTCACGTTTACGATATCGTTCTTATATCCCAGACCGATAATATCTTCTTTCAGTATAATTTCCATATCTTCTGTCCTCCTAATTTTACTTCATCATGTCAGTTACGTAGGGCAGCAGAGCAATCTGGCGGGCACGCTTAACGGCCTGAGCCACACGGCGCTGATACTTCAGAGAGGTACCGGTGATACGACGGGGCAGAATCTTACCCTGCTCGTTCAGGAACTTCTTCAGGAACTCGGGATCCTTGTAGTCGATGTACTTGATACCACTCTTCTTAAAGCGGCAGTACTTCTTCTTCTTCGTGTCGATAGAAGGAGCGTTCAAATAACGGATTTCAGTGTCTTGCTGTGCCATAGTTTAAGCCTCCTCTTTTTTACCAAGTTTGTTACGACGCTTTTCAGCATACTCAACGGCATACTTGTCAAGCTTTACTGTCTGGAAACGAATCACTTTCTCGTCACGACGGAAAGCAGTCTCCAAAGTCTTAATCACTGATGGCTCAGCCTTGAACTCTACCAGGAAATAGAAACCTGTAGATTTTTTCTCGATAGCGTAAGCCATCTTCTTCAGTCCCCAGGCCTCTTCGTTCACGATCTCAGCACCCTTATCGGTGAGGACCTTCTTGAACTTTGCGACCGTTTCCTTTGTCTGTTCATCAGACAAAACGGGAGTCAAAATGAAAACGGTTTCGTATTGATTCATACTACTTTTAATTAATAAATAAATGTTATTTTTGCAAAATGCGGGTGCAAAGGTACGAATAAGTGAGCAAAAAACCAAAAAAATAAAGTTTTTTTTTGTTTTTTCGAACGAAAGTGCCTTTACCAAGGGTAAAAGGTACGAAAAAATTACGAATTATGAATTACGAATTACAAATTATTTCTTATCTTTGCACAAAATTTAACGATTTTATGAAGAAATTGACTCCTTTTTTAGGCATATTACTTATAATAATAGGTACAATGGTGCTTATCGCAACACGTTTCAGCACCCTTTCAAGCCATAACTCCCTACTCTTTGTAGGCCTGCTATGTATCATTGCCGGCATCATCATGCATATCAAGAGCATTAAACAAGACAGCAAATTCTGATTATGGAGAACATCAAGATATTCACTCGATTGATATCCAGCGAGTTGCACCTTCAGGAACATGCAGTAGAGAATACGCTGAAATTGCTTGACGAGGGTTGTACCATTCCTTTTATCTCACGTTATCGCAAGGAGCGTACGGGTGGACTGGACGAAGTGCAGATCACGGCCATCAGCAACCGTCTGGAACAGTTGCAGGAGATAGCCAAGCGCAAGGAGACCGTCGTCAAGACCATTACCGAACAGGAAAAGATGACACCCGAACTGCAGAAACGCATTGACGACTGTTGGGATTCGACGACACTCGAAGACATCTACCTACCCTATCGTCCCAAGCGTCGAACACGTGCGCAAGTGGCTCGCGAACAAGGCCTTGAGCCGTTGGCCACCATACTGATGATGCAGCGCGAACAAGACCCCCAACGCGCCGCCCAGCGCTTTGTGCGAGACGGTTTAGCCGTCTCGGATTGCTTGAAAGGAGCCCAAGACATCATCGCCGAACAGATTAGCGAGGATGAGCGCTCGCGCAATCTGGTGCGAAGTGCTTTCCGTCGCGAGGCTTTCATTGAATCAAAGGTCGTGAAAGCTAAGAAAGAGACGGATGAAGCCCAGAAATACAGTGACTACTTCGAGTGGGAAGAGCCCCTGAAACGCTGTTCCAGCCACCGCCTTTTGGCCATGCGCCGTGGCGAGAGTGAAGGCATTCTACGCATTAGTATTACCATTGACGACGACGAAGCCATACAGCGTTTGCAGCGTAACTACGTTCGAGGCAACGGCTCATGTCAACGTCTTGTTGCAGAGGCTGTTGAGGATGGTTACAAGCGTCTGCTATTGCCCTCGATAGAGACGGAATTCATGAACCTGAGTAAGGAGAAGGCCGACGAGGAGGCTATCCGCGTGTTTGCCGAGAACCTGCGCCAGCTGTTGCTTTCGGCACCATTGGGACAGAAGCGCGTGATGGGTATCGACCCTGGCTTCCGTACCGGTTGTAAGGTAGTATGTCTTGATGCTCAAGGCTCGTTACTACACCACGAGGCCATCTTCCCCCACCCGCCTGTGAACCATCGCATGCAGGCTACCGTTCATGTACAAGAGATGATTAAGGAGTACCAGATTGAGGCAATCGCCATCGGTAATGGTACTGCCAGTCGCGAAACGAAGGATTTCGTTGCAGAGGTGCTGACGGAACCAACACCAGCCATCTACGTGGTCAGCGAAGACGGAGCTTCCGTCTATAGTGCCTCGAAAGTGGCACGCGACGAGTTCCCTGACGAGGATGTGACAGTTCGTGGTGCCGTATCGATTGGCCGTCGACTGATGGATCCGTTGGCAGAACTCGTTAAGATTGACCCTAAGAGCATCGGTGTTGGCCAGTATCAGCACGATGTCGACCAGACAATGCTCAAGCACTCACTCGACCAAACTGTAGAGAGTTGTGTCAACCTCGTCGGTGTCAACCTCAACACAGCCTCCCAGCATCTGCTGACCTATGTCAGCGGACTGGGTCCCGTTCTAGCACAGAACATCGTGGACTATCGCAAGGCCAACGGTGCTTTCACATCACGCGCACAACTAAAGAAGGTGCCTCGCTTAGGACCTGCGGCCTACCAGCAATGTGCCGGTTTCCTGCGCATCCCCAATGCCAAGAACCCGCTCGACAATAGTGCCGTCCACCCGGAGAGTTATCATGTCGTTGAGCAGATGGCCAAAGATCAGGGTTGCTCGGTCAGCGATCTCATTAATAATAAAGGTACGCGCGAACAAATTGACATCAAGCAATACGTAACTGACGAGGTGGGACTTCCCACACTCACGGATATCATGAAAGAGCTGGAGAAGCCTGGACGCGACCCACGCGAACAGATAGAGGCCTTCGAGTTTGACAGCAGTGTACAGACCATCGACGACCTGCATGAAGGTATGGAACTGCCCGGCATCGTCACCAACATCACCAACTTCGGTGCCTTTGTCGATATTGGCGTCCATCAGGACGGATTGGTACATGTGTCGCAACTGGCTAACAAGTACGTCAGCGACCCCACCCAAGTAGTTCGTCTGCATCAACACGTCCGTGTCCGCGTCATTGGCGTCGACCTCCGTCGCCAGCGCATCTCACTGTCGATGAAAGAAACAAGTAATAAGAAGTAAGAATCATGAAACTATAAACAAGATGAAAAGACTATTAATATACCTACTATTGGCCATTAGCTGTTGGTCAGCTAAAGCCCAAGACAATGTTCAACCATTATTAACACAGTTCGATAAGAGACCTGATGTTGCCACTGCCAACAGTTTTTTCAATGAACTGTTAAAGGCTGAGTTTATCGACGAAAAGATAACTTTTGCCAATAACACGCCCGTTGATTCCCTTCAGCAGCAGGTGTGGTACTGGGCAGCTGAATGGCTTTACGACCAGCAACAATACGAACAAGCAGAGCAATATGCACTGAAGGCTCTGCCTAAGTATCATCCTTCCAACCCCGAGAAGGCCGACTGTTTGAACACGCTGGGATGCATCTACGTTCGTCTTAGCGACTTCAAACAAGCTGCCAATTACGCCAAACAGAGCGTTGAAATTGTGATGAAAGGTGGTAACGATGACGACATCTCGTCGAGTTTGAACACCTTAGCAGGCATCTACATGGCTGGTTACCAAGCCAAAGAGGCTGAACAAATTATCTTACAGGCCCTAGAACATGCCAATCGTGTGGACAATCCAGGACGCAAGGCCATCATTCTGGGTATGGCTTCCGAAATATATCATACCTTGGGTGACGACAGCAAAGCCTTACCTTACGCCGACCAGGCGATTGCCATCGAACAGCAACTCGGACGACAGCCAAAGCTCGCTATCCGTTTGTCTCAAAAAGGTTCTGCACTTCTTGGACTTCACCGCTATAAGGAGGCTGAGGACATATACCGACAGATACTACCCGACTTTCTACAGGTAGGCGACTACCACTCGTATGCCATAGCTCTCAACCGTTTGGGCATGTCGTTGCTCTGTCAGAAACGCCCTGCCGAAGCCATTCCCTATTATCGTCAGGCTGCCGACCTCTTTTCAAAAATGGGCGATCTCTATAACGAGATTCACGCCCACCGAGGACTTTATGAGAGCTACTGGGACATTAATCCAGATTCGGCAAAAATTGAACTCGACTACTTTGACCTACTGAAGGACTCACTCTATACCCACGCCACCGCTGATGCATTATCACGCTATAATGCTGAGTTTGGCAACGACCAGTTGGTGCAAGAGAATCAGGAGGTTCGCAGCGCCCATCGTCGCACCATCATCATCGCTATTGTTGTGCTGTTGATTGTCATCGCCTTAGCATGGCTGATAGTTTATAATACACGTCAACGCGAAAAGCGACGTATTGAAGCGTTAATGCAGGAAATCTCACTGCTTCGTACAAAGATGGAGCATACTGAGCCTAAGGCTTCTACAGAAGAAAAGGATACGGAAGTACCTCCTACTTCTGAATCTAACGAAGGGCGTTTGTTCCTAATGCGCGTTATAGAGGTGGTCAACGACGGATTTGCCGATAGGCAATGGAGCGTAGAGGTCATCGCCTCAAAATTAAACATGAGCGTTCAGACTTTCCGTCGCCGTTTGATGGCTACTGCAGGCGAAAGTCCCAAGGCCTTTATCTCAGCAATCCAGATGGAAAAAGCAGGAAAACTCCTTACAGACCATCCCGATCTTCCCATTATAGACGTAGCTTACAAGTGTGGTTTCGAAGAGGCCAGCAGTTTCACCCACACTTTCAAGCGAATCTACGGTGTAAGCCCGTCACAATATCGAGAAAAGCGATAAAATAGAACGATTGGAAGATAATAACAAGTCGACGCCTGATAATTGGAAGATTTTATCAAGCGTCGATTTACTTTTTTGCCGTACCTTTGCATCGTCGAAAGGAATAAAACGAAATGACAAGTAAAAAAGAACAACATAACGATGCAAAAAGGTTCTCACTGGACTATCTGCAATATCTTCTGCGACAAGAAGATGTAATAGAGCGCTTGCTCGAAAAGCGAATCATCCAGTTGGAGCCTGAACTCGAAAAGCTCATCGACGAGAAGATAGATTCGCGCATACGTACATTTTTAAATAATAAACAGTAATAACCCTTAAACAATTACAACAATGAAACAAAAAGAATCAATCGTAAGAATTCTGATGGCCTCAGTCATCATGTTTGGAGTACAAACCACAGCCTCAGCCCAGTTCGGTGGACTGAAGAAAATTGCCAAGAAGGCTGTAAGTGAGAAAGTCGCCCCCACCCAGGAATCTTCTACTACATCGTCCGACGATGCTGTCAGCAACTATCGCAAAGATCCTAACGGACGTACCCTACCGACAACCAATTCCGCCAAGGTGAAGTACATCGGTGGCGAAGAAACGCCTGAGCGCCAGAAGGTCTACGCCTATTTCTTGCTCGAAGGTCTTGAGCGTAACAGAAACACGGCTACAGGCGATTACAGCACAACAGCAAACAACATTCTGAACTGGCTCTATCTGACCATCAGCGGACAGGGTAACAATGGCGGTGTATCACCCACCTATTGGATGAGAGAATTTGACAGCAATGCCAAGCGCATCAATACAGCCTTCGAACTCGATCAAGAACCTGCAGAGATAGCAGACCTTTTCGATGCCGAATTGCTGCGTGCCAAAGTAACTTATATGAAGCAATATATGGCCGACCAACCTCAGATGAGCGAACAGGAGCAGGCATCATGGCTGCAACAGCGTAAGGACGAACGTCAGATTGCAAAGTTCGGACTGAACTCACTCAAAGATAATGGTCAGAACGGTCAGCTAAAGCGCGACTTCGAAGCTAAAGTCAAAGCCGACTTAAAACCTACAAAGATGCTCGGAACTTATATCGTATCAGCATTCTGGCAGGGTCTCTACTTGGTCAACAAGCCCGAATTTGCCCAATATTCTTCTGTCCAGGAATTGCGCGCCAAGGCTTACTACATGAAAAATGGCAAGTATTACTACGTCAAAGGAGGCAAACGTCACGGCATTCTGAAGAGCGATGCATCTGGCAAATCCGTTGATTTTGCAGACTACAACCCCGGCTTAGAGACACCCATTGAGATTCCCGCAGAATTGGCCAAGAAGTACTTCAAATAAATAGGCAAAAATGTTATTAACAATTACGAGCTTGACATAAAAAAACAACCATTTATCTAAAAAAAAGTTTGTTTTTGCACCAACTTATCGATTTTTTTTGTAACTTTGCCCCCGAAATCATAAAAAATGAAGTGATAACCATTATTTTATTAACAACAAACATTAAACCATTATGAAAAAGAGACTCTTTTTAAGTATCGCAGTGATGCTTTGCGCCTATCAGGCCATCGCCGCAGAAGTGATGTGTCTGAAAACCAACGCAGGGCAGTTCATTGAGGTGGTTCGCGTAAGTATGATGGTGATTCCTGACGGAGGTAGCACATTCGACATCCTCGTAAAAGACGGTGAAGGTGCAGCCAACGTACAGAGCATCAGCTTCGAGAGACACGAGTCAGACATTGACCTGAGCAAGTATTCAGGCAGTTCTTCAGGTGGACAGGCACCTGACTACTCAAAGCCATTCTTCCTGATGACCAGCACTGGTAAGTACTTCTTCATGAAGGACAAGCCGGAACTGATTGCCAAGGAAGGTAGTGACAAATTCGACGTCAAGGTGGGTACGACCACCGAGAGCGACGTGGCTAAGATTTATTTCTTCCGTGGTTCAGAAGAGGACGCTGCACAGACTGCTGGCATCGACACCCCGAAGATGACAGTTGCCGAAGAGAACCTGACGCTCATGAGTCCTATCAGCTCGCAGATGACGATTTCTGGTTGCGGCGCAGCTGTCGAGGCTGTTCTTTACGCAGCTGATGGCCGTATGGTTGGCAAGGCTCCCGTCAGCAACGGTGTTACCACCGTTTATGTAGGCCATCTGAACCGTGGCGTTTACTTCGTCAAGGTAGGCAAGAAGTCACTGAAGTTCATGAAGAAATAATCAAGTAACAAAGTAAAAACAACAATTAAAAAATAACCATTATGAAAAAGATATTTACATTAATCGCCGTGGCTACATTCGCCATGACAGCAAACGCACAGAAGTACCAGCAGTATTTCCGCGTAGAGTTCAACTGCCCCATCACCGCCGATGGTTCAGGTAAGACCAGTGTCGGCCAGATGGGTGACGACTACACATATTGCAACCCCGAGCACAATGTCGTTGTCAACGGCGAGAAGCACGGATGGATTATCATCCAGGGTGGTGGAAACATCACAGCCTACGACGAGCCTGCAGGCAATCTGACTTTCCGTCCCCAGACAGCTAACATCTCTAACAGCACTGCTTTCTTCTTGGAGAACGGCCGCTATGGTCAGGGAAAAGCTGCCGCCAACTGGAAATATCAGCTGGAGAGCAGCTCATGGGGCGTCACCATCAACAATATTACAGCTTTCAGCATTCCTGTTGAGAAGGTGTCACTCATCGATTCTACTGCTACTCACGAATACAAGTTCCCTGGTGACAACAAGACCTATCGCGTTTCTGAGTTCACCTTCAACCGTCTGCCCCGCAACGTGGCCGAACTGAAGACTCTGCTTGAGGATGGAAACGGCAACCGCGTAGAGGCTTGCAAGAATCCCTTGTTCATCGGTGCTGTTGTCTATCTCGTACTGCCCCGTCTGCTCGACTGCAGCCAGGACTGCCGCGACATGATCAACTACCTCTATGGTGTCAAGTATTCTCAGCTCAGCACTGACGGTATCAGCAATAGTGACTTCCAGAACCTGTGCATCGGATGGTTCAATAAGGACGGCAATGGCTACTACCAGCACAACACGCTATTCCAACACTTTGCTGGCGCTACTCCAGGCAACCAGTACAAGCCTAACGGCAAGGGCTACGGCTACGACAATGGCCCATACAAAGTACGTATCGGATGGGATATGACCACCCCATTGGCACATAATGGCAGTCTGAATGTTGATTTGGCAAAACTGAACCTGTTCCCCAACCCCGATGCTACCGAAAAGGGCGACATGTCTCATGAGTCAGCAGCACCTCTGGTGGTTTATCTTCGTCCAACTAATAAGAACGGCTATTTCGTTCACAGCGAGATCAAGAGCTACTACGCAAAGGGTAAGGATCAGCGCGACGACGACTTCTAAACAACGTTTATTGATAGTCATAAATAAAGCCTCGCAATTCGCGAGGCTTTATTTATTTTCAGTCATCTGCCAGCTCATCACTCGACAGCGTCTCACGCTCCGTCTCTACAAGCTTGCCATCCTTCCATTTGTAGCGGATGATTTCCACCTCGTCGTCCAAACGCCAAGTGCTGACAATGGTCTTGTTGTCGGAGTCGATGTAGGGATCGAAGATTTCTGCAGGAGTCTTCAAGTATTCGAACTTGTGGGCTTTGTCGTCCCAAAGCCAAACGTCGTAGGTAACATTGCCGGAACCGTTCATGGGACCCATCGAGACCTGAAGGTCGGGAATGCCGTCGAAGTTCCAGTCGTCTTCAACAATCTGACCAATGACGGTCTTACTCCATACCGTGGTGTCGAGGGGTTGTGCTTGACTATAGAACTGCTGCGTACGTCCCTTGGCATCAGTCAGATAGACCACGATAGTATCCCAACGCACCTCACCGTCGTCATTTATCGTACGCACCTCCGTACGGAAGGTATAGTCGGAACGCTGGGGAACGTAGTTCTCATCTGGTTCATCGACAGAGACGCTTGAGTCTGCTGAACTCTCGGCTTTGGCTGTTTTATTGCCACATGCCACAATCACGAGGGCGGTTAAGGCCCAAAATAACAGTTTTTTCATATATGATTTAGTTTTTAGTGAATGTCAGGGTGGTGCCTTCAGACGTGACGACAAGCGTGGCACGGCGACCAACAGGCAGGGGGAAATTACGCAGATGGCTGTGACCTACGGGGAAGTCGTAGCACACGGGAATAGCGTAGCGCTGCAAGTATTCGTGAAACATATCGTTCATGTCCGTAAAGCCCCCATCAGGATGTTTGTATTTCGTAAACTGACCGATAATGATGCCACGAACATGAGACATCAGACCACGTAGCTCGATGTTGTGCAACATGCGATCAACCTTGGAGATGCCCTCGCCCGTGTCCTCAAGGAACAGGATGATATCGGGCAGCAACAGGGGGTCGTAATCAGAACCTGCCAACCCGTGCAGTACGGACATATTGCCTCCCACGAGGATGCCCTCGGCCCTACCCTGCTGATTAAGGACATGGGGCGGCAAATGATAGACAGGCATATCGCCCATCAACATGTGGTGCAACGCCTGACTGACGGTATCGGTACCATGATAAGTGGCAATGGCATGGCACATGGAACCATGAATACCCTGAGCACCTACAGATGCCTGGGCGGAAAGCAAGGCTGTGACATCAGAAAAGCCTATGATGGGTTTGACATAACGACGTAAGGTGTCAGGCGGCAACTGGCATAACAACTGCACGGCACCATCACCACCACGACTACACATCACAGCACCTACATGAGGAGCACGCAACGCCCACAGCAAATCGGACAGGCGCTCGTCGGCCGTACCCGCAAAACCACGATAGTCATCAAGGGCATGTGGCGCTACAACACACGGAAATCCCCACGACTGAAGGGTACGCACACCGCCATTGATGGTAGCTGTGTCGGTAGCACTGGAAGGCGAGATGATGGCAATGGTATCTCCTACCGAGAGTGACTGTGCGGCCATAGGCAGCACAGCAACAACCATCACGAGGATATGTAGTAGCAGTCGTTTCATTTGGCTGCAAAGATAATGTAAAATGAGCAAAAGGCCAAATTTTTGAGTATAAAAAAAGAGCCGCAATCATTAAAGATGCGGCTCTTTTTATGTCGCTTACAAACGATTTCGCTTACTTAACCTTAGCAACGATAGCCTTGAAAGCCTCGGGATTGTTCAGAGCCAGGTCGGCGAGCACCTTACGGTTAATCTCGATACCAGCCTTAGCCAGCTTGCCCATGAGTGCTGAATAGCTCAGACCCTCCTGACGAGCGGCAGCGTTGATACGCTGAATCCACAGGGCACGGAATGTGCGCTTCTTGTTCTTACGATCGCGATAAGCATAGGTAAGACCCTTCTCCCAAGTGTTCTTGGCTACTGTCCAAACATTCTTGCGGGCACCAAAGTAACCGCGAGTGAGTTTCAGAATTCTTTTACGTTTTGCACGTGATGCAACGTGATTGACTGATC
>Ga0265301_10002659_pt1 | contig 20266 bp, 19 predicted proteins | sample AusTroGonzalo_MG_2_FD_193488 | JGI IMG/M metagenome (GOLD analysis project Ga0265301, IMG submission 193488) | Bovine rumen microbial communities from tropical cattle in Woodstock, Queensland, Australia - Gonzalo_04 | ecosystem: Host-associated > Mammals > Digestive system > Stomach > Rumen ... | reverse complement strand
AAAACAAGTTGTTTACAGAGAAGACATATCGCAGGTTCAAGGCAGAGATCTTCCCAAAAGTGAAAGAAATAGCGGCGAACCAGCAGGCACTTCTCGATGCAGCATAATTATTCGGAGCGGGAGCGGAGTCAAGGACGCCGCAGGCGCCGCACAGCGGGCCTGATCCTTGACGGAGTGACACGGAGCACCCTATCCTGCGACAGCAGCCTATGTGCTGCTGGCTGCCTCCCCGGCGAGGGGAAAGCTATATATCCGTCTCTGGCAAAGCCTGAGACACCATTTAAATTGCCGCTCTGCCTCCACTGGCCTCGCGGTGTCTGCCAGCCGATCGCGACGCTCTATAGCTGTCCGGTCGGGTGTAGTAGTTCCCGCCGGCCAGCGCAGCCGCTCTCGGGGCAGACAAGCTCAAACCATTAAACAGGATGAGCAATTTACACACAATTTATGACTTGACCACCGAATAGTTCCTGATGAGCATTCGATAGTTTTAAAAAAGTTCTCTTTCGCATCTATATCTATATTATTATTTTAAATAGCATCGAAAACTTGCATTAATTAATTAAATACTTGTAATTAATCATTTAATCGATAATACAAACTACGCATTGCATCAGTGACAGGTATTGATCTGAAAAACAAAAAGGAGCCACGCTCCTTTTCGAAGAACATTCACTGATACTGCGGCCCTCAGCCTATTATCGATCCTGCAAGTCTTATATTAGAGGTAACGCTTTCAAGCTGGAGTCTTGACGAATATCCATCCGTAAGTTCAACCAGCCTCGCATTGACAGCCGGATGAAATGCCTTACCGTCTTTCGCACTTTCTATTTCTGCCTTGGTCGCTTCTCTTAGTATAGATCTGTCCTGTATACGGCATTCTTCTTCTATTGGATTCAGGAGAAGCAGTCTGCCGGAAGCATCTCCGCTATCGCTGATGCTTCCATCCAGAGGAACCTTATCCCCTGAAAATATATAGCCTGAGCAAACAGGCTCCCTATAGCCCTTAACGACTACGCCATGTTCTCTCAGCCAGGATACTGTCATTCTGATATCCATCATATCCTTGAGGAAGTCGCAAGCAGCGGTACCGGGATCCTTTCGAGGGCATACAAGTCGCCGGAAAATCTGCATTCCTCAATATCACTTATTCCCCCGATACCGCTAGAGGTATATCGTGCTTCTCACATATGAACATAGCACCGGATGCAGACAGCATTGCAGATTTGCGCTCGGTGAGCATCATGTCAATATTATTGACCCCCGCGCGTGCCGGTTCTCGTTTTGTCCTGAATTCCATGAAGTCATCAAGACCCGTTATACGGAGTCGACCTGAATCTATCCATGCATACCCGGCATCAGTGTTCTTCAGTGCTTCATACATATCATAGTCGCCTATCGACTTAAGTCCATGCGAGAGCAGGCACGTCTCAACGATAAATCTGTATTTTTTCACGATCAACTCCTTTATCTGCAGATATACACTCAGGCACACCCCCTTGCAGGGTTAAGGGACATCCCCAGAAAAATCTCCAATTCTTTAGGTTTGTATGCGTTTTTATAGGTCTGTATGGGTTTGATGCCAGGAGCCTCAAACTCAGTGATTTCAAGTAATCCGGGCAAAATAAAGGGCTTCAGAGATCGTCTCTGAAGCCCGGATAATGGAGCGGGTGAAGGGAATCGAACCCTCGACGTAAGCGTCATTTCTAGACACCTTCTATGCATTGGAATTTCATTATTCGCAGATGTATAGAGTTGCGATTTAATACAATTTTAATACAAAATCAGAACATCGCTATTTCACTCATATGCATAAGCCTTCACTTGTTCGTATCTCGGTAGCAGGACATCTCTATATCTGGTAATAACGGTTCTCCGTTTATCACGATGCCGTCCTTATCACCTGCTGCACCTCTCCGTATGAACCATTTCTATCACTATATGGGCAGCTCGGTTGTATCAAGATCTACATTGTCATCAATGAAATTATGCTCTACTGGCCTGCTTAGGTTGTCATTTATAAGATCAAGTAGATCGACTTTTAGAGTTTTATGTACAAGGCATCTATGCCGAACGCTTTAAGTATTCGCTTCTGGTTCTTCGTCACGGCATGATCCATGCGGTATCTGTTGCCGAGCTGTTTGACCATCTCGATCTTCTCAAGCTCCCTGATCGCAGCAGGTACAGTCATGTAATTCGGCTTCTCATCCGTCTCTTCCATAGCCGCTTTAAGCGTGGTATATATCTTATTCCTTACGATCAGAGCGACGAATTCCACGAACATCTTGGCATCCGCGTTTATTCAGCGTGATCTTTCCCGCTTCTTCGGGGATTTTTACCTCACAATTGAAGTACATCTCGGTCTCCTTTGCAAGTAGTATATCCTACTCAAATATTATATCGTCCTGCGAAGCGAAAAGCCCGAAATTCCAACGAATTCCGAGCTTGAGTATGACGCTATTTTTGATTGAGTATTAATTCTTCAAGAAGTTAAGGATCAGGCTCTTGGTTCGTAATTCCCTGCCAAAGACTTTATAGCTTCCTTAACGCTTATAAAGCCTGTACATCTGCAGTAATTGTTCTCCATTGCCTCAACGATCTCCTCCTCTGTAGGATTCGGATTCTCGTCAAGGAGAGCCTTTGCTGTCATGATCATTCCCGGTGTGCAGAATCCGCACTGCACAGCTGCATGATCAAGGAATGCCTGCTGAACAGGATCCAGCTGATTATCCTTTTCAAGTCCTTCAAGAGTTGTAATATTCGCACCATCTGCCTGTACTGAGAGCACCATGCAGGATGATACAGCTTTCTTATTCATGATAACAGTGCAGCATCCGCATTCGCCGCCATCGCAGCCGCGCTTCACACTTGTATATCCGCCCTTATCTCTCAGGGTATCTGTAAGGATTTCGTCCGTCGTTACTAAAAAAGTCTGTGCAAAACCATTTACAGTAAGCGTTATCTGACGGTAAATTTTTTCTGTATTCTCCACTGTATTACCTCCTTCCCTGCCATGCAAGAGTAACTGCCTTGCGGAAAATGTCTCTGGCCTTAGCTACTTTGAATAAGACATCATCGTTTACAGCATTTACTTCATCAAGAAGCAGTTTCGATGCTGCGTGGATCCTTTCCTCTGTGAGAGGTCCTTCCATTAAGTAAGCAACAGGCTTTTCAGCCGGATATGGTTTCCCATCTACTCCGCCGAGGTAGACAGCAGCTGTATCGAGCACATCCTTATCCTCAGCGAATGTAAGACTTACAGCCGCGCTTACAACTGAGAAAACTCCCGGAGAAGGCATATATGACATGTATGCGCTTCCCATATTTTTCTTTACAGGTACCCTGACCTCTGTAAGCAGTTCAGCCTTCTTGATTCTAGGTTCTGCACCTGCCATATAGAATTCGTTGCAAAGTATCTCTCGGGTTCCATCTGCAGAGCGGAGCACGAGCGTTGCGCCCAGAGATGAAAGAGCTGTGCCCATATCTGAAGGCATCGGAGCCTGACATCCCGGTCTGTCAACGACAATGTGAAGGAGATCCTTCTCGTATTGAGCGGCTACGCACACACGGCCTTTTCTCTTGTAGCATGGTTCAATGGTATCCCTCATGAACTTTGTCTGGTGAGACTGATTAAAATAAGGACATTTTACCTTCTGGCAGAGATTTCCTCCAATCGTCGCAAGATTACGGATCTTCTGGCTGGCAATTGTTCTGGCCGCTTCAGGAAGAGCAGGAAGAACATCCTTAAGAAGTTCAGAATTCTCGATATCACGTAGGGTCGTCATAGCTCCTATTGTAACTGTTTCGCCCTCACATTTTATCCCTTTAAGGCTGTCTATCCCTTCAAGACTGATCAGGGCGTCCGGATCATATACCTCTGCGCGAAGTTGCGGGAGGACATCTGATCCGCCGGCATAGAACTTAGCATCCGTGTGTTCTGAGAGAAGCATCAAAGCCTCTTCTACTGTTTGCGGTCTGTAATATTCAAAACTCATTATAGCGATCCTCCTTTCCCTATGCTTCTGCTTTCTTTTTTGCAATTGCGCCAAGAACACTCTGCGGTGAGATCGGAAGGTTGACCATTCTAACACCTATCGCATTTTCGATAGCATTAGCGACAGCTCCCGGAATACATACAACGCCCGGCTCTCCGAGACCCTTAGCTCCGAACGGGCCGTTAGGCTCTGACTGATCGACAAATTTGACAGTGACATCCGGCATGTCTGCCATCTGGATGACATGATAATTAGTGAAATTAGGATTGACACATCTTCCGTCCTTACGGATCAGATTTTCACTTGTACCAAGGCTCAGACCCATGCAGACAGCTCCACGTACCTGCTCAAGCGCCTGACTAGGATTGATAATAGTTCCCGAATCGTGGCAGGATACTACACGGAGAACCTTGTACTCACCTGTATCTCTGTTAAGTTCTATCTCTACTGCCTGGCACAGGAACGGATAAGCCTCGGATATGGATCCCTTTCCTTCCTCATCCGGATAAATCGAGCCCGGATCGTACTGTCCCTTGAATGCGAGCAGCTCCGCATCTCTTGTTGAATAACATCTGAAGCAGGCATCTGCAAACTGCATTGAACGTTCAGGATCATCCTTTACGAAGATCTTATGATCCTTGAATTCCAAATCCTCCGGCTTGGCCTCGAGAACCTCCGAAGCAACAACAGCAAGAGTTTCCTTTGCCTCAGTTGCAGCATTTACTACAGCATTACCAGCAACAAACGTTACACGGCTGGAATAGCTTCCAAATCCATAGATACCGCTGTCTGTATCTGCGCCTATGACCTTGAAGTCATCAACAGTAAGGCCAAGTACCTCAGCAGCGATCATTGAAAGAGCCGTGTATGTGCCCTGTCCAAGATCAGGATCTGAAGTGTGCAGTATTGCTGAGCCGTCCTCGTTGAGGATCAGATTGCAGGATGATCTGTCATTGTCGAGTACCGGAAGTGTGAAAAATCCGTCTCTCCACTGTGGCATTCCATTCACGACCTTGATATAAGGTGAATCCGGATGATCTGCATATAATTTCTGTGGTGAATCATATCCTGTACGCCAGATAAAGCTGTTGAATCCTACGCGCCAACCTGACCAGTGTACACCGCAGGCAAGTCCGATGCTGCGGACGATATGTCCATCATCGTAAGGAACGAAGTCCTTACGGATCAACTCGTCGGCGCTCTTAATGCAGTCTTCAAGACCACAGCCCTGTATCTGCCATCCGATCGCTGTTTCATAATTTGAGTGTACAGCATTTTTAAGCCTTACCTCGATCGGATCCAGACCCGCCTTCTTGCACAGCCTGTCCATAGTTGACTCGATCGCAAAATTGATCTCCTCATTACCAAAGCTCCTCATAGGTGAGCTCCAGTTATTATTCGTGAATATCGACTTGAATGTGAAGTTCAGATTAGGGCACTTATACAAGGAGCAGAAGAGATGTCCCTGGGCCTGACCAAGAGCATTTCCCCATCCAACGTATCCGCCTACATCACAGATTCCGTAGCAGTCCATTGCAGTCAGAGTTCCATCCTTCTTCATTCCGAAGCGGAGCTTAAAACGATAACTGTCTCTGATAGAGGATACTGTGAACTCCTCTTCTCTGTTACGCACCATCTTGACCGGGCGTCTTACCTTGTATGCGCATGCGGCTGCTATATAAATAAGACGGTATACGTTTCTTCCTCCTGCAGGAGCACCATTGCCAGGTACGATTACTCTGATACGGCTCTGCGGAGTATGGAAAATCTTGGCGATCATCATTCTGTCCCAGTAAGGAACCTGTGAGTTAGTGTACAAAGTAAATGATCTTCCGTCATATGTAGCAATAGCAGACTCTGTATCTGAAGGACAGTGCTCAATTGTCTGAGTCTCATAAGTATCTTCGAGTACGAAGTCAGCCTCAGCGAGACCCTTTTCTACATCTCCCGAGAATACCTTCAGTTCCGGTGAATCAGCCTGAATAGGCACTTCAGCATGCAGGCCCTCATCAAGTGTTGCATATACTGGCAGAGGTTCATATTCGACCTTGACCTTATCAGCTGCGATATTTGCAGCTTCTTCAGTGGCAGCTATAACAGCTCCTATCTCATCGCCGATGAATCTGACCTTGTCAGTGGTAAATACGCCCATATCACCGCCACTTCCGACGGATCGTTCATTTTCAGGAACATCCTGACCTGTCACGACATCTACTACTCCAGGTACCTTCAGGGCTTCACTGAAGTCGATATTTAGGATCTTGCCGTGCGGGCAGGTGCTCTTTACTGTCTGTGCCCAAAGCATATGGGGCAGCTCGATGTCACGCACGAACTGATAAGATCCATCTACCTTGGAACGTCCTGTAATAAGCTGCGTAGGTTTTCCGATTACGTCAAACATATTATTACTACATCCTCCCTTTCTGATTTCATATCATTAGATATATCCTGTTAGTTTCAAATATTTTCAATTATTATGCGGTAAGCAGCCCCAGGTCATTCTGGCTGCGTTTCCTTAGGTTTAGGTTCCTTGTTAAGGGCAACCAGTGCTCCGATAATATCATTGCGGATGTCGGTTCACCTCCGGCAGCCAGAATTGCAGCCTTTCCTGCCTCAACATAGTTGAGAGAGAATGTGAACAGCAGGTATGGCATTACAGAAGTTATTATGGAGTGAATGATAAGGAACAGTATTCTCTTTACAGGTGCTTCACTCACATATGTTCCAAGATTTCCCCAGTCTGAAAGCGGGATCAGGACGATCGTTGCTATAAGCAAACTGTAGAAGAGGATGGTGAATGAATGATAGTTTCTCTGCATACCATACTTTGAGAATATGCTGTACAGAGCGTAGAAGAATGCGGACATGATGCCTATGAATATACCATAGACGGACCATGTGACTCCGCCCTTTACTTCGAGCAGTCCGCTTACAAGGAGACAGCCCAGAATAGCTACGAACATGCATATTACTTTATGCTTAGTTATCTTCTCCTTAAACAGTATGGCTGCCAGTATCATAACGAATATAGGTGCAAGGCTGAGAAGAACCGCTGCCAGTGACAGAGTCAGATTTCCGATCGATTTATTGTAGCAGTAGTTAAGGCCGAGCATTCCCAGAATACCAGCGCCCAGAAAGACCCAGAGATCTTTGAGCTTGATCTTAAGCATGTTCTTATCATAAATAAGAAGGAATATCAGAAGCGCTATTGTGGCAAAACCGAATCTTGCTGCAAGTATCGTCCCGCTGGTCAGCCCGCCAGCTGACAGTGTACGGACGAAGATCCCGACAGAACCCCAGAATATTCCCGCGATAACCGGAATAAGAACCATTATCTTTTTCACAATATTTTCCCTCCTTTTTCAAATATATCTTGACAACAAGATCAAAACTGCTCCCTTCCATTTGCGCCTCCTTTTGGCCCGTCTTTTTAAGGCGGCATAGATTTGACATATGCTATATTGTTCTGCCTGCTCTGACCATGATCAACTGAGCAGTTATGCTCACCGCGATTTCCGCCGGGGTCTCTCCGCCGAGGTCAAGCCCGATGGGCGAGATGATCCTTGCGGTATCTCTTTCCGTATACCCCATCTCCTGCAGCTTTTTATTCACAGCTTTGGTTTTCTTCCGACTCCCAATCACGCCGATGTATTTCGCAGGGGTCTTGAGAATCTGCGCCTGTACATTCAAGTCGTTCTGATGCCCTCTTGTCATGACGCAGACATAATCATCCGCTGATACTGACACTGCCTCGGAAATGTGGTCCATATCGATCAGCATGGTTTCTGCAAGGTTTCCGAACAACTCGTCCTTTGCAAACTCAGCCCTGTCCTCCAGCACTACGCAGGTAAAGCCAACGGCGTTAAGAGCCGGCACCAGCGCTTGAGAGACATGACCGCCGCCAAAGATATATACTCTTTCGCCTGTGATGAGCTTTTCAACATAGTATTCCTTGCCGTCGGACAAAACCTTGCAGGAACCCTGTGGGCGGCTGCGGAATATTTCATCAGGCAGTGCCATACCGCATACACCGCAGGCGTCGTTATAGATTGCGATTGCGCACTTAGTCTTTTCGGAGAGGTCATAGGCGATCCATGTAGACCTATGTTCTGCAAATTGTTCTTCGATTTTAAACAGCATTTCATATATGTCTTTTTCGTCCGGTCCCACTGTGCGGAAGTGGGCGTCCGTCTCGCCGCCGCAAATCATCCCCAAGTCAGCGATCTCATTCGCATAAAGACGATAATGCTCCAAATCGGAAATCTCACTTTGCAGATATGCTTTTGCGCGTTGTTCCGCTTCAAATTCGACTCTTCCGCCGCCTATAGTTCCACATAACCGGCCTGTTCTGCCTACCAGCATCCTGGCTCCAGCACCTCTGGGTGTAGAACCGGAGCTTGCTACAATCGTTACAAGGACAGTTCTCTCCCCGGCTTCCATTCTTTCTTTTAATTGACGAAACAGTTCTCTCATATCAGTTTTCTCCTGTTATGTGCTGTGAATTATTCCGGTAAAATGAAGGATTGCCTCCAGCACACCGCCGCCGATGGCCAGGGCCTTATCGGATACTGTTTTGCAGTATTCCTTTTCCCCGCGGGGATCCACATCACCGGATTTCATGCCCCGCTTGACCATGCTGCCATCTGCAATTAAGCCGCGCAACACGCCCGATATGGTGCAGCGCATAGGTTCCGTTTCAACATACCCAACGACATCGCCCGTCTGAACCATGTCGCCTATTTTTGCGTTCGCACGAAACTTTCCGTCTGCCGGAGCTCTGAGGACTCGTTCCCCGGCAAAGCCCCCAATCAGGCCGGGAGTATTTGTATTTGGCAGAGGACTTCCCGAATAGATCACTCTGCCGAGCGTATGTCCGCGCATGGTTTCAATGGCCGCATGGCAGTCGTCGCCAGCGGTAAATCCGGGGCCTATCCCTATGACAAGCGGGGCGTCCGTTATTTTTGTCCCCGTATTTCTCTTGGCCAGTATTGCATCGATCAGGACATCCGGCGACAGCTCCTCCCTGCATTTGCACTCCGCGTCGACAAGGACAGGGATAAACCCATCTTTGAGCAACTCTTTTGCCTCTCCAGCGGTGGCGGCGCGGTGTGCCGTCGCATCTTCCACATGAGCTTCGCCATGCAAAATAGCTTCTGAAAAGGCCACCGTTCTGCGAATAGCCGTGGGTGCAGGCAGATCCGTCATCACCACATCAAACCCGGCGTGCTTGAGCCGTATTGCTATGCCACTGGCTAAATCACCCGCACCTCGAATCAGTATAAGCATTGGAATCCTCCTTCTTCACAGGTCAGTTGAATTATTTTCCAAAGGGGCAGATGGGGTAATGGCACTCCGAACAGCCCAGGCAGAGGCCGCCATGGCCCATGGCCTTCAGCTCGGGGCGGGTGATGGGCACCCCGGCGGCGATGCGGGGGAGCACCAGGTCGAAGATGGTGGCCCCGGCATACATGACGCAGCCGGGCAGGCCCAGAATGGGGGTGCCGTCGGCGAAGTAGGCCAGCAGGAACATGGCCCCCGGCAGCACCGGCGCACCGTAGGAGACGATCTCCGCACCGGTGTCCTTGATGGCGCCGGGGGTGCGGTCGTCGGGATCCACGCTCATGCCGCCGGTGCACAGCACCAGATCCACCCCCCTGGCGTGGAAGTCCAGGGCGGCGGCGGTGATGGCGGCCCGGTCGTCCCCGGGCAGGCAGTGCTCGGTGACCGAGATGCCATAGGCGGCCAGCTTGTCCGCGATCACCGGGGTGAAGGCGTCCTGGATCAGGCCGCGGGCCACCTCCCCGCCGGTGGTGATCAGGCCGCAGGTTTTCAGCCTCCAGGGGGTGAGGGAGAGCAGGGGCTCCGCCCCCGCCCGCGCCTCGGCGGCCCGGAGGACCTCCTCCCGGATCACCAGGGGGATGATGCGGGTGCCCGCCAGCTTGTCCCCTCTGTGGACGGCGGTGTTGGTGCGGCGGGTGGCGATCATCAGCTCCTCCACGTCGTTGAGGGCGTTGAGGCGGTCCACATCCACCCGGAACAGGCCGTCGCAGTCGGCGATAAGCTCGATCTTCCCCTCCTTCACCGGTGTGGGGTGCATGTGCTCGTTCTGGCACAGGGCCCGCAGGCGGTCGGCGGCCTCGTCCTCATGGAGGGTGCCCTGCTCCTTCTCCCACACGTACAGGTGCTCCTTGCCCATGCTCAGCAGCACGGGGATGTCCTCCGGGGCCACGATGTGCCCCTTGCGGAACCGGGCGTCCTTGGTGACGCCGGGGATGATCTGGGTGAGATCGTGGCAGAGCACGTGGCCCACCGCGTCCTTGGTGTCAATCAGCTTCATGGGTACACCATCCTTTTTTCGTAATAGGGAACAGGGGCGGTCAGGCCCCAGTCAGCAGGAGCAGGGACTCCCGGGGCAGCTCCACCCACAGGGCCCCGGGGCTGTCCAGGGCGGCCCAGGCGGCCTTGTCCAGCTCGATGCGCAGGCGGGAGAAGCCCGCCGCCCCGCCAGGGGTGGTCATCATGGCCACGGTGGAGAACATCTCGTCCAGCACCCGCTCCACGGTGCATCGCAGGCGGTTTGGGCCGGGGCCGTCCGCCGGCCTGATGTAGTGGGCCCGGATGCCCACGTGGCTCAGACGCTCTGGCAGGGGGGCGCTGGCCTCCAGCGTGACGCCCCAGTCCAGGGCCTCCACCCGCCCGTCGGGCAGGGCCCGAGCCCGGGACACGTTTTTGCACCCGGACAGCAGGCAGGCCGACAGGGTGCGGGGGGCCGCGAAGAGCTCCCCCACCGGCTGGATGGGCTGGGCGCGGCCCTGATCCAGCACGCAGACCTGCCGGCAGAGGCGGCGCACCTCGTCCCGGCTGTGGGTGACAAAGAGCACCGGCCCCTCAAATTGGCCCAGCAGCTCCATCAGCTCCAGCTCCACCTGCCATTTCAGATAGCTGTCCAGGGCGGAGAAGGGCTCGTCCAGCAGCAGGACCCGGGGCTCGTTGGCCAGGATGCGGGCCAGGGCCACACGCTGCTGCTGCCCGCCGGAGAGCTGCCGGGGGTACTTGTGCTCGTTCCCCTCCAGGTAGAAGGCGCGGATCAGCCGCTCCGCCGTCTCCCGCCGGCGGGCCCTGTCCCGCACCCCGGCGGCGATGTTCTGCTCCACCGTCATGTTGGGGAACAGGGCATAGCTCTGGAACAGATAGCCCACCCGCCGCCGCTGGGGGGAGAGGTTGATCCGGGCGGCGGAGTCGAAGAGCACCTCTCCGTCCAGCTCGATATGGCCCTCGTCGGGGGTCTCGATGCCGGCGATGCACCGGAGGGTGACGCTCTTGCCGCAGCCCGAGGCCCCCAGCAGTCCGGTCACCGAGCCGCTGTCCGCCTCAAAGGCCGCGTCCAGGCGGAAGGGGCCGAAGTCCTTGTGGATGTCCACCGACAGCCTCATTCCCCCACCTCCCCGGTGACCAGGTCCGCCCTGCGGCGGGGCCGGTGGTCCTTTTTCTCCAGCATGTTGACGGTCAGCAGCACCACCGCCGAGATGGCCAGATTGACCAGCACCCATTTCATGGCGCCGGCGTCGTCGCCGGTGCGCCAGAGCTGGTACACCGTGGTGGAGATGGTGGCGGTCTTGCCGGGGGTGTACCCGGCGATCATGGCGGTGGCGCCGTACTCACCCAGAGCCCGGGCAAAGGCCAGCACCGTGCCGGCCAGGATGCCCTGCCTGCAGCAGGGCATCCGCACCCGCCAGAAGATCCAGGTGTTGGAGCGGCCCAGGGTCTGGGCGGCGTAGGCCAGGGTGGGGTCGAAGGCCTCGAAGGCCCCCCGGGCGGTGCGGTACATGAGGGGAAAGGCCACCACCGCCGAGGCGAAGATGGCGGAGTACCACACCATGGTGAGCCGCAGATCAAAGATCTCCAGAAACCAGATGCCCAGCACCCGCTTGGGCCCCAGGAGCCGCAGGAGGAAATAGCCCACCACCGTTGGGGGTAGCACCAAGGGGAGGGTGAGCACCACGTCCAGCACCCCCTTCACCAGCCGGGGCAGCCTGGCCACATAATAGGCGGCCAGAATTCCCAGAAAGAAGATCAGCACGGTGGAGACCGCGGCGATGCGCAGAGAGTTGAAAAGCGGATACCAGTCCAAACAAATTCACCATCCTGTTCTGCTGTGCCGCTCGTCGGAGCTATAGGACGTGAAGCCCACGCCCTCCAGGATGGCGATGGCCTCTTCATTGGTATGGAGATAGTCCAGGAAGGCCTGGGCGGCGTTCCTGGCGTCCTCGGTGCCGCTCTTCATGACGGCGGCGGGGTAGATGACCTGACTGCACATATCGGCGGCGGCCTGATCCACCACGGTGAGCTCATAGGTGCAGGCGTCGGTGGCGTAGATGATGCCGCAGTCCACGGCAGCCTCCTTCACCTGGTTGGCCACCTCGGTCACGTTGGAGGCGTAGGTCACCTTGCCGTCCCCCTCCAGCTGGGCGATGTCGATGCCCAGGGTATCCAGAATCTCCAGGGAGTAGGAGCCCACCGGCACGTCGTCGTTGCCGATGCACAGCAGGGACAGCTTGTCCGTGGCCAGATCGGCAAACCCGGTGATGCCGGCGGGGTTGTCGTCGGGCACCGCCAGCACCACCTTGTTCTCCACAAGGTCGATGCGGGTGTCGGAGCAGACGTAGTCGGCCCCGTCCTCATTCCGCCCGGCCTCCAGATCATTCATCTGGGACTGGCCGGCGGAGAGGAACAGGTCGCACACCGCGCCCTCCTTGATCTGGGTGCGCAGCGTGCCGGAGGAGTCGAAGTTGAAGGTGAGGGTCACCTTAATGGTCCCCTCCGCCACCGCGGCGCGGAAGGTGGGCTCCTTGCCCGTCACGTCCACCATAATGGCGTTGCCTGCCTCGTCAAAATGATTGAGCTTCTGTTCCATATTGACCTCCTGCACACTGGAACGGCGAGCGGATGATATTCGCCTTTGCATCAAGATACCCTGTGGGATGTAGCCCTCTACCGGGATATTCAATAAGCAGTTGCATTTTTATTAAGGAGTATAGCATCTGGACGAATGACTATCCGAAAGCGTCACCTGGCCGTTTTTGTATTTCTCCCGCACAAACCAGTGAATCAGGTAACCCTTGCCGTATTGCTATACCGCTGGCCAGATCTCCCGCGCCTCGAATCAATATAAGCATTGGAATTCTCCTTTTCTCAGGCTACCACACACTACCGGCCCTGGGAGCAGTCCCGCCAGCTCCACCGCGTAAATAAAGCGTGACGGCCACTCCGTTTTATTGATGAAAAATATGTCTCCATATTTTTCCGCACAGATTACCTTTGCCGCCATTGCCGGCGTCACAGGTTCATCCAGTGAAACGCCGCATAATGCGCTGTAACGCTCCGGCCTGTGGCAGACCATGTTCAGCGGTTTGCCGATTCCGTCTATGCCGATTACATAAACGGTTTTTCCGCTCCCCTCCGGAATGACAGGTTCAAAGGGCTCATGCGCTTTCAGAGGCAGATGTTTGGCTCCGTCGGCCTCCACCAGCACATAATCAGCCAGATCAGCAAGGCGTTGGAAGGAAAGCCTTGCGGGACAGCACAATTTCCTTTCTCCTGCGACTTCGCCCACGCATATCATGCCGTGTTCCGCCAAAGCCTCCTTCACCGCATCTTCTCCCGCGTATGTCAAAACCGGAAGATGCTCGGGAGCCATAATTTTTGTCGATGTACAGATGATTACGCTTCCACGCTTGTGCAATTCCTCGGCCATGCGATACATCAAGGTGGTTTTTCCACCGCCGCCAACAATCGGCGTAATGCCTTTTTTGACCTGGAGCAAGTCTGCAACACCCATGTTTTCCTATTTTTCGTTGCGGCTTATTGCTTCGTCAGCTTTATGCTGTATTCGCCGTTATCCTCGCTTACTTCAACGGCATATCCGTTGTTTATCGCGAAGCGGCTTACATTTTCCACAGCCACCTTGTTGTCCGCAAGCACTGTCAACTCCTGGGGGCTGTTCTTTTTTACTTCTTTCTGTACCATTACCACCGGAAGTGGACAGCTCAATCCTCTTGCGTCAAGCATTTAATTGCCCTCCTTTTTAGGAATATTTACAATAGAAACAACAAGCAAGGCCACCAGTATGATAATGACTGCAACTTGTCCAAAGTTCGTGATTCCACCGGCTGAATAAACATCGTCGGTAAGGCTTGCGGCGTTTCCTGCCAGCTTGAAATTATGGGCGAAAGCGGCTCCGACGATCATTCCGAACACAGTGATTGCACTGTCCCCATTTCCCTCTCCGGCCAAAATAAGCTGCCTAAGCGGGCATCCTCCCAGAAGAACGGAGCCCCAACCCACAATGACCATACCCATCAGGTTCCAAAGCTGGGAGGCGTGAGCGATCGGCTGCAGATAAGTAGAGAAACCTTTGAAATTTCCGAGTATAACATTGCCGACCAGCACTACAACGAAAATAACTAAAAAGCCTGAAAGAAGATTAAAATCCTTAAACATGAAAGCATCTCTCATTCCGCCAACCATGCAGATCCGGGATTTCTGAGCCAGCGCTCCCACAATCAGCGCGATCACCAAGGCAAGCCAGACCGGGGCGTGCTTGCTCCCGGGACCGCTTTCTGAAAAAGCGAATATGGTCGGAACGGCAATAAACAGCACCAGCAGTACCACCATAGCTCCCGGCAGTGCCACCTTTTCAATCCCTCTTACCTCGTAACTGCGCTTCAGGGAGAAACCTTTCTTTAAGAAGAAAACTCCAATCAGGATACCAATTGCGAAACCTGCCAGTCCGACAAAAGCGTTGAGATCTCCGCCGCCCATGCGGATTACCATACGCAGAGGGCATCCAAGGAACACAAGCGCTCCGATCATTACAAATCCGCCGAGTAGAAATCTTATAGCCGGCGACGAGCCGGCGCGGCCCTTGAACTGCCCCGTTGCTGCCGCCATAATAGTCGACCCCAAAACGATTCCTATGATCTCCGGCCTGACATACTGCACAACGGCCGTCGTATGGAGCTTTGTGGCACCGGCGATATCACGCAAAAAGCACGCGATACAAAAGCCCATGTTTGCAGGATTGCCAAACGCTGTCAGGGCCAGGGCTGCAATACCTATGACTGCACCCGTGATAACAACCCAGATGTTAATTTTTTTCCCCATTTCATTTCTTCCTTTCATGGATGATCTCCACACTGCCTGAGCATTTATTTTAAGAAAATACGGCTTCCGCCATGATAAGCGTCTACTATACCGACACGCTGAGCGGATGGCGTGCACTTCTTCAGCTCCGCATACAGGGCATCGGCATCCTCTGGATGAACCGCCATTAGCAAACCGCCCGCTGTCTGCGGGTCATACATCATGTCCTGCTTTGCCAGTTCCGTATCTCCTGCGTCAACCCACTTCTCCGCAAAGTTTCTGTTACGGTACATTCCCTCTGGTAAAATCCCTATTTTGGCGAACTCCAGGGCCTCACTGATAAAATCGATCTGTCCAACATGGAATGTGATCTCGACATCGCTGCCCTGCGCCATTTCGCAGCTATGTCCCAACAGGCCAAAGCCTGTCACATCGGTGCAGGCGTGTACCCTGTACTTTACCATGGCGTCTCTTGCAGTTTTGTTTAATGTAGTCATCATCTTCTCCGCAAACGCGGTGGTCTCCGCACTCAGCAGCTCCGCCTTTGCCGCTGTTGTCAATATGCCAATGCCGATTGGCTTTGTCAGGAGCAGCACATCTCCCGGCCTAGCCCCGCTGTTGGTAATAAAGCGATTAGGCGGCACAAAGCCCGTCACGGCCAGCCCATATTTCGGCTCCGGGTCCAAGATGCTGTGTCCGCCCGTAATCAGCGCGCCGGCTTCGTAGACCTTGTCATAACCTCCTTTCAATATCTGCTGGACAACAGCCTTTGGCATATCCGCCGGTACCGCCATGATGTTGAGCGCAAGCTTGGGTTCTCCGCCCATGGCATAAATATCGGAGAGCGCATTGGTCGCCGCAATAGCCCCGAACATATACGGGTCATCCGCAATCGGCGGGAAAAAGTCAACTGTCTGCACGATAGCCAGTTCATCGCTGATTTTATACACGCTGGCATCATCGCTCCTGTCGAATCCAACCAGCAGATTTTCATCATGGTGGACTCTGAGCCCTTCCAACACCTGCGACAGCACCCCCGCGCCAACCTTCGCACCGCAGCCGGCGCAGCTGGCCAGCTTGGTCAGCTTTATCTCGTTCTCTGTTTCAGACACTTTTTACAGCCCCTTTCATGAGTATGTAATACTTGTTTTGTTTTTCATTTGCGGAGGTATTCCACAGTGATGGCTTTTACCGCTTTCACCGCCGCGTCGACCTCTTCTGCCGTATTGTCATATCCGAAGCTGAAACGCACCGCCCCCTGTTCCACGGTACCGAGAGCCTGATGCATTCTCGGAGCGCAGTGGGCGCCCGGACGAGTGGCGATATCATAGCGCTCATTCAGGATATCTGAGACTTCTCCGGAGGGTATATCACCGATATTGATTGCAACGATTGGCGCTCTTTCTGCCCTGAAGTCCCCATAGATTCTGATCTCTGGGATTTGCCTCATTCCTTCATAAAAGCGATTCATCAGCATATGTTCATGCGCGTAAATTTTCTCCAATGAAGTTTGCTGTATATATCTGATTGCTGCTTCAAGCCCGGCAATGCCGTGGCTGTTCAGTGTACCGGCCTCCAAATGCGTCGGCATCTGCTCTGGCTGCTCCTTCAGATAAGTCTGTACGCCCGTCCCTCCTCGCTTCAACGGTCGAATTTTTACGCCTTCAGCGAGGCACATGCCTCCGGTTCCCTGGGGCCCCATGAGGGACTTGTGTCCGGTAAAGCAGAGAACATCTATGTTCATGCGTTTCATATTGATCGGGATAATGCCCGCCGTCTGCGAGGCATCAACGATGAACAACAGTCCGTGCGCTCTGGCCAGTCCGCCGATATGCCCGACATCCACCAAATTCCCTGTCAAGTTTGACGCATGTGTGCAGATGATTGCTCTGGTTTCCGGCCTGATGTACGCCGGGATATCATCATATTGTATATTGCCAAGCATATCCGCAGGAATAAAATCCACATCCACTCCCATACGCTGTAGATAATACAAGGGGCGGAGCACGGAATTGTGCTCCATATCCGTGGAAATAATGTGGTCCCCTTTTTCAAACATACCGAGGATCGCGGTGTTTAGCGCTTCGGTGGAATTTGCCGTAAAAACCACATTCCTCGGATTTCCACATTGAAACAGCTCCGACACAGCTGAACGAGCGCTGTAAACAATTCTGGATGCAGCAAGCGCATCCTCGTGGGCTCCTCTTCCGCAGTTGCCAAGCGAGCGCATTGCCTGACAGACAGCATTTATGACCGCTTGGGGTTTGCGAAGTGTTGTGGCCGCATTATCAAAATAAATCATTTTCCTCAACCTAACAAAATGTAATTTTTCTTGCACGAGGATATCGGTCAAGTGCATGATCCCATCTTCAGATGATGATATCTTGTAAAACCAAACAGGCTCATGCTTTTCCCCATCGGAGGCACAAAGCATCTGCCTATCAGGACTGCACAGTGATCTCGTGTATCTGCTCAAATTCTATCCTGCTTGCATTGAGCAGTTCCTCCATCGTCTGACGGTAGAGAATGTCACATTTCCAGGCAATACCGCAATCAGAACTCAGTTGCCTCGGTGCAGATATCAGCTTTCCGGAAATGCCGCTGTCCCTGCACGCCTTCTCAACAGCCATAGCCTCGGCAGTGGTATGAAAGGTAATAATTAACCATTCTCGTGTTTTAGCTTTTTCCCTCATGTTGCAGATTCTCCTACTGTCCCGCTGTTATTCGCACTTCTTGAATTACCGTCGGGGCCATGTGGATTTGCCTGTGTTACAAGGATCTTTATTCTCGAAGTAGTATAGCGATTTTTAATAATTATAACTTGCTTTTCCGGTATCTTTCTTGTAAAATCAAAGCGTATAGTGGTAAAAAATTATCAGAAACTGAAACGGATCCAAATTATGAAAACATTTAACGAAATAACCACGGACGATTCCATGCGCTCAACCTTTCAGTACGGAAGCTCCTCTTTTCGCTTCGATTCCGGCATTGACAATTTAAATCCAAACCACTGCGTGGACTGGCACTGGCACCATCCTTTTGAGTTTTCTCTGGTAGTTTCCGGCGAGGCAACGTGCCTGATCGGCGATCAACGCATTGCGCTCACGGCGGGCAACAGCATATTCATAAATAGCGGTGCGATCCACAGTTTTGCTGCTCCCGTACATGCAACACTTGTCCATATTTTTTTTGCGCCGGAATTTATTGCCTCAGATACTTCGGATTTGTATCTGCAATATGTACAACCAGTTTTATCCTCTGACATGACTTGGTTTTTACTTCAGCGGGAAAATGACGACGAATTTCGCCTTTGCGGTATGATTGACGAGATTTGCAGGAGTTTGGACGATTCTGTTGATCCGTTGCAGCTATATATTCAGGTGTTGACGATGTGGCGCCTGTTTTTTCATCATACTGAGCCGCTGCTGTCTCGCCCAGGAAAGTCAAGAGCCGGAATAATGACACAAGCCCGCCTAAAGAAAATGATTGACTACATTCATCGTGAATATGGTAATCACATCTCCCTCTGCGATATTGCCGGTGTGGCTAACATCAGCCAAAGTGAGGCCTCACGCTGCTTCAAGGCAGGTGTTCAAACATCTCCGATAAATTACCTGAACAATTACCGGCTGGACAAAGCCAAGGAACTGCTTCAGACCACATATGACTCAATTACAGAAATTGCTATGAGTGTTGGATTTGATAATGTAGGCTATTTCGGCAAGGCTTTCCGAAAAAAATTCCACTATGCTCCAAAGGAGATGCGAAGGATGGCGAAGGATTTTTCTCAAGCGTCACTTCTACCTGTTGCCGCAGTCATAATGGCATCAGGGCATTCGACCCGCTTCGGCAGCAACAAGCTTATGGCGGAGCTCAACAATATGCCGATGATTTGTCATACCTTCGAGCACATTCCCCAAAACTGCTTTTCACAAATCATAGTCGTAGCTCGCAGTGAAGAAATCCTGGACATTGCAAAAGCCTACGGCTACACGGCCGTACACAATTCCGACAACAATAACGATACTGCCATAACGATCCGTCTGGGCCTGCAAAATGTATCAGAAGAATGCATCGGCTGCGCGTTTCTGGTAGCCGACCAGCCTTTTCTGAAGTCTGAAAGCCTGCAACGGCTTGTCCAGCTTTTCCGAAAAAAACCTGACCACATATGTGCCATGAGTTTCCAAGGACAGACCGGCAACCCAGTTCTTTTCCCGCGTGCTTTGTTTGGCCAGCTCAACAGCCTTCAACCGCACCAAACGGGAAAAGCCGTATTGAGCCGGAACAAGGAACTGCTTCTTACCTGCGATGTAAGCGAAGCCCTTGAATTGAAAGACATTGACACCCGGAACGACATGCCAGTATAAAGATACATACTGAATACTTCAGCCCCGTTGCTTTGAGTGGGCATAACTCGTCGGTCAATTGTTTTACCTTGTGATGTTTGATAAATCTATCTTGCGCCACATGGAGAATACGACCCTTGAAATCGAAAGTAGACGCATAAGTCGATTTTTGACAGGCTGAGGAATCGCCACAGAAATAATTCTGTGGCGATTCCTTCATGCTCTAAAACGGTTTTTGCTGTTGTCCTTGTGAGGACACGCATATAGCTTAGGTATCCCGCAAAGTCATTAATCAGCTCAACGGTTATTTACCTTCTGTTTATATTGGGATCTCCGTAAATCAATGTAATGCCAATATTTTACCTTGCCGAAGGCTCTCTGCGTAGCTATGTCTCTATGAAAGCAGACAGAGGGCAAAAGGAATGCAATACACGAATATACGAAATAAGTAGAAATATCCATATGGAAAGGGCCTGTTGCAAAATGTAGTTTTCAGCCATGGGCGGAAAATTTGTGCATTAAAAAAGTTAGCAAGAACCGCTATTTTGCAGATTCTCGCTAACTTTTTCTTTGGCCTAACCTTTCAAAATTCTATTTTGCAAGCGGGACGCATTTCTGATGCTGTTTCTTTACAAAACCGGGGCACGAGTCCAGGAGCTGGTTGATGTCAGAATCTGTGATATTCAATTGAGCGACACTCCCCGGGTGCTGCTTCATGGAAAGGGGGCAAAGTCACGTGCAATACCACTTAGAGATGACGTAGTGCAGCATCTGAAAAAATATCTT